>Ga0194133_10000774_pt1 | contig 61062 bp, 55 predicted proteins | sample TA2KigOf40mmetaG_FD_155448 | JGI IMG/M metagenome (GOLD analysis project Ga0194133, IMG submission 155448) | Freshwater microbial communities from Lake Tanganyika, Tanzania - TA2015055 Kigoma Offshore 40m | ecosystem: Environmental > Aquatic > Freshwater > Lake | place: Tanzania: Lake... | reverse complement strand
GCGAAACAAAATCTCTTCTAACAAACAACATGATCAAATCGCGGTAACGCCACAACTCTTTAAGATTAATGTCGAGTAAGGAACGCTTCGGGGAGATTATTTCAGTCCAGGAGTCTTTCATTTTTGAATTATGACGTTTAGAAGATTTAATTTATAGTTTCAACAAAGAAGTTTGATTTCTGGTTTCTTGATTGTCAAATTATCATCCCTGCAGCAACCGTATTATTGGTGTATTCATCAATTAAAATAAATGAACCTGAATTTCGATTTTTTCGGTAAGAATCTATAAAAAGAGGGCTCATTGTCTTTAACTTAATTCGAGCAATATCATTTTTTATTAGATTATTTTCTCCTTCAAGCCTTTTCATAGTTGTTAAATCCATTTTATACAAAATATCATTCAAGATACATCTACTGGAATTTGTTGTGTGTTGAATCGCATAAGTTCCATTCACGTGCATTTCATTTTCACCCATCCAGCAGAGCATTGCATCAATCTCTTGTGAGGGCATTGGTTTATTATTTACTTTTACCAACATATCTCCTCTACTTATATCAATATTATCTTCCAATTCGATTGTGATGGATTGGGGGGCAAACGATTCTGATATCCGTCCCGATGTACCATAAATTGCTTTAACCTTGGATCTAAGACCAGAAGATACGCTTTCTATCTCATCATTTTCGCGAATTACTCCTCCTGCAATTCGTCCTGCGTATCCCCTGAAATCATGATATTTCTCTATATTTGGACGAATTACAGTTTGAACAGGAAAACGAAAATCTATTAAATTATTATCATTAGCAACGGGTATTGTCTCCAAGGTATGTAAAAGAGTGGCACCATCATACCAAAACATATTTTCAGACCGATTTACCACATTGTCTCCATTCAATGCTGAAATAGGAATAAAATCAACATCATGAATGTCTAATTTTGCTGCAAAATCATTATAAGATTCTACAATCTGCAAAAACTTTTGCTCTTTGAAATCGACCAAATCCATTTTATTAACGCAAACAACCAAATGTGGAATTTGTAGTAAGGATGCGATGTAACTATGACGTTTGGTCTGCTCAACTACTCCGTTTCTTACATCAATTAAGATCAACGCAGCATTTGCTGTTGAAGCTCCGGTAACCATGTTGCGCGTATATTGAATATGGCCCGGAGAATCAGCTATGATAAACTTACGCTTGGACGTTGAAAAATAGCGATAGGCAACATCAATCGTAATTCCCTGCTCGCGTTCGGCCTTTAAACCGTCCGTTAAGAGAGATAAATCAATGTTATTTAATCCCTTTCGCTCACTACTTTTTTGAAGTGACTCGATTTGATCGACAAAAATACTCTGAGAGTCGAATAATAAGCGCCCAATCAAGGTACTTTTTCCATCATCGACACTTCCTGCTGTTGTGAATCGAAGTAATTCTTCTTTCATTAAAAATATCCTTCTTTTTTCCGATCCTCCATAGACGTTTCTGAACGCTGATCATCTGCCCTATGACCTCTTTCAGTATACGTTGCAACAGAAACCTCTTTAATTATTTCTTCGTATTTAGATGCGCTTGATTCAATTGCGCCCGTGATTGTTAAATCACCAATCGTTCTAAACCTAACTCGCTCTATTGTCACCTTCTCGTCTTTTTTGAGCGTGATAAAAGGAGAAAATGCCAAAATTGTATCCCCTCTTCTTACCACCTCTCTTTCGTGGCTAAAATATAAACTTGGTAAATCTATTTTTTCTTGCTGAATGTACATCCAAATATCTAACTCCGTCCAATTACTAATTGGAAATACACGAAAATGTTCGTCTACCTGTTTTTTTCCATTAAAAATAGTCCAAAGTTCGGGTCTCTGATTTTTGGGGTTCCACTGCCCAAAAACATCGCGATGAGAAAAAAAGCGTTCTTTGGCACGAGCCTTTTCTTCGTCTCTTCTCCCTCCCCCAAGTGCGGCATCAATGTGATATTTCTCGAGTGTATCCAGAAGAGTAACCGATTGAGCTCGATTTCTACTTGCATTAAAACCTGCTTCTTCCCGCACCTTTCCACTATCAATTGAGTCTTGAACGAATCCAATTATTAATTTAGCTCCAAGTTTTTCAGCCCACTTATCTCTAAAATCTAATGTTTCTTGAAAATTGTGCCCCGTATCAATATGTAAGAGCGAAAAAGGAATATTCGCGGGATAAAGGGCTTTTCTTGCCAAGTAGCTAACCACTATTGAATCTTTACCCCCTGAAAATAAGATACATGGATTTTGAAACTGTGCGTATGCTTCACGAATCACATAAATTGCTTCTGATTCCAATTCTTCAAGATAAGATAATCGGTAAGTCATAAAATTTGCTATTTAAACTTGAGATTTTTAATGTTGAGTCAATCTGATCTGAATTACAGAATTGGTTGATGTTAAAAGAGGAAAATTATCTCCAAAACCGCATCCCCAATTCTCCTGCAATTTTAATAACACATTCGTTTACATCAAATTGAGAAGTATTTATTCGAAAAGATTCTTCTGCAGGTTCTTCAAAAGGGTCTGAAATGCCTGTAAAATTTGCTATTTCACCTAATCGCGCTTTCTTATACAGGCCTTTTGGATCCCGTTGTTCGCATGTCGCTAAATCACATTCTACATAAACCTCTAAAAATCGTTCATTTTGTAAAATTTCTTGGACTAGTTTGCGATGTTCCTCGTATGGCGTGATAAGGGAAATCAAAACAATCATTCCTGCATCAGCCATCAATTTTGCCACCTCAGCGACACGACGGACATTCTCCAAACGATCAACAGCAGAAAAACCTAAATCTTTATTAAGACCCAAACGAGTATTGTCGCCATCTACGCAATACGTATGATTTCCCATTTCAAATAGACGCTTCTCTAATGCGTTTGCAATAGTAGATTTACCAGAACCGGGTAATCCATACAACCAAATCACGGCCGATGGGTGCCCATTGTGTGCTTTTCGGTGTTCTTGTGTAATTGTAAAATTTTGCATTTCTAATGTTTCAGCTTTCTTTTTTTTTAAGGCTTCGCCATCCTCAGTCACAGTATTTTTGTGTGAAAATACCGTGGTGAGTTCCCAAAAATATGCCGCAAACCAATTAAATTTTACTCCAAAGAAGCAAAATCGGTTCTTTATGGCGCTCCTTATACTGATCTAGCTCAACTTGATTCATTACGAGATAACGAATTTTCCGTTGAACCAAGACTTCCGCTTTTTCAATAAGTTCAGTTAGGTATGCCTTATCAACTTTTCCGACCAGAATAACATCAATAATTCCTGAGTCCTGCCCTTTGGCATAGTCACCTATTAAATAGGCATTTTCTACATCACCTAATCGTTGAATAACCCACTCAATAATGGAGTCTAACCCAGTCATTTTTGATACGATACTTCTAATTTCTGGAAACAAGGGGTGCGACTGCTTTGCTTTATACTTTACCATGTTACCAACGGCTTCACTTTCTAGTATCCCAGCTTCTGTCAAACGATTTAATTCAACACGGACGGCATTTGTACTTTCGCCAAATTCTTTTGCAAGTTGACGCAAATATGCCTTCATCGTTGGATTAAGAAAAAATTTAACCAACAAACGAATTCTTGTTTTGGATGTAATTAATGCATCTAACATTGAGTAACAAATTTACTCAATATTTTAAAACTTCCAATAGTATTTTAAAAGTTTTCATGCAGATACATAGATTTTAATAGACTTAAAAAATTTATATTAGCTGCAATAATAAGCAGCTACAAATTTGATAGTTTCCATGAAAAAATAGCGCTCAACCTTTCATAATTCTAAAAATCTCTTGAGCATTTCCATTCCCTGATTATGGCTTTTTTCGGGATGGTATTGAACCCCAAAAATATTTTCTTTTTCAAAACCAGAAATAAATTCTTTTTCGTAAATCGTTCTATGTTGTACCACTTTTTCTTCAGGTTCTTCGGCGTGATAACTATGAACGAAATAAAACTCATTTTTCGGGTCACTGAGTAATTTGCTATTTTCTGCACAGACACTATTCCATCCAATATGAGGAACTTTAAAATTGGAAGGATCTTGAACATCTAATTTTACAATTTTTGTTCTTATCCATCCAAGTCCATTGGTATTTCCTTCTACACTGTGAAGGGCCATTAATTGCATGCCTAGACAAATTCCCAAAATTGGTTTTTTTTCATTGAGAGCAAAGTGAGATAGTGATTCCGCTAAATTTTGTGACTGAATATTTTGCATCGCGATTCCAAAATGTCCGACCCCAGGAAGTATAATCTTTTCGCAACCAATAATTTCTGTTGGATTTTTAACGACTTTAAAATCAGCATGTAATAAATGTAACTTTCGTTTAACAGAATGTAAATTTCCTACTCCGTAGTCTATAATTCCGATAGCCATAAAACAAATATACGAAATCAGTAAAAAAACCATAAATTCGCACACATGTATCGCCCAAGGATAATTCCGGTTTTATTATTAAAAGATAACGCCTTAGTTAAGTCATCTCAATTTAAAAACCATAAGTATATTGGAGACCCCCTTCACACGGTTAAGATATTTAATGAGTTGAAAGCTGATGAAATTCTGTTCTTGGACATTGAAGCTTCCAAAAGAGGTAAATTAATAGATGTAGATTTAGTTCGGCAAATTGGTGAAGAAGCTAATGTTCCATTTGGAGTCGGGGGAGGTATAAAAACAATTGATGATATCAAACAATTAATTCAAGCGGGAGCCGAGAAGGTTATTATTTGTTCAGAGGCAATTCAACGGCCTGAATTTATAACGGAGGCAAGTGAAATTTTCGGTTCATCCACGATTTGTGTATGCTTAGATTTAGGAAAATCACTCTTTGGTGGGACAAAATTATTCAGTAAAGGCGGAACAGAAAAACATAGCATCAAACCATTTGAGTTTGCAAAAAAGATGGAGAAATTGGGGGCTGGTGAAATTATCGTTCAATCAATTGACAGAGATGGCATGATGACCGGTTACAATTACTTTGAATCAGTAATAATTGCAAAATCAGTATCCATCCCTGTTACCATACTTGGTGGAGCAGGACAATTAAATGATATTAAACTCGTTCACGAAAAATTTAACTTTAACGGTTACGCAGCTGGAAGTATATTTGTATATTATGGAATCCATAGGGGGGTATTATTAAACTACCCTGAAAGGGATGCTCTTCAAAAAATATTCAGTTAAAAAGGGACTCATTAATCACTCAAAAATTACCTGAATCAATTCAAATTTAGTACTTTTGCGCGATGAAATTCAGATCTTATCAACAATGTAATCGTTGCGTCATGGATACGACAGATCCGAACATTGTATTTGATGATGAAGGAATTTGTAACCACTGTGAAGAGTACAAAAATATAAGGGCCGCTCACAGCTACATGGGAGAGCAGTCGGATAATACATTTAACTCTCTAATTTCTAAAATTAAGGCTAAGGGCAAAAATAAAAATTATGATTGTGTTGTTGGTTTAAGCGGTGGAATCGATAGTTCGTATGTTGCTTATATTGCAAAAAAAAATGGTTTACGTGTCTTGGGAGTACATATGGACAATGGTTGGAATTCAGAAGAAGCTGTTCAAAATATCAAAAATATTGCTAAAATTTTAGATATAGACTATGAAAGTCATGTGCTAGACTGGGAGGAATTCAAGGACATTCAACTTGCTTTTTTGAAAGCTTCTATTCCAGAGGCAGATACTCCAACAGACATCGCAATTTTATCCAGTTTGCATCGTATAGCAAGTAAATATGGTATTAATTATATTTTAAGTGGTGGTAATTTTGCTACCGAGGGAATTTTACCCAAATACTGGCATTACAACGCCAAGGATTTAACTTATTTTCAAACTATTCAAAACACATTTGGTACAAAGCGAATTAAGAGTTTTCCTACTTTCGGTTTTCGAAGTGAGATGTACTTTAAACTTATATTAAATATAAAAATGATTTATCTTCTTAACTATATTCCTTTCGATAAATCGGAAGCAGTAAAAATTTTAGAAAAAGAAATAAATTGGAAAAATTATGGTCCCAAGCACCACGAATCGCAATACACGGCATTTATTCAATCATACTACTTATATAAAAAGTTTAATATAGATTATCGAAAAGCCACATTATCTTCCCAAATTTGCGCCGGAACTATTTCTAGACCAGAAGCACTTAAAATTCTTCAAACCAAACCTTATGATGATTCAAAAATTGCCAAAGAGATAGAGTACATTGCAAAAAAATTAGGAATAACAAAAGAATCACTTAGCGAAATTATCGATAGTGAACCAAAATGGTATGTAGAATTCTCCAATGATGAAAAATGGTTGAATTATGTTTATAATACATATCGAAAAGTGTTTAAGAAAGAAAAATTAGGTAACTTTTAGAACCCGTTATGTCTCTCAATTAATCCCCAAAAGAAAGAATCATAGATTATTTTTAATAAAACACTTATTAATTCAAATTATTCTTGTAAATTTGCCCTCCATTATTGATATATAATTAACAAAATATGAGAAAAGATATCCATCCCGAAGATTACAGACTAGTTGTATTCAAAGACATGTCGAATGAATATTCTTTCTTGTGTCCGTCATGTGCTCAAACAAGAGATACCGTAATTTGGGAAGACGGTAATGAGTATCCACTCGTCAAATTGGATATTTCACATAAATCTCATCCATTCTTCACAGGAGTTCAACAATTTGTTGACACCGCAGGTAGAATCGATAAATTCAAAAACCGTTACGGACGCCATTTGAAATAACAAAATTTTAAATAGATATGAAGGACTGCATTGCGGTCCTTTTTTTTATTCACATCTTAAATTTTATTTGAAAACCTACATTAGTTAATCTTTCTTAGAGCATTAGAATCTCAAAAATAAAATTTAAATCTACTCTATTACATAGTTAGAAATTAAACAAAATCAATCTCAATATTGTTAAAAAAATTCTAATCGATACGAAATATTGAATATTATTTATTTGAATATTTAACTTTTTTTACTTTAAACTTTTTAAAAAGAAAAAAGTACCTTTGATATAAATTGTAATTAATAAAAATAAAAGAAAAATGGCAACATTAGTTGGAAAAAAAGCCCCATCATTTAAGGCGGCAGCAGTAGTTAACGGAGGAGAAATCATAAATGATTTTTCGTTAGATCAGTATTTGGGAAAACACCACGTACTGTTCTTTTTTTACCCTAAAGATTTTACGTTCGTCTGTCCATCGGAATTACACGCTTTTCAAACAGCATTGGGAGAATTTGAATCTCGTGGAGTTAAAGTTGTAGCTTGTTCTACAGATACAGAAGAATCACATTGGGGCTGGTTACAAGTTCCTAAAAATAAGGGTGGAATACAAGGCGTGACTTATCCTATCTTAGCAGATACGACAAAAACAATTTCAGAAGCTTTTGGTGTACTAGCTGGTGAATACGAGTACGATGAGGAAGGCAATCTAACGGCATCAGGGCCTATGATTGCTTACAGAGGTCTGTATTTAATCAATAAGGAAGGAATGGTAATGCACCAGTTGATTAACTTTTTTCCACTCGGAAGAAATGTTGATGAGGCCCTGAGAATGGTAGATGCACTTCAGTATTTTGAAGAAAATGGTGAGGTTTGTCCTGCCAACTGGCAAAAAGGAGATGCTGCCATGAAACCATCTTTTGATGGTGTTGCTGACTATTTAGCATCGCATTAATACAGAATATCAATAATAATGGAACCGCTTGTATCTAAATAGGCGGTTTTTTTGTTGTTTTACAAACTAAATAAATTAAAATGAAAAAACTGATTATTTTATTATCGCTTTCCTTTGGATATTATTCATTTGGTCAAATAACAACTCCTATGGCGAGTCCTCTTGCCAAAGTAGAACAAAAAGTAGGTTTAGCTGATATTTCAATAAGTTATAGTCGACCAGCTAAGAGGGGTAGAGTCGTTTTCGGAGATTTGGTTCCATTTAATGAGTTGTGGAGAACTGGCGCAAATGAAAATGCAAAAATCACTACTTCGGAAGCCTTGATATTTGGAAAGGATACGCTAAAGGCAGGAACATACGCTATTTTTACAAAACCAAGTGAAACAAGTTGGGAAATTTTCTTTTATACTGACTATTCAAATTGGGGAACACCAGAAAACTGGGATGAAAAAAAAGTTGCCCTAAAAACAGAGGCGGCAGTTTCCTTTCTCACCGAAACTGTTGAAAATTTTACAATTGGAATTGATAAAATGGAAAATAGCTCAGCTGAAATTACCTTTAGCTGGGAGAATACCAAAGTATTACTTCCCTTTTTACTAAATACCAGAGATAAAGTATTAGCGAGCATTAAAAAAACAATGGATGGTCCAACTGCAAATGATTACCACCGCGCTGCATCTTATTACTTTTCTGAAAAAATTGATATGAGAAAAGCATTGGAATGGTCAACAAAAGCAGTAGAGTTAAGAGGAGAATCAGCCTATTGGATGACGCGCTTACTTGCTCAATTACAAGCAGAAAACGGAGATTATAAAAAAGCTATTGAAACTGCTAAAAAATCGATGGAAGTCGCTGAAAAAGATGGTGATCTGAATTATGTTAAACAAAATAAAACTTCAATCGACGAATGGATTAAAAAGAGAAATTAAAAAATTATCATTATTTCTATTACCTAGCAATGATAGGAGACCCTATTTTTTTAGAAAATGTGTAAGTAAATTTTGCCCCTACAAAAATAATTTGTGAAGAATAGTGAATCCATGCCATAAAAATGAATATACTACCAATTATACCAGTCGACCCTAAAGCAAACATATTGAATAAGTAATATTTTATAACTAATTGACCAAAAAAAAGTAAAACCGCAGTCACGATTGCTCCCATTGATGCTACCCGCCATTTTACTGTACCATTGTTTAAATACTTAAATACTAGAAGAAAAATAAAATAATTAAACAAAATTGAAAAAGTAAAATCAAGTAAACCAATAAATACAACTTGAATGTCATGTGACTTATCAATTAATATATGGATTACAGTAAAACCAATTGAATGAAATAAATAGAGAATCAAAAACAAAAGGGCAAAACCAGCAAGAAACAATATAGAAATTAATCGTTCAAAAATGTTAACTTGTATTGCTTTTCTCACTCTCAAAACCATTCTCTCAATATTGTAAATTTCATTAATGCTTATTCTCAAGGAGTTTAAAAAAGCTGAGCTCGCAATTATGACAAAAATTATCCCAAGTATTTCGAAAAAAAGGTTTCCTCTATTTAGATCATACGATTTGACTACTAGCATTATTTCATCAACATTTCTCAGGCCGACAGTTTCAGTTAAAAATTCTTGGATCTGATTTAAAATATAATCCTTCTCTAATATTCGACCTAAAAAAGAAATTACTAAAAATAACAACGGGAATATCGAAAAAAGAGCATAATAGGCCAGAGCAGCTCCATGAAAAAAAGCTCTCTCTTGAAAAAAACTCACTAAAGTATCCTTGGCAAGGGAAAAAATAACGTGAGACCGATTATATAATTTACTTTTGAATGACAATTTGTGTTCCGATTTTAAGAGGAGAAAAAGAATGAAGTACAAGAAAACCGACCTCTGAATTACAATGATTTTCAAAAAAAGATCCTTTGAAAAAGGAAGATACAGTCTCCAAAGTAATCCCATTTTTTCCAATTATCTCATACTGTGACGGCCGAAAATAGATGAATTCATCATTTATTTTAATTCGATTCCAAAAACCAAAAAGTTCAGCCTCTTCCTTATTTCGGGGTTTAAAATACACATCTTGAGGAGTTCGCTTTCGAGATAACTTACCTTTTTTCAAATGAATTATACTATCTGAAATGGACAACAAATCAGTACCATCGTGAGAAACAATGACTAAAGTGCAATTAACCTCTAATTTAAGTTTTGCTAAATAAGCTATAAGTTTAGATTTTAATAATTCATCCAAATGAGCAAATGGTTCATCTAAAAGAAGGGCCGATGGTTTGGATGCAATAGCCCGTGCAATAGCAAGACGCTGTTGTTCACCACCAGATAAAGATACTGCCTTTTGATTTTCAAGATCGTGCAATCCAAAAATTCGCATTATTTTTCGAACCCACGGATCTCTTTTTTCAAATGCCAAATGAGCTGCTTTTAAATGAATATTTTCGTAAACGGTATGATATGGATCTAAGGCGAAATTTTGTTCTACAATCTGAATAAAAGGATATCCAGGAATAAGAAATTGATTGGCCAACGGAAGTTCTCTTCCTTTTAAATACATTTTTCCTTGTTGAGGAGTAAGTTTACCGGCTATTATTGCAAGTAAACTAGATTTCCCAGCTCCGCTTCTACCGACGATTCCAAGTGTTTCACCTTGTTTAATTTGTAGAGAAATACTTTTGAGAATTGGTCTTTCAAAATCAAGCGATATATTTTCTAACTCAATCACAAATCAAATGTAAAGAAAGATAAGTTATCCATACCCTTCAATGAAAATACTCTTCAACTTTGAAATGTAAATAAGTTAATCAAGCTTTCGTAAAAATATTGTTATCCGGTAATCCTGCGAAAAAAATGGATTGTATCTTCAATTACTCAAGGAAATTCTAATGCCAACAAATATTGTTCTTCTATAAAAATCCTAACTCAAGTTTTGCCTCTTCACTCATCATATCCTTGTCCCAAGGCGGGTCAAATACAATATTTACCTTACATGAAATAACCTCTTCTATAGTTGCTACTTTATCCTCGACCTCCTTTGGTAAAGTTTCAGCTACCGGACAATTTGGTGATGTTAAAGTCATTTCAATTTGAACATTATTCTTTTCGTCTATTTTTACTTCGTAAATCAATCCAAGTTCGAATATATCTACAGGAATTTCAGGATCATAAATAGACTTTAACATATTGACTATTTTATCTTCTAATTCCTTCATTTTTTATAATTAATTATTTTAATAGCATCCATTTTCATTCGTTTTACCATACTCAATAAACCATTTGCACGTGTGGGAGACAAATGCTCTTTCAATCCAATTTCATCGATAAAAAATAAACTTGAAGAGGCAATGTTCTGAGGAGATTCGTCATTAAATACTTGAATTAAAAGGGCAATTATTCCCTTCGTAATTATCGCATCTGAATCAGCAAAAAAACACATCTTTTCATTTTTATATTCAGATTTTAGCCATACACGGGATTGACACCCCTCAATAATTTGGGAATCATCTTTTTCCTCCTCTATGAGTTGTGGTAATTCCTTTCCTAAATCAATGATATATTCATACTTTTCCATCCAATCTTGAAACATGGAGAAATCATTAATTATTGCATGTTGTTTTTCTTCAATAGACATAGGGTAAAATTACAGAAAACTATTAAACGCTTATCTATACTTATAATTAACTCTGACAAGCGTTGCTCCTTTACCATATTTGGCAAAATTAGCATCTGAGGTATCTATTCCAGAATATTTAGTTAATAATGCCCTAACCTTATTTTTAAGAATACCTTCCCCTCGCCCATGAATAATAACAAAGTTCGAAATTTTCAATTCCAACATTTTCTGTGTAAATTCATCTGCCTTGCGTAATTGAAAATTAAGGATTTCAGCACTGGTCAACTGTTTTTCAGCAGATTGATAATGCTCAATGTGTAAATCAATTTCAGGAATTTCGATTTCTTGAATAGTTAGTTTCTTATTTGAATCTGACTCGATTTTATCCTTAAATACAATTTTTTCAGTGTAATGCTCACTGTGAATTTTGACGAGATTAACCTTTAAAACGATCAAATCAATACCAAACTCATTTTCAACAAGGTACTTAAACGTATTGATTTGTTTTTTAATAATACCATAACCCGATTCATGAGTAAACCTAACTTTTTCACCTAAAGAAAATATCATAATCAAATAGAAATGGATTAACTTTTTGAATAAAATACACTGGAATTAAAAATGATAATATCCAAAATAAAACTATACCCAATTTAAGTAATGAGGAGGCGTCATTTGACATAGGTGCTTCCAAATAATGATTTACTTCACTTGAAATTATTATGTCTGAATCCTCAAGACTATCGATAGCTCGTATTTTGCGTAATAATTTATTATCCCTCAAGATTATTTCTTTCATTCTTGAATAATCCTTATTTGAAAGATTACTATAATCAAGAACGTAATTTATATTATTTTGTTTAAATATTTTTCTTATCGAATACCTTTTCTGAAATGATCTCACACGAATAGCCAGGAAAAAACCAAAACCAACCATGTACCAATTCTGCATTAAAAAACCAATTAATATCATAATTAAAGACGAAATAAAGGAAAACACAACCATAAATAAATCTGATTGCTTTGATAACAATAGTCTAAATAATTGGCCCCCGTCCAAGGGATCTAATGGGAGAAGATTAATCGCATTCAATGCAATAAAAATCAAAGCTGAGAGAAAAAATAACTGATTCGGATGAAAGCCATAAGCAAGTAATAAAATGAGGCCTATTATCATACCGGGGAAAGGCCCTGCAGCTACCACTAATAAACTTTCATACTGAGAATATTTCTTTTTTCTTCCGTCTACAAAGGCTCCCATTAATGGAACAAAAACCATCGAGATTTTCTTGTATTTAAATAATTTCATAAAAATAAAATGACCAAGCTCGTGAATCACAAGAGCAGAAACAAGAATTATAAGAAATAAAATTTGATCACTAAAAAAGTACACAAAGGTGATGACAAATAAAATTAAAGAAAACAAAGTTGTAAACCATGGTTTTTTATCTTCACTTTGATTAAGTTGAGGTTTTTGCGGGTACAACACTTCATTATCGTTCTCTATCATTTTTTAGCTAACCCTTCACGGCAATTTTGTATTAAACTATTTATCATGAAAGTAAAAATAAAAAGAGTTTGTTAAATGGCATATTTTTTGTAAATTTCAATTCTAAAAAAAGCATATGAAATTATTAAAATTTTTAACATTAGGTCTACTTTTAATTAGTTCAACTAATGTTTTCGGTCAAAAAACTTCAGAAGAGAAAGCTGTGGCGCAAACGTCTAAAATGAAAAATGAACTCGGACTTTCTGATGAACAAACCGAGAAAGTGAAAGAAATAAATTTAGGGATAATCAAGAAAAACGAAAATATTAAATCCAATGCTGATCTTTCAGAGACTCAAAAAAAGGAGATAATTAAGACTAATAATCAGGCAAGGATGTCCATGCTTAAAAGTGTTCTAACCTCAGAACAATATGTAAAATTGGAGTTGGCCATTGAAAAACGGAAAAATGATCATTTGAAAAAGAAAATGAAAGATAAAAAAAAGGAAAAAAAAGTTAAGAAAGATTAATTCAGTTATATTAAAAAAGGCCATTCAATTGAATGGCTTTTTTTTTAAATCACAATTAAAAAATTCTTCCTTTAAAGTTCTCACAATTTCCGAAATAGGCCTAATCTTTTTTATAAACTCAATTGATGGCCCAGCACACCATACATTCTGATAAGTGGAACTGAAAGCTGCTCTCTCGAGTTTTTTCATTCCCTTAATAAAAAGAAGTGTCTTGAACCATTTTTTAATCCGTTTATTTTTTGTTAAAAATTTTTCAAACTTGGTTTGGCTCGTTCCTACCTCTTTAACGTATGGCGTATTAATAACGGTACATGGTGTTCCTGAGATTTTTGTTGTCATAACAATATCCTTTGCCCCGTATTGAACACAGGCATTTTTATATTCCTCCGAGACGGGCGCTTCGGCAGATGCGATAAAAATACTTCCCATTGAAACGCCACATGCTCCAAAATTCAATACTTCTTTTATTCCAAAACCACTGCCTATTCCACCAGCAGAAATAATTGGAATATTACAGAGAGCAACCAATTCTGGAATTAATTGATGATATGAAAAATTACCCGCATGACCACCTGCCTCTTTATTAACAGCAATAATTGCATCAGCCCCGAGTTTTTCAACTTTTAATGCGAACTTGATATCTGTTACATCGCAAAATACCTTTATTCCTCTCTCATGAGCACGTAAAATTGTTTCCTCAGGAGAACCCAAAGATGTAATAATAAAATCTACTTTTTCTTCACAACAAGCTCGCAATTGTTCTTTGTATCTATGGTTTGATTTATTAACTATTAGATTAATTCCAAAGGGTTTATTTGATTTCTTTTTGATACTTCGAATCGCATTTTTCATATCTCCAACTTTTCTGAAATTTAATGCTGGGATAGCACCAGTAATTCCCGCCTTTAATGCTTCAACCACCATTTTCTCATCAGATACTAAAAACATTGGTGCCATAATTACAGGAAACTCAATACCTAAAATATCTGAAAGTGTAATACTTTTTGTTTTTGACATGTAAGTGTAAAGATATGGGTAAATTTGTAATTCAATAGATAGAAATGATAAGACACTGGTTAGAAGCATTCAGATTACGAACTATTCCATTATCAATATCAGGAATATGCATGGGCTCCTTTATTGCCTTTCATTCAGGACATACAGATTACCTAATATTTATAATCGCTTTAACTACAACAGTACTTTTTCAAATAATATCTAATCTCGCAAATGATTTAGGTGACTTCGTAAAAGGAACAGATAACGACAAGCGGATAGGTCCAGCTAGAACAATTCAATCAGGTAAAATCACAGTTTATCAAATGAAGATTGCCATTATAGTCACGTCAATACTTTCCCTTCTATCAGCATTTCTTTTAATCTACTTAGCTCGAGAAAATATGAGTTCAAAAATAATTTTTTCCTATCTTATTTTAGCTTGTTTTTGTGTAATTGCCGCTATCACTTATACAGTTGGAAAAAAGCCATACGGTTACAGTGGGTTTGGTGATCTTATGGTTTTTATTTTTTTTGGAGTAGTTGGTGTAATTGGATCAAATACTCTTTTTACAAAAGAAATAGATTGGTCATTATTATTACCGGCATCAGTCATCGGTTGTTTAAGCAGTGCTGTATTAAATTTAAATAATATGCGAGATATTGCAAATGATACTGATTTACATAAAAACACCATTGTTGTAAAGATTGGTCAAAAAAAGGCAAAATTATACCACTGTTTTTTATTGGTATTTGCATTCTTATGTTTGATTTCATATTCAATACTAAAACAAAACTATTGGTTATCGATGGGCTGCTTACCAATTTTAAGTCTGTTCAAACATTGTAAGATTGTAATAAAAAACAAAAATCCACAAGAACTAGATTCAGAACTTAAAAAAGTAGCTTTAACAACTTTTTTGGTAAGTTTATTTGTAGGTTTAGGATTACTTTTTCAGTCGAAATTTTAAGAATTAGCTAATTGGAAATCCAATATTATTGAATACTCAGTTTCTTTTCTAATTCTTCTAAATACAATCTGAACTGTTTATCTGTCTCTGATAAATTCACCACAGTACGACAGGCGTGTAAGACAGTGGCATGGTCTTTTCCACCACAATGAGCCCCAATATTAGCAAGGGAAGATTTCGTCATTTTTTTAGAGAAATACATTGAAATTTGACGAGCTTGGACAACTTCACGCTTTCGTGTTTTTGATTTTAACATTTCAATAGGTAGGTCAAAATAATCACAAACCACTTTTTGAATATATTCTATTGAAACCTCGCGCGCGGTATTCTTCACAAACTTATCCACCATCTGACGAGCAAGATCCATCGTGATGGCTCTTTTATTGAGAGAAGCCTGAGCAAGAAGAGTATTAAATGCTCCCTCCATTTCTCTCATATTTGTATTAATCGAGTAAGCGAGATATTCAACTACGTCTTTTGGTAATTCAATACCATTAAGATACATCTTTTTTTCAAGGATTGCGATACGAGTCTCCAGATCAGGCGTATTTAAATCAGCGGATAAACCCCATTTAAAACGAGATAATAATCGTTGCTCCATACCTTGCATTTCAACTGGAGCCTTATCAGATGTTAGTACAATTTGTTTCCCATTTTGATGAAGGTGATTAAAAATACTAAAGAATACATCCTGAGTTTTTTCTTTTCCTGAGAAAAATTGAACATCATCAATAATCAAAACGTCAACCATTTGATAAAAATGTACAAAGTCGTTTGTCGTTTGATTTTTTATCGCATCAATAAATTGATGAGCAAACTTTTCAGATTGAACATATAACACGGTTTTTGATGGGAAATGTTCTTTGATTTCCAATCCAATGGCATTAGCCAAATGAGTTTTCCCTAGTCCTACCCCTCCATAGATTAATAAAGGATTAAACGCTGTACCGCCAGGCTTATTTGCTACTGCAAATCCTGATGCACGAGCCAAGCGATTACAATCTCCCTCAATAAAATTTTCAAAATTCCAAACTGGATTCAAATTAGATTCAATATTAACTTTCTTTAATCCTGGAATAATAAAGGGATTTCTAATTTGATTTTCTGATGTTTGAACGGGTACGTTCAATGGGGAGTTTTTGGGAGAATTAGATTTTAAGGCAGGTAATTTCACCGTGTAAGGTGTTGATTTCGTACTATTATTTTCCATAATAATACTGTATTCAAGTGAACCTTCTGGACCCAACTCTTTCTTAATAACCTTTTTCAATAGTATGATGTAATTTTCCTCGAGCCACTCATAGAAAAAGTGCGAAGGAACTTGAATAGTCAGTACCTCATTTTCAAGCTTGATTGGTATTATGGGGTCAAACCATGTTTTGTATGCCTGTAATGAAATATTATCCTTTATAACTTTCAAACATGATGACCATACAAATTCGTGATTTCCCATTAAAAACCATTAAAAATTAAAAACAAAAACCTATTTATACCTTCTGAAATACTTTATGAAATTCAGGGAACAAATATTTGCATAAAAAAGTTAAAAAAAAAATTTAGTAGGTATTGCTTTTTAAAAAAATTTTACTTGTGCTAAAAAAAATAATTAAGATGGCGTTTACAGGTATATCTATTCTCTGTAGATTAAATTTAGAAAAAAAATGTAGCTTTACAAATCACAAGAGGCACATTTCAGCATGAGGGAAAAATTTTACTCAACTGTCCGAGTTCGTTACGGAGAAACAGATCAAATGGGGTACTGTTATTATGGAAATTTTGCGCAATATCTTGAGCTTGGAAGAGTTGAGGCTTTGCGATCTCTTGGAATACGATATAAAGATTTAGAAACTGAAGGAATAATGCTTCCAGTTGTAGACCTACAAATTAAATACATATCACCAGCTAAGTATGATGATTTACTGACCATTGAGACACGTATTGAAGAAATAAAAGGAAGTAGAATTTGTTTCGAATATAAAATTTACAACGAGTCTAATAAGGAAGTTATAAAAGCGCAAACTTCATTGGTCTTTGTGGCAAAAAGAAATATGAGGCCTATTAAAGTTCCTGAATTTATAGTAAAAGCAATTGGTTTATGAGATTAAGTAAAGATTCAAATTTTTCCTTTCAAAATGATCTAACTGAACTCATAATCTCATACACTAAAAGCCGTCCAGGTGAGCTTCGCTTGGGTGAAATATTAACCCGAGACTGGAATAAACCAGAAATTAAATATGTATTGTTTGGAATTTCAGAAAGTGTTGGCCCCCAGGCCAACTTTGGAAGGCCAGGTGCAGAAAAAGCTTTTGATTCCTTCCTAGAGGCATTTTGTAATCTCCAATGGAATAGTAAAATCAAACCTGGTTCCTTTGCGTATTTCGGAAAAATAAGTTTTTTAACTTCTTTTTCATCCATTGAAGAGGCAAGATGTCTTGTGAATGAATTAGATGAATTTATTTTAGAATTACTAAAACCACTTATTAATGAAGGAAAAGTTCCAATAGTAATTGGAGGAGGACACAATAATGCTTTCCCATTAATCCAATTAGTCTCAGAAAAATTTCAAAAATTGTCTATCCTAAATATGGATGCACATGCTGATTGCAGGGAAATAGAAGGAAGACATAGCGGAAATTCGTTTTCGTATGCTTTTCAAATGGGTCTGCTCAGCAAATATGGAGTTTTTGGCCTCCATAAAGCATATATCAATAAGAGTACAATTGATTTTCTTAATGAAAAAACAGTTTCTTTTGAATATTTTGAAAATTATTCTTTGGGGAGAAAAAATTTTAAAATTGATATTCAAAAATTTTTAAATTCGCTTGAATCGACCGAAAATCTTGGTATCGAATTGGATTTTGATTGCATTGCCAATTTTCCAAGTTCCGCTATGAATCCAATAGGGTTTTCAATTTCAGAAGCAAGAACATATTTAGAGATTTGTTCTACTTTTTCAAGAATTAGATACTATCATTTCACTGAGGCTGCAGTTATTCAATCGGGAGATGAAAGGTTAGTTGGAAAAGTTTTATCACAACTTACTTACGATATTCTGTGTGAATTTAACTATTAAGTAATTTGTAAATACTATTATAACATTCATCCGTTGGCAGACCAACAACATTTGTATAAGAACCTCTAATTTTATTTACGCATATCAATCCGAGCCAATCCTGAATTCCGTATGCCCCAGCTTTATCGAAAGGATTGAATTGAGAAACATAAAAATCAATTTGTTCGTCATTTAATTTATTGAAGAATACATCAGTAAATGATCTTATACCTATCGTTTTGCCCTTGTAGCAAATTTTTACAGCCGTATTGACTGAATGTATTTTGCCTGATAATTCTTTAAGCATCAGCTTTGCATTTTTTCTATCACCTGGTTTTCCAAGTATCTGTTTTTTTAAAATTACTGTAGTATCTGCAGTTAAAAGAATTGAAGAATCGTTTTTCATCTCTTTTAATGCTTCCATCTTACGGGTAGAAATATAGTCCGCAACCTCTTCACATGGTAAATTAACTGGGTAAGATTCATCAATATCAAGGCTATAAACCTCAACCTCAAAACCCATATCACTTAATAATTGCTTTCTGCGCGGCGATCCTGATCCTAGAATTATTTTTACTGTCTTCATGAAAAAAGAAAATATACCAATGATACATGAAACAATGTAAGAATCCCAGCAAACATGGATAGCTTTATCAATAAATGATTTTTTCTAATGGCTGAATTTGGTTTAAAAATAAGTGAGAAAAACCCAATTAAATCAAATATTGACGCTAACATCCAAAATGCAGACGTCAAAATAGTTAATCTCAATGCAGAAAATTGACCATCTATCATTAAGAAAAAGTAAAATAATGGTGTCAATATCAATAATCCAGCAACTAGAACTTTTGTTGGTTGCACCCCTAAAATCATCGGAACCGTTCGAGCAGCGATTTTCTTATCGCCCTCAATATCCTCAATATCTTTCAATATTTCTCTCGCTAAGTTTTGAATAAAGGCCATTAAAGCGACCACATATATAAAGTTATAATTTAGTTGTATTGACCATGAATCTTCATGAAAAGCAGAATATGGTTTATTGAAATTATTTAATACTTCAAAATAGACAACGACAAGAACTGGAATCATTCCTGTAAGAACTGCTACGATTACATTTCCTATAAACGGCTTTTTCTTGAAATACAAACTATAAAACCACAATAGATTAATGGATGCGAGGTGAATTAATAGAATAAAAGAGGATTTACTAGCTAAAGAAATAAAAATTGAAATTAAAAATGCAATTCCATTAAGAATCCAATGAAGTAAAATTGCTTGTCTTTTTTCAATTAATTTTCCCAAAATTAATTTTTCAGGCTTATTTATCTTATCCGCTTTCACATCAAAATAGTCGTTAATAATATTTCCACCAGCAGCTATCATAAGAGTTGAAATAACTAAAAAGAAAAATAAAATTGGTTTATCATGAATTTTTTGATATCCGTTTGTTGCCAAAATAAAATAACGACAACCATACATGGTAATAGCTATTATAAATAAATTAATAGGTCTTATTATTTTTAAACTGGCCATCATGGGATAATTTTATACACTGTTCTCCTATTTTTCTGGTGAGCCTCCTCTTTTTCTTTTACTGTTAGAAGTTTTAAAATTTCCTCGTCAGATATGATTAATTGAGTTTCACCATAACCCTTGTAGGCTAGTCGCTCAGTATTAATTCCTTTTTGAATAACATACTCATATACTACTTTTGCCCTACGTGTGGATAACTCGAGATTAAATTCTGCATCATTACGTGAATCGGTATGGCCGCCAATTTCAACTCTTACCGAAGAATTTTTTTTCAAGTAATCTACCAAATTATCCAACTCAACAAGAGATTCTTTTTTAATTTCTGCGCTGTTGATATCAAAAAAAATATTTGCCAAAATTATCTCAGTACCTACCTTATTGATGGCAGTTAGAGGAATATCCATTTGTTTTATATTTTCGTTTTCAGGAAGAGTCATATTAAAGTATGCTGAATAATATACATAACCGTCGTGGGTGACCTTCAGGGCATATTCACGATTCATTGGTAAGCAGACAGTAAATTCTCCGGTTACCGCATCAGCATATGCAGTAACTACAACTTGTGCTGTTTGTATATCGATTAATTCAAATTTACCTCCTAATGGTATATTCGTATTTGCATCAAATACTGTCCCTTCAAAATATAATGTTCTAGTTGGTCGTAGGTCTTCAGGAAATTCAAAATAGTAAATGTCGAGGTCTCCATATCCCCCTTTCCTATTTGATGCAAAAAAAGCAATATTACCCTCTGAGGCTACCATCAATGAGTTTTCATTAAACGAGGTATTAATCGGATAACCTAAATTTAAAGGCGCAGACCAAGTTCCATTTTCATCTAATCGTGAAACGAATAAATCTGTCCCCCCCATTCCAATATGACCTTTTGAGGCAAAATATAAAGTTTTCCCATCAGGGTGTATTAACACTGATTCTTCCGCGTATGGTGAATTAATGACATCTGGTAGACGCTCTGGCTGGCTCCAAGATCCATCATCCAACATAATACATTTATAAATATCCGCATTGTCTGATGCTCCTTTATTTTTTACTTCGCGAATAAAATATAAGGTTCTTCCATCTGCTGATAAGGATGGTTGAGTTTCCCACAATGAGGTATTAACGTAACCAGGAATATTAACTGGATTTAACCACCTTGATCCGACTTTTTTCGTATAAAACAAATCACAACTTCCTTTTCCTTCTCTTCCTTCTCCATAATTCACACCGGACATATCAGAACAAGCAACAAAAATCAATGATCTTCCATCCGGACCAATTGTTGGAGCTCCTTCATTATAAAGAGTATTAATATTTTTCGGTAAAGGAATGGCTTGACTCCAGGTTTTGGCAACCTCATTATACTCAGAAATATAAAAATCCTCTTGAACTCCGTGTGGCCGAGATCTTGGCTCAACAACTCTTCTAGTAAACAAAATAGTCTTATCGTCAACGGTAATGGTCGGGAAATATTCGGGGTCTTTCGTATTTATTCCTGGACCAATATTTATCGGATTAAACACTCGTGGATTCTGAATCGATTCGATTGCAAATTCGGAACAAGCAATTATTCGATTTGACTCTTTGACAAATTGGGGATTAGCTGCTCGATTATGAACAAAGCGCGTCAAATATTCAATCGTTTTATCATATTTACCCATTTGAAAGAGTATGTTTGCGGCATAGTAATAGGTGGCGTCGGTCGAATTATGATTTGGATTTATTGAAATTGCTGACTCATAATGTTCCAAAGCACTTTTGAAATTTCCTAATAGCTCATCGTATTCAGCAGCAAGTAAGTGTGCCTCCCAAAATTTTGGTTCTTTTTTCAAGGCTTTTTCTAATAAAACCAAACCAGCCTGATAATCGGGCATTCTCGTATCGGGATTTAATGCTTTACTTGGTGCCTCTATTGCTTTTTGAAATAATTTAATTGCCCCCTTCTTTTTGGTTGAATAACGCATTTGGGAAAATCCAATCAAACCAATTAAAAAGAAAAATAATAAAACCAGAAATTTCATAAACTAGGGAATATTTATGTATTTATGATTTTGTAAAGAAAGTTGCCAATTTGGATTTTCTTTAATAAAATCAATTATTAAGGGAACCATTTCGTCTAATTTACCCCATTCAGGTTGAAGATACAACAAACAATCTGGATTAACCAATGTCTGATGCTCCTTTGCCCACTTGAAATCTGATTTATTATAAATTATCACCTTTAGTTCATTTGCTCTTACATATGCCTCTGAGCAAGGCTTTTTAAACTTCTTGGGAGAAAATGTATACCAATCTACTGCACCATTTAGCGGATAAACTCCGGATGTTTCAATAGCTACAAACATTTTGCTTTCTTTAAGTTTTTGGATCAATGGACTTAGATTATACATAGCAGGCTCGCCACCAGTAAGCACAACGAAATTTGAAGGAGTTGTTACTACCATTTGAGTAATTTCCTCGATTGACTTAATCTGGTCTTCACTTGAAGTCCAACTTTCTTTAACATCGCACCACACACAACCCACATCACACCCGGATAATCGAATAAAATACGCAGCTTTTCCCGAATGAAATCCTTCACCCTGGAGGGTATAAAATGATTCCATCAAAGGTAAAATTTCTCCGTTTTTAAGACCTTGCTTCATTATGAAACAAATTTAATAGTAAAATTTAATCTAAAGTTTAAAACTAGGCGAATTGGAATTCATTTTCATGAGAGGAAATATACTCTAACGTATCTTGAATCTCGAGATAATCCATTGAGGTCACCAATTTACTTTTTAACTCCTTAAAATGAGCAATTCCTTTAAAGTAATTTGTATAATGTCTCTTCATTTCTACGATTCCTAAAATTTCTCCTTTCCAAAATATACTTTGTTTCAAATGTTCACGAGCAGCATCAACTCTATCATTTATGCTTGGTATGGGAAGATGCTCTCCTGTTGCCATAAAATGCTTTATTTCATTGAAAATCCAAGGATAACCAATACTAGCTCGCCCTATCATAATTCCGTCAATACCATATTTATTTTTGTATTCCAAGGCCTTTTCGGGCGAATCAATATCTCCATTTCCAAAAACTGGTATTTTCATTCTTGGATTATTTTTAACTTCTCCGATCAATGTCCAATCCGCATCTCCTTTATACATTTGCTTTCTCGTACGCCCATGAATTGAAATTGCTTCAATACCAATATCTTGTAACCTTTCTGCAGTATCCACGACGAACTTAGTAGAATCATCCCACCCCAATCTTGTTTTAACTGTTACTGGTAAAGTTGTACATTTTATTATTTCGGAAGTCATTTTAATCATCTTGGGAATATCTTGTAGAATTCCAGCGCCGGCACCCTTACATGCCACTTTCTTTACAGGACATCCATAATTAATATCTAGAATATCTGGATTGGTACGATCAATAATTCGGGCAGCTTCCTTCATACTTTCAATTTCGGCACCAAAAATTTGGATTCCAATTGGTCTTTCGTATTCATAAATATCCAATTTTTGTATGCTTTTAGCTGCATCCCTAATCAGACCTTCTGAAGATATAAATTCTGTATACATTAAGTCAGCACCATGTTTCTTACACAAGGCACGAAAAGGTGGATCGCTTACATCCTCCATTGGAGCAAGCAACAAAGGAAATTCACCTAACTCAATATTTCTGATTTTGATCACAATACAAAAGTAAGATTAAAAAGCATTTCTTATATTAAATGAGTAATATCACTCACTTTTCCGGGATTTAATTAATGATATCAAAATACCTGCTGATAAAGAAGATAATATGATAACTAATGATAGAATTGCATTAAAGTGGAAGAAATCATAAAGCAACATTTTTAACGAAACAAATATGAGTATAATGATCAACGAGTATTTCATGTAATAAAATTTATCCAGCATATTTGACAATAAGAAAAACAAATTTCTTAATCCCAGTATAGCGAAAATATTTGAGCTAAAAATGATGAATGGATCAGAGGTAATACTAAAAATGGCTGGTATGGAATCAAATGCAAATAGAATATCAGAAAATTCAATTACAATTAATGCGGCCATTAAGGATGTAGCCATTAACCTTCCATCTTTTCGGATAAAATATCTACCATTACAATCGGTCCAATCAATAGGATAAATGGAGGATAAAATTCTGATACCAAAAGACTTTTTAAAATCTTCATCACCAAAATTTCCTTGTTTCATCATTTTAAAGGCAGAAAACAATAGAATTGCACCAAACACATAGAATGCACCTTTAAAATTTTCAATAAAAGCGGTTCCTAAAAAAATTAAAGTCAATCTAAAAACTACCGCTCCCAAAATTCCCCAAAACAATACACGATGTTGATATCGTGACTCTATTTTGAAAAATTGAAATATGATAGCCATAACAAAAATATTATCCAGACTTAGTGATTCTTCAACAATATATCCTGTGTAATATTCTAGAACAACTTTGGTTGGAGATTTTCCCAAAGGATTCATATTCCATATATTCGCGTCGTAGATCCAATATATTACGAAACCAAAAATGAGCGCAACAAATATCCAAATGGATGTCCAAATCAATGACTGTCTGGTTGAGATTGTTTCATTTTTTTTATGAAATATACCAAGATCCAGAGCTAGGAGAAAGAATAACAAAGTTAAAAACAGAAACCAAATCATATGCTATTTACAAAGATAATCAATACTAGGAACACCGGCTTTAATGAAGTGTTCAAATTATTGCAAAACTACCTTTAAAAAAACCATCATAATGCAAGTTGGAAAAGAAAACTTTAGATTCTCTACAAGGACTAAAATACTAGTAACCGCATAAAAAAGAGAAGGTTACTTCGGTAGAATATTCATCTTCTGTGCAAAGTGAAAACAGTAATCTCTTAAATCCTCTGAAATAAGATGTTCCCCTGTCGATTTTTCAAAGGAATCTGCAAGAGTTAATAAGGTTTGATGAAAAAATTGCTTCATTTCTTCGATAGTCATCTCCTCAGTCCATAAATCAATTTTCATTGTGTTCTTTTCGTTTGGATCCCATAGAGATAGTAAAACAGCGGATGCCTGATTATTTTCAATTTGACCATCTTGTGCCGACCATTTCATAGCAATGGGTAAATTGTTTTCGTTCAATTCCACTTCAATTTTTATTTCAGACTTTTTAGGCATAATTGGTATTTAATCAATTTTATAAGCTTGCATAATTTTTGCAAAAGGTACATCAACTAATTTTTCTAAAGGTAGTTCCGAATTCTTGTTCATATAATTCTTAACCATTTTCCATCCAATATATTGCCCCAATCGGTCAGGGCTCTCCTTCGGCAATCCTCTCGTATTGGGGGCTTCGTTAAAATACCCTAATTTAATTAGTTCATCACTTTTAAAGAGTAACTTTTGTTCCACAAAATATTTCCAAATTCTTTTTTCATTTTCTTCAGCCCATTTGAATTTTTCAGGGGAATACCTTAAAATAAGAGCCTTGTCCTTTTCAGGTAGAGCCGCTTCGATAAAATAAAGTAATTTTCCCCAGCTAACCATATCTTCTGCAAATTTAGAATCAGTAGGGGCTTGTATTTGGGAGTAGACCCATTGGTAAATAACATCCCTAACTAAATATTTACGGTCCATTCCGTTTTTCAAATATTCGTATAAACCTGGAATAGATGTCTTTTTAATAAGGTTATTGTCAATTCCCAGATACCACTCCAAACCGATTCCGATATCTGTATCGGTAGCCTTAGAATTGTATGAAAATAATGAATTAAAAAAAATGATGTTGTTCGGTATGTTCATTTTAGTAAAATGAAACTTTAAATGTTTCATAGCCTCAGTAATCTCCTGTTTTTCGATAGAAAGCAACTTAAAATTTACTTGAATTTCTCTTTCCAGTTTATTTACGTATGGATCTTTATAGAAAGTGGTTAACTGATTGGAAAAGATGGAATCAACAGAGGTATTTATTTTCAACCCTTTTGAAAAAGTATACAGATATAAATCCGGGAATGATTGTTTAAAATTTCTATTTAAAACAAGTCTTCTTGATATCGTGGAATTGTAAAACATTGAATCGGCATTAATAAAGTTCAGTTTTACATTTACCTCAGAAACATTAATTTTCAATCTGTCGTTCTCACAACTTGAACAAAGGATGGTTAAAAGAATCGCCAAAAATAACAACCTCAAATCAATCATTTTTATAACTTTGTTCAAAGTTAACATTTCATTTGTTTACATTTATTTTAAAAAGTATGAAATCAAAATTTTTAATCTTTGGCCTCTCGTTAAGCTTATTTAACACCCTAGTAGCGCAAGAAAATTGTAAAAAGACCATTGATAGTTTGAATGGTAAAATAACTTATTTAGAAAATAACTTAAAAAAATATACTTCTGAAAAGTCAGTTCAAGCGGGTTTAATAACAAATCTTGGGATGAACTTTTTGATTCCCGGTCAATCGAAATACATTGATAAAAATGGTATTGGCTCGTGTTTTAGTATTGGTGTAATTGTAAATAAAATGGCAAAGAATTCCACCACAGTTGGATTTTCTACTGGTATTGAATTTGATTTTGAAACAAACCAATACGAGGCCGTTGATAGTGTTAGATATGATTATTTAGGTAGTAAAGTTTTAGTTAAAAAAGATTCTATTGACAAAGAGGGTAGTTTTTTACTTCAAGAACGTAATCAAAAGTCGTTATATGCAACTATTCCGCTTATGATGTTATTTAGAACTTCTATGATAGGCGATTTTCGCTACTTTGGGAAATTTGGTGTTCGAAACTCATTCCTCCTTAAAAACTCAGTAAACGACTATGGCGTAGACATAACGAGTACTCCATACGTAGCAAATAGCGAAAATAAGAATTTTACGTCTCCGGGTGATATGTTTATCTATAAAGGGTCTATTGGATTATCAGCAGGTGCTGAATGGAATTTCAATAAAACAACTTCATTAGTAACCGAAATAGGATATTTTTATGGTATTACGCCACTTCATTTGGATAGAAAGGAGGAATTAAAAACTTTATATACAATTGAAAATGGAACCAGAAAATATTTTTCAAACAAGGCAAACCAAAACCAGCTTCTTTTCAAAATTTCAATTTTATTTTAACAGAAAACCTCTTGGATTATTCTCGTTTATCAAATCATATTTCTCAATGGCTTCTTGACTATTGTGAAAAATTTCAAGTTTCGGGGTTTGTAATTGGTATTTCAGGTGGAATAGATTCTGCTGTTGCTTCAACACTCTGCGCTCAAACTGGGAAGAAAACTATTTTAGTTAATTTACCAATTAGACAAAGTGTAAATGAGTACAACCGAGCAAGCGAACATATAGCTAATTTAAAATCAAGATTCATAAATATTGAAAGCGTAGAAGTAAATCTCACAGAAACATTTGAAGTGATGAGTAAATGTCTTCCTATTGAGGCCAGTTCTAATGCACTTGCGATGGCTAATACACGTTCACGCTTAAGAATGACTACCCTGTATTCGATTGCGCAAAGTCATAATTGCTTAGTTACTGGTACCGGCAATAAAATTGAAGATTTTGGAATTGGCTTTTATACCAAATATGGTGATGGTGGTGTCGATATCAGTCCAATTGCTGACTTACTAAAATCTGAAGTTTTTCAATTAGGAAAAGAATTAAATGTTATCGAATCTATTCAAAATGCAGCACCTACAGATGGTTTATGGGGAGATAAGCGTACAGATGAAGATCAAATTGGTGCATCATACCCTGAACTCGAATGGGCAATGCTTTATTCTGGGGATGAAAATGAATTATCACCAAGACAAAAGGAAGTTTTAGCAATTTACCGAAGATTTAATAGTGCAAACCGACATAAAATGATTCCAATTCCTGTTTGTATTATTCCTGAGGATTTAAGAAACTAATCTTTAATCAATTCGCATTCGAATCCTCCATTCTTTTGTGTATAAATTGTTAAATCTATTACCAAGATGATTTATCCATCCTAATCCTTGCCCTTTATAGGTGATTAAATAATAACCTTTCGTGAAATTTTCCATAGGAAAAGTTTCCCCTTTTAAGTACAATAGAGCATTTTTTACATCTAATTCAACGTTAGGTGTTGACGCTAAAAGAATTGTGGATAAAGCCAAATCCTGATGAGGTTCTATTTTTTTAGGCAGAAAAGTTCCTAGATTCAAACCAACTTTTGTGCAATTCAATTTTGAATTTAATACCTCTACCAGTTCAAAATGATTTGATGGAATACCAGCAATAACTCCTTTAAAATCAATACAAGTCAATTGATTTAAATCAACGTATTGTCCTAATTCTCTTAGCTCATATTTAGGCAAAGTTTTTAGAGTTGATTTATTCTTTTCGTTTTTTAAAAAAATTGAACCTTTCTTTTTTAATACGGCTATAAAAAATCCTTCACTCTTTGTAATTCCAGGAACAAAATAGCAACCAATACCATTTCGTCCTGCAATCGAACCAGGAGGTGTATCAAAGGGAATTATTTCGGCGTTTAAATTGAATGCCAATGATTTTACCGTATCTTCATTTTCAGACTCGTTAAGAGTACACGTTGAGTAGATTAGGTATCCATTTTCTTTCAATGAATCCCACACATCGCAAACAATTTTCTCTTGTCTTTCTGCACAAAGCAATACATTTTTTAATGACCACTGATTTCTTGAATCAACATCTTTTCTAAACATTCCCTCTCCTGAACAAGGTGCATCAACGAGAATCACATCAAAAGTAGATACTAACTTGCGAAAATGGATCGGTTCATTACATGTAACTATACTATTAATTGCCCCCCATTTCACTAAATTCTCGCGCAAAATGGAATTTCGATTTGGAATGATTTCATTACTGATTAAAAATCCATTATCATTCAACCAAGAGCTAATTAAAGTGCTTTTCCCACCAGGAGCAGCGCAAAGATCAAGTATAATTGAATTCTTAGGAACAGATAGTATTTCCAAAATATTTTCAATCACCATAGAGCCCGCCTCTTGCGGGTAATAGCATCCTGCATGAAATAATGGGTCGGTCGTAAAGACGGGGCGCTTGGGTAAATAATATCCATTTTTATTCCATGGAACTGATTCTAAAAATGAAAAGTCTCCATTTTTTTTAGGGTTTAGTCTAATTGAGGTTGGTGGTTCATGATTGAATGCCTCGATCAAATCATCGTTCCAGAATGTATCAGCCTTAATACGTTTGACAAAATCCTGAGGAAGTGCTACCAACTTGTAAAATTAATTGACTTAAACCGTTCAAAAAAAACGCCGACCATAAGCCGGCGTTTAAACCAAATAATCAACCTAACCTAAATAAGATCTTAAAATTTTATTTTTCGCAGAATGTTTCAACCTACGTATTGCTTTTTCCTTAATTTGACGAACACGCTCACGGGTTAAATCAAAACGATTCCCGATTTCATCTAAAGACATTGGTGCTCTTCCTTCGAGTCCATAAAAAAGTTTAATCACATCACATTCCCTCGGCGTTAACGCTGTCAGAGATCTTTCGATATCTGTTCGAAGGGATTCCAATACCAAATTACTTTCCGGGGCAGGCAAGGAATCATTAATCAAAACATCATACATACTCGATGAGGATTCATCACCTTCAACCAAAGGAGCATCCATCGAAACATGTCTTCCATTATTTGAAAGAGATTGTTTAATTTCATCTGTTGTACATCCTAAAAACTCAGCCATTTCCTCGGCAGATGGGGGCCTTTCAAATTTTTGTTCAAGTTCTGAATAGGCTTTATTTATTTTATTAATTGAACCGATTTTATTCAATGGTAAACGCACAATCCTTGCTTGTTCTGCCAAAGCCTGTAGTATTGATTGGCGTATCCACCATACAGCGTATGAGATAAATTTAAATCCTCTCGTTTCATCAAAACGTTCAGCTGCCTTTATTAAGCCAACATTTCCTTCATTGATTAAATCTGGCAAGGCAAGACCTTGATTTTGATATTGTTTAGAAACAGAAACAACAAATCGTAAATTTGCTTTAGTTAATCTTTCCAAGGCTGCTTTATCACCCAATCTGATCCTTCGGGCCAAATCTACCTCCTCATCTGGTGTAATTAAATCTACTCTTCCAATTTCTTGAAGATATTTGTCAAGGGAAGCGGTTTCGCGATTTGTAACTTGTTTTGCAATTTTTAGCTGACGCATGTATTAAAAATTAATTATTACCCGCTATAACGGGTTTTCCTAAAAAAGGTTGGTTTTTTTATGGTTTTTTTTCATTTTACAAGGTTTATTGATAATTAAACGCTTTCTATCGAATATTTTGAATGTAAAATATAGTTTAAGATTTAAAATAACTTTCTTTTTATTTAGACCAATATTTACATGTCTTCATTCCAAAAAGTTATAAATAATTTTATTATTTCAGATAAACCAATATTTATTTAATTTAGCAACTTCAACTTAAATAATATGACCAAATTGAGATCACCAAATACCCCTCAGTACTTTATTCAACGTGCATTGATATACACAAGAGAAATGTTTCCCATTTTAATTTACCTACCATATGTAGTTTCATTGTATTTCTGTGTTAATGTTGTTGTACAAATAATCAATACTCCTATTTTTAAAGCGTCAAAAAATGGGGTTTCAGAAGCAATTTTTCAGGCAGGTAGTCAAGTTGTTATTGATTCAACAGCAATTATTGGAGTTGTATCTGCTTTTTTCTTTATGTTACTTATGAGAACTTTTGATGATTTAAAAGACTTTGAATTAGATGCAAAACTATTCCCTCACCGTGCAACAGCTCGAAAAGATGTTTTAAAAAAAGATATTCAATTAATCAGTATAAGTAGTTTTATTATTTTATTGACAGTTAACCTTATTTGGGGTCAAGCAATAATTTTAGTTTTTGCACTAACAATTACATATGCCGTACTAACCTTTAAGTGGTTCTTTGCAGAGAAATTTCATCGAGAACATATTTTTATTACAATGCTTGATCATCAGCCGCTTCCTTATGTAATAAATTTTTATTTGCTTCACACGGCCCTGGCAACAGGAAATGAATACGAATCTTTTGAATGGTTCCATTTGTATTTATTATTAATTGTATCAATACCTATTACTGCATGGGAAATTTCTCGAAAAATACGATCAGCCGATATGGAAACTGAATATGAAACTTTTTCCTTAGTAATTGGAAGAAAGACTGCAACAATTATTCCTCTGATACTATTTATGACAGTTGCGGTATTGCATGTTCATATTGGAAAAACATTGCATTTTAGTCCTGTATTTTTTTACTTGGTTTTGGCAGTCTCTCTTATCGTTCTTTTCTTTTACCTTCGTTTTTTAATTAAACCAAAAAAGGAGTATAATGTGTTAACGAATACCGCTTTGTTCGCAACCTCTTTTTATTTCATAAATTTACTTATCAACACGATGGTACATTATCAAGTTGTATAAATGTCTTCTGGCAGGCTGTTTCGTAAACCTTCATTTGAAACTTCAGAAATTGGGGGGAAAGCACTAAATCTTAAAATCTTAACTGATTCAAATTTTCGAGTACCTCCATTTATCGTATTAAATAGACATGATTTAGAGTTCATTTTTGGATCAGTAATTGAGAAAGTTGAAGCTAAATTTTCAGATATACAGAACAATATAAAATCATCATCTTTTGCAGAATTACAAGTCGTGTGTGAAGAATGTCAAGTTTTGTTTTTGGAATTTGAACCCAATTCGGAATTAGTTAATGAGCTCTTAGCACACTGCGAAAAAGAATTTGGAAATAATTATTCTATTTCAGTGAGATCATCTGCGATGTCTGAAGATTCCTCTGAAATTTCTTTTGCGGGTCAACATAGTACTTATCTGTATACTACTTCTGACCAACTGGTCCAAAATATTAAAGCCTCACTAGCGTCAGCATGGAGTTTTGGAGCCCTCAGTTACCGCAAATTTCACAATTTACCCATCACTAATATTCATTATGCCATTGTTCTTCAACAAATGATTTTTGCTGAAAAGGCAGGTATTGCCTTTTCTATGAATACTAGCGGGAATTTTGCTGATGCCGTTATCAATTGTGGTTTCGGAATTGGAGAAGGAATTGTGAGTGATAAGGCAGAAACAGATTGTTTCTACATCAATCGATCTACTAAAAAAATAACCCGAAGTGTTGTTCAAAAAAAGAACTCGATGCAATTTAATGAACATCAAGGGATTCATTTAGCAGATGTAAATGCAGAATTACAATTAATTTCAACACTAAATGATGAAGAGATTTTAGCCGTATACGATTCGGTATTAAAGGCCGAAAAACTATTAAAAAAGCCAGCAGATATTGAATTTCTCTTCGACAATAAAGGGGAATTGTATTTATTACAAATGCGACCAATTACTACTATTCGATTTGATGCCTTGAACGTATTGGACAATACAAACATTATCGAAAGTTATCCCGGTATTACGTTGCCGTTGAGTTTCTCATTTGCTAAAATGGCCTATAGCAATCTTTTTCGTAGAAGCGCACGAGCATTCTGGATTTCGAGTAAAAAATTCGATGCAAATAATAACGTTTTTGATAATCTTATTGAACATTTTTATGGTAGAGTGTATTATCGGTTGGATAATTGGTATAAAATGATGGCTTTGGTCTACAATTCAAAGCGCTCAATGGAAGCGTGGGAAAATGCTGTTGGATTACCTGATTCAGCAAGCGATACGTACCATTTTTCATTATTGGGGAAAATTAAAACTTGGATTTCTGTCTTTTGGTTAATTTTAAACTATAAAAGAGGTAATAAACGTTTTTTTAGCCATTTTAACAAAGCATATACGTATTTTCAAAATTATCATTGCCATAAACATTCAGCAAGTTCACTATGGAAACATCTAAATGAATCGATAGAAATGACCTTTAAACAATATCATTTGACTATTGTGAATGATTACTTAGCATTTAAAACATTCGGATGGCTTCAGGATTTAATCGTAAGTTTGAAAATCGCTGAAAACAGAGAGTTAGCTAATGAGTTAGTGGTGGGCCAGGGATCAGTCGAATCCGAACTAGCCGTATTAAGTTTTTTACGTTTAAAAGATCTTGTTAAATCAGATGATTTATTAAACGACCTATTCAAATTAACAGATAAAGAAGTGCTTCAAAAACTCGATTCAGAGGAATTTTCGTCATTTTACAATGAATGGAAAGTTTATTTAAATCGATTTGGTGATAGAACATTGGAGGAGTTAAAATTGGAAATAGAATCTCCTAGGCAAAACCCTGAAATGCTCGTACAATTAATTAAATCTCAAATAGATTCTCCAATTACAGCAACAAATTTTAAAGAAAAACAATTTAAAATTTATCAAAATGCTACTGCACAAGTTTCCGCTAAATTAAAGTGGTGGATGCCAAAAACCTACTATTTTAATTGGGTTTTAAGGATTTCTCGCTATGGTTTAGCAAATCGTGAGAACATGCGTTTTTGTAGAACAAGGGTCTATAGTGCATCAAAAGATATATTTTTGGCAATAGCCGAACTAATGCAAAAAACAGGAAATATTGAATTGAAGGAGGATATTTTTTACCTCAGCCTAGAGGAAGTAAAAAACTATTGCTCTGGTATAGAATTTATCACTCCAGAAATAATTTCTGAAAGAAAAAAAATCTTCTTAGAATATAAAAAGCTTAGGCTACCTGATCGAATAATTTACAACAAACATGAAAAGCCGGACTTTTCTACTTATCTCAAGGATATTACCCGTGAATGCATGAATCAAAGTCAGATATTCAAAGGTATTGCAGTATCAAAAGGGTTGATTGAAGGGGAGGCTCTCGTAGTTATTGATCCAATTTTAACAACAGATGTCAAGGGAAAAATTTTAATAAGTAAAATGACAGATCCAGGCTGGGTATTTTTAATGGCTCAAGCTATTGCTCTTGTTACAGAAAAGGGATCTTTACTAAGTCATACTGCAATCGTTGGTCGAGAATTGGGGATTCCGGTTGTTGTTGCTGTTCAAGATGCTACGATATTAATTAAAACTGGGGACCGAATTCGGGTAAACGGAACAACAGGTCTTGTGGAGAAAATAGCATAATTCAATCACTTTCTCAAAGCCAAACTCTTCGCGAATCGCCATATTTGACTTTAACCTCATATCCTCTTTTTTTTGCTTCGCGTTTTAATGTATAAATCAATTGGCCAGGATAAAATGCTTTCAAGAATCTTGATCCCGGAGAAACTTTTTGATATTTCACCAAAAGGCGAAAACAACTAGATGCGCATCGCTCACCCCAGAAGGAATAATCCATTTCAGGATTAGCCACATTTCGCTCATAAAACGCTTTAATTTCCAATTTTTCTTGATCTGATACCGGAATTGAAAAGATTGTTTCTTTTTTCAACTTCACGATGTCATTCCATTCTTCTAAGGATTGATTTTGAAAGATTGAACTTTTATTTTTTGAATTCGGAAAAATATGAATTTTCTTTCTATCTGCATAATAAAATCCATAAACACGATCATCTACTTGTATAGCAACGTGACCACCAAATAAACCTCCGAGTTCACGGTATTTATCTCCACTGAATGGCTTTGCAAATGAACCATGAAAAATACGCACATAAATCATATACTAAAAGTAAATAAATTTATGTAAATGCTTATTTTTGTTTGAACACTAAAAAGAACCTGATGGTTTCTGAGAACACGATTGATCTCGAATATGAAATTCAAATTGAACGTAAATTACGTAAAATCAGCTGGTTTATTCCATTGATGACATTAATCGCAGCTTTATGCTTGTATTTAGCTCTCGGACAATTGATGAATTTATTTTCAGCAGCACATTATTGGGTAGTTCTATTCTCAGGAATGATTGGCCATGCTTTCTTCATTGTTGTTGTGCATGATGGTGCTCATAAATCAATTATAAGAACGAAATACGACCGAATAATCATGAATATTGGATTGGGCCTCATGCTTTTACCTTTTTATGCCGAGCCATTCAGAAAATTTCATCTTGTTCACCATGCAAATACGAATACAGAAGTTGATCCACTGTGGCCAGATGTGAAAAAGCATTTGTATACAAATCATCGTTATTTTTATTTGATGTGTACGTTGATTCCTTTGTTATTTACCTTGTATTTAATCATTTCTCAACAAGGGAATCTGGCTAAAAAAAAGAAGCAAGTTAAATCTCCTCCGATAAACTACATCAACATCGTTTGGGCATCGGCCATTTCGATTGGAATTGTATTTCTTGTGAAACCGAATTTACTATTTTTGATTTTTAGTTTACTCATGATGAATGTTTTTAGCGTCTTGAGACATTGGTGCGAGCATCTTGGATATAATAACGAACATGAGAGTAATACATTTTGGTTTCCATTAGGAATGGGCGTAGGAAATCATGATGTTCACCATAAAGCCCCTCATATATCTTGGCTGACTTTATGGATTGGTTTATTCAGAAAACCCAAAACTACTTCTGTATACCGAACTGTAAGAGGAGTATTGTTTGATCCTCAATTTAAACATTTTGAAGCTGAATCTCATGATTCTTCAAAATAAGTTCATAATCTTTAACGTATTCCAACTATTATGAGTTGGTTATCATTTGTAATGTTCTTGATTAGTGCTATTTCAGCAATCAGCGCGAACGTACTAAAAAACGCAAAAGAGTCAGATCTCAAATATATCAAGGACGATAAAACCATTTTAATTTTTAGAATTTTAATGCCTGGCTCTGTGATCCTTGCATTTTTATTGGCGTGGATTGATCCTTGGAAAATCTCTTTGGATTCAACAAAGTTATGTTGGTTAGACAGTACATCTGCGTTTCTTTTTATCTCTGGGATGACAATGAGATGGATAGCCATATTAAGTTTAAAAAAAGAATTTACCGTTAAAGTAAGTATATTAAAAGATCACAAACTTAAAAAAGATGGACTGTATACATGGATTCGACACCCGAGTTACACTGGGATGTTCATTTATGGTTTAGGTTATGGTTTATCATTTCATAGCATTCTATGCGTTATCTTGGTGATGAGCGCGGTTTGGTTTTCTACACATTCTCGAATTTTGGTAGAGGAGCAAGTATTAGAATCTCATTTTGGCAAGGAATATCAGGAGTATAAGCTAAAAAGTTGGAAATTATTTCCCGGTATTTATTGACGTTGGCCAGATTTTAATACCCAGTATAATCCTTTAACATTCGAACGCAACTTTTTGAGATAAATTAGGATAATTATTTCTTCAATACTACTTACCCAACCCCAAATCATTGCCAGGTAAAATATCGGAGGATAATAGCCAAAGGCAAAAAGGCTGAAGAAATATATTCCCTGTATATATCCCCCAATTTTAGCGCTAAACATGTGTAAACTGGGTAAACGACGAAATTTAATAAAGGAAAAAAGATTGTAAAAAATTATCAACCCGATAAATACATAGAGCAACCAAAAATCAGCCTTGTGATCCTCCATTTTAAACTGGTAAATCCCTAAGAATGCCAAAATATAAGTTCCCCAATCAGCCATTGAATCTAATCGGGCACCAAATTCCGTTTGAAGTTTAAAAGCGCGTGCAATCAGTCCGTCTAAAATATCACTCACTAAATTTATGCAAAGAAAAGTCGCAAAAAGCCCTTCATTCTTCGTAAAAATAAGATAGAGTAAAAACGGAAAAGACAGTAATCTATAAAGACTAATTAGGTTCGGTAGATTCCAACGTGAATTATATTGAGCCTGAACTGACATGTAATTTTGAATTACCTAAAGATAGTAAGCATTTTTGATTTTATGTCACTTCGAATTCTTTTGCGAAAAACGAGTAATTGGAACAAATAAAAATTTGTGTAAGCAAATAGCCATCGCTGCACCGAAAATATATCCTACTAGAACATCTGATAAATAATGTACCCCCAAATAAATCCTACTGAAACCCACTAAAATAAGGGGGATGAAATAAATCCATTTTCGTTTTAAATTGGATTGAACCAAAATAAAAAAACTACTAAGGGCTGAAAAATTGGCCGCATGAGAAGAAATAAATCCATACAGTCCACCGGAATATATCTGGCCATCGGGCATGAGAAACAAATGTAATTTACTCTTCAAAATTAAATTGTGTGAAGGTCGATATCTAAGGAAAACATCCTTGAATGCATGGACAGATAAAAAATCAGTCAAAAAAACAAGGATTGAAACTACAAAGAGAAAAATTAGGGAGATTTTCAAACCATTTTTACTGTATATAATAATAAGAAGCAGTATATAAAATGGAATCCAAATGATTCTACTCGATATCTGCCACATAATTTGATCAAGAACAGGTGTATTAAGACCATTTATGAATAGTACAATCTGATGGTCGATATTTTCAAACCATTCAATCATAATTCAAACTCTTCCAAATCATATCTTTTAATTCAGACAACCCTTTTTGAGTAATAGATGAAATAAATACATAGGGTACACTCGGCAAATTTTTAGCTATTTCAATTTTCAATTCATCATCCAACATATCTGATTTAGATATAGCCAATAAACGATCTTTATGTAATAACTCAGGGTTATATAATTTTAATTCGTTTATCAGTATATTATATTCCTTTAATATATCTGAACTATCAGCAGGTATCAAAAATAATAGTAATGAATTCCGTTCAATATGACGCAAAAAACGAATTCCTAGTCCTTTTCCAGCGTGTGCTCCCTCAATAATTCCTGGAATATCTGCAACAACAAATGAACGTATATCACGATAATTTACCATACCGAGGTTTGGACGCAATGTTGTAAATGGATAGTCCCCTATTTCTGGTTTTGCTGCTGAAATAACTGAAAGGAGGGTGCTTTTTCCGGCATTCGGAAAACCAACAAGGCCAACATCTGCAAGAATCTTTAATTCTAAAATTTTCCATCCTTCGGCACCTTCTTCCCCGGGTTGTGCATATCTCGGAGTCTGATTTGTAGCTGATTTAAAGTGATTATTTCCTAACCCTCCTTTTCCCCCTCGCTGAATAATATGTGATTCAGAATCTTGCGTTATTTCAAATAAAATATCGCCTGTTTCCGCATCTTTGGCTATTGTCCCAAGAGGTACTTCAATGATTTCATCTGAACCCTGTGAACCGGTCTTAAGATTTCCTGAACCGTGAGCACCATGTCCTGCTTTTACATGTTTTTTAAATTTTAAATGTAATAAGGTCCAAAGTTGAGCATTTCCACGAACGATTACGTGCCCCCCACGTCCTCCATCGCCTCCGTCAGGGCCTCCTTTTGGAATATATTTTTCTCTTCGAAAATGCGTTGAACCACCGCCTCCATTACCCGAAGAACAATGAATTTTAACATAATCAACAAAATTATCCGATGCCATTTTTCAAGCATTTCTAGTATCAACCGCATGAAAAAGACGGTTGGTTATTTCATCAATTGATCCGATACCTGAAATTGTAATGAGTTTACCTTGATTTTCGTAAAAATCTTTCACAGGAGCTGTTTCTTTATTATAAACAGCAATTCTATTTTCAATAATCGCCGGATCTGCATCGTCTGATCTACCACTTATTGCCGCTCTCTTCAACAAACGATTCTTTAATTCATTTTCTTCAACTTCAAGAGCCAGCATCAACGTTATTGAAGTATTAATTGATTTTAAAAAATTATCCAGAGCTTCAGCTTGAGCAGTAGTTCGGGGAAAGCCATCAAAAATATACCCTTTTGAAGAATTTGCTTTGAGAACCTCTGCTCGAAGAATGTCGATTGTTAACGAGTCTGGAACGAGGTGTCCTTTATCCATGTAACTTTTTGCTAATAAACCAAGGTCCGTTTCCCCTTTAATATTAGCTCTAAAGATATCGCCTGTCGATAAATGAATTAGACCATATTTTTCAATCAAACTTTCAGATTGAGTTCCTTTCCCTGCTCCCGGTGGGCCAAATAACACAATATTCAACATTTTATTCAGTTTTTAATTGGTATAAATCTTTCAAGTTCCTTCCTTTTTCATCATAATCTAATCCATATCCCACAACAAATTTATTGGGAATAGAAAAACCATTATATTTCGGAGGATTGTTCCCTTTAAAAGCCTCTGGCTTAAATAATAAAGAACAAATTTCGATTGATGTAGGATTTTGATTTTCTAAATTTTTAATGAGTGATTCAATTGTCAGCCCAGTATCTACGATGTCTTCAACTATAATTACATGACGATCTTGAATATCAACCATTAGTCCCATTTGTTGTTGCACAGTGCCAACTGATGAAAGACCTTTATAGGAGCTTAATTTAATAAAAGTAATATCGCAAGAGTTACGAAAACATTTCAATAAATCTGAGGCAAACATAAATGCCCCGTTTAGAACAACAATGAAAATTGGGTTTTTTTCTTTGTAATCAAATTCCAATTTTTTGGCGAGTACTTGTACTTCATTCAGAATATTTTCCGAGGGTATAAATAATGAAAACTGTTTATCGAGAATTTGAATTTCCATTCCTAAAATAGATTACTAAGTTAATTTATTCTTTTGAAAAGCAGGAATTTAAGGAACCTAAAAACAAATATATCTAGCTTAAATTTAGATTGAATAAAAAAAAGCTGGCTATCACAGCCAGCTATTAATAAACGTTAATCTTGTAATTCTTCTTTGAGTTTTTCCAGCTCTTCAATAGAACCAACTATTTGTTTTTGAAATGAACGTACGCCCGTTCCAGCAGGAATTAGGTGACCTACAATAACATTTTCTTTCAACCCTAAAAGTAGATCTTCCTTTCCGGAAATAGCTGCCTCATTCAAAACTTTTGTAGTTTCTTGGAAAGAAGCTGCGGAAATAAACGATTGGGTTTGAAGAGATGCTCTTGTAATTCCCTGTAATAGCGGTCTTGACGTTGCAGATTCAGCTTCACGTGCTTCAACCATTTTCTTATCTGCTCTCTTCAATTGAGAATTTTCATCTCTTAATTTTCGAGAAGAAACAATTTGTCCAGCTTTGATATTTTGAGAGTCTCCGGCATCAACAACTACCATCATACCAAACAATTCGTCATTGGCCTCCATTATATCCGCCTTGTGTACGGACTGTCCCTCTAAAAAACGAGTATCACCAGATTCAATTATCTCATTTTTGAGCATCATTTGACGAACGATAACTTCAAAATGTTTATCATTAATTTTTACCCCCTGTAGACGATATACCTCCTGAATTTCATTTACGATATATTCTTGTACTTTGGTCGGACCTTCAATATTCAAAATATCAATCGGCGTTATCGCGCCATCAGACAATGGCGAACCTGCTCGAACATAATCATTCTCTTGAACTAAAATATGTTTTGACAAAGGAACCATGTATTTTTTCTCTTCACCAGTTCTAGAAATAATTGAAATCTCACGATTCCCACGCTTAATTTTTCCAAAATGAGCAGTACCGTCAATTTCGGCTACCACAGCAGGATTGGATGGGTTTCGAGCTTCAAATAGCTCTGTAACACGAGGTAACCCTCCGGTAATGTCTCCTGTTTTACCAGCCAACCTTGGAATCTTCACCAAAATTTCTCCTGCCTCAATGATAACTCCTTCTTCGATAGCGATATGAGCATCTACTGGAAGAGAATATTCACGAAGTATTTCTTTGGATTTTGGATCGATAATATGAATACTTGGACTTTTTTTCTTGTCGCGGGTTTCAATAATCACTTTTTCAGTGAATCCTGTTTGCTCATCAACTTCTTCTCTGAAAGTTACCCCATCAATTATGCTATCAAAAACCACTTTCCCTTGGACTTCTGAAATAATTAGTGCATTGTATGGATCCCATTTACATATTACATCACCTTTCTTAACCTTGGCACCTGACTTAACTAAAATATCTGAACCATAAGGAATATTAGCATTCATAACAACAATTCCCGTTTTTTCATCAGTGATTTTCAATTCAGCTGAACGACCAACAACTACAGTACGAATCGTACCATCAGAATTCTTTCGGTCAATTGTACGAAGTTCATCAATTTCCAACTTACCATTGGCTTTCGCTTTAAGATCAGATACATCGGCAACATTTGAAGCAGTACCACCTACGTGAAAAGTACGAAGAGTAAGCTGAGTGCCTGGTTCACCAATTGATTGTGCTGCAATAACACCTACTGCATCTCCCATTTGCGCTAAACGGTGGTTTGATAAATTACGGCCGTAGCATTTTGCACAGACACCTTTTCTCATTTCGCACGTTAATACCGAACGAATTTCCACTTCTTCAATTCCTGCAGCTTCAATTGCTGTTGCTATCTCTTCTGAAATTAATTCACCCGACGAAACAATTAGTTTATCCGAATCAGATTCGTAAACATCGTGAACGGATGTTCTTCCCAAAATTCTGTCGTATAAAGGTTCTACAATTTCATCATTTTTCTTTAGAGCAGTTGCAACTATCCCTCTGAGAGTACCACAGTCTTCAGAATTTATAACAACATCTTGGGCCACATCAACTAGACGACGAGTAAGATAACCAGCATCTGCAGTTTTAAGGGCAGTATCTGCAAGACCTTTACGAGCACCGTGTGTTGAGATGAAATACTCTAGTATCGATAAACCTTCTTTAAAGTTTGATAAAATAGGATTTTCAATAATTTCTTGAGCGGTTGCTCCCGATTTCTGAGGTTTTGCCATCAAACCTCTCATCCCAGACAATTGACGAATTTGTTCTTTAGAACCCCGTGCACCTGAATCGAACATCATGTATATCGAGTTAAATCCTTGTCGGTCATTTTTCAACTGTTCCATCAAGGTTTGAGTTAACCTTGCATTTGTATGGGTCCAAATGTCAATAATCTGATTGTATCGCTCATTATTGGTAATTAACCCCATGTTGTAATTCATCATTACATCTTTAACCTCAGCATCAGCTTTGTGGACTAATTCATCTTTTTCTTTTGGTATTATTACGTCATCCAAATTAAAAGACAGGCCTCCTCTGAATGCCATCTCATAACCTAGTCCTTTGATATCATCTAAAAATTGAGCGGTGCTTGAAGTACCTGAAACTTTTAATACATGACCGATGAGATCTCTAAGAGCTTTCTTAGTCATAACGTCATTAATAAAACCGACCTCTGTTGGAACTTTTTCATTGAAAAGAACTCTTCCACAAGTGGTTTCAATCAATTTTAATTCAGGCTCTTCATCTTGATTCAAGTCATATGTTTTAACTTTAATATGAGCATGAAGATCTAGTTTATTTTCATTGAAAGCAATAACCACCTCTTCTGGAGAGTAGAAAACGCTTCCCTCGCCTTTAACTACATGATCGGCGGTACTTTTCTTACCTTTCGTTATATAGTAGAGACCAAGAACCATATCTTGCGACGGAACTGCTATTGGTGCGCCATTAGCCGGGTTTAGTATATTGTGAGAAGCCAACATTAACATTTGAGCTTCAAGAATGGCGGCATTTCCCAAAGGTAAATGAACGGCCATTTGATCCCCATCAAAATCAGCATTAAAAGCGGTTGTCACCAATGGGTGAAGACGGATTGCTTTACCTTCAATCAATTTTGGTTGGAAAGCTTGGATACCTAGTCTATGTAGTGTAGGTGCTCTATTCAAAAGAACAGGATGACCTTTCAATACATTTTCTAAAATATCCCAAACAATAGGCTCTTTTCTATCAACTATTTTCTTCGCAGACTTGACTGTTTTAACGATACCCCTCTCAATCATTTTTCTTATAATGAAAGGCTTGTAAAGTTCGGCTGCCATATCTTTGGGAAGTCCACACTCATGTAATTTTAGATCAGGACCAACAACAATAACCGATCGGGCAGAATAATCAACACGTTTGCCGAGTAGATTTTGACGGAAACGACCTTGCTTTCCTTTTAGTGAGTCGGAAAGTGATTTTAAGGCACGGTTTGATTCAGTTTTAACAGCACTCGCCTTCCTCGAATTATCAAAGAGCGAATCTACAGATTCTTGAAGCATTCTTTTTTCATTTCTCAAAATTACTTCAGGTGCCTTAATTTCAATTAGTCTTTTCAAGCGATTATTTCTGATAATCACTCGTCGATATAAGTCATTTAAATCTGATGTAGCGAATCGACCCCCATCAAGAGGAACTAAAGGGCGAAGTTCAGGCGGAATTACAGGAACAACTTTGATAATCATCCATTCTGGTCGATTTTCGATTCTTTGTTGTGAATCTCTCATTGACTCAACCACCTGTAAACGCTTTAGTGCCTCATTTTTTCTTTGTACTGAGGTTTCATGATTGGCCTGGTGACGAAGATCATAAGACAATTGTTCAAGATCTAAGTTTTTCAACAAGTCATGAATTGCCTCAGCCCCCATCTTTGCAATAAACTTATTTGGATCGCTGTCTTCAAGATATTGATTTTCTTTAGGCAGGGCATCTAGAATATCTAAATACTCTTCCTCCGTTAAGAAATCAGTTTCTTTTAAATTAATTCCATCAATTGTGTTTACAGCACCAGTTTGGATGACAACATATCTCTCGTAATAGATTATTTGATCTAATTTCTTTGTTGGTAAACCCAATAAATAACCTATTTTATTCGGTAATGATCGAAAATACCAAATATGAGCAACCGGAACAACTAAAGATATATGACCCATTCGCTCACGCCTAACTTTTTTTTCAGTTACCTCTACCCCACATCTGTCACATACAATTCCTTTGTATCTTATTCTCTTATACTTTCCACAGTGACATTCATAGTCCTTTACCGGACCAAAAATACGCTCACAAAACAAACCATCTCTCTCTGGTTTATACGTTCTATAATTGATGGTTTCCGGTTTCAATACTTCCCCACTTGACTGCTCCAAAATCACTTCTGGAGAGGCTAATGAAATTGTTATTTTATTGAAACTACTTTGCTTTTTTGGTGTTTCTTTTCTAAAAGTCATTTTTACTTTATTTTAAGACTTAATTAATCCAATGAAATATTTAAACATAAACCACGAAGTTCATGCAACAAGACGTTAAAAGATTCAGGAATTCCAGGTTCCGGAATATTATCACCTTTAACAATTGCCTCATATGCTTTTGCCCGTCCTACGACATCATCTGACTTAACAGTGAGAATTTCTTGTAGGATGTGTGAAGCACCAAAAGCCTCGATAGCCCAAACCTCCATCTCTCCAAAACGCTGACCTCCGAATTGAGCTTTCCCGCCGAGCGGCTGCTGTGTAATAAGAGAGTATGGTCCAATTGAACGGGCATGCATCTTATCGTCAACCATGTGAGATAATTTTAACATGTAAATGATTCCTACAGTTGCTGGTTGATGGAATTTTTCTCCTGTTCCACCATCAAAAAGATAAGTTTTTCCAGAACGAGGAATCCCAGCTTTGTCAGTCAATTCATTAATTTGATCAGGAGTAGCTCCATCAAAAATTGGTGTAGCAAATTTAACTCCTAATTTTTCACCTGCCCATCCAAGAACGGTTTCATAAATTTGACCCAAATTCATTCGTGAGGGTACGCCAAGTGGATTAAGAACAATGTCAACTGGTGTTCCATCCTCCAAGAAAGGCATATCTTCTTGCCGAACGATATTCGCTACAATCCCTTTATTACCGTGGCGACCTGCCATTTTATCACCAACCTTCAATTTACGTTTTTTGGCAACATAAACTTTGGCTAGGCGAACAATACCGGCAGGTAACTCATCTCCAACAGAAATATGAAATTTTTTACGTTTGTAAATCCCCAATAAATCGTTTGCTTTAATATTAAAATTATGTAATAATCTTATAATTAACTGATTGATATTTGGCTCAGAAGTCCAATTAAGAGGATTAACAATAGAATAATCAATTGATATTAAATTCTTTTGGTTAAACTTTGTTCCCTTTTTAATTATTTCTTCTTTAAAATTATTGTAAACTCCTGAAGCTTTGTGCTCACCTAAAATTTTCAACAACTTATCCACTAACTGATCTTTCAAACTTGAGAGTTCGATTTGATAATCGTTCTCAATTTTGTCCAAAATAGGTTTGTCTTGTGTTTTAGTTTTTCGATCTTTGACAGCTCGTGAAAATAATTTCTTGTCGATTACAACTCCTCGTAGTGATGGACCGGCCTTCAAGGATGCATCCTTCACATCACCAGCCTTATCACCAAAAATTGCTCTTAACAACTTTTCCTCTGGAGACGGATCTGTTTCACCTTTAGGTGTAATCTTTCCAATCAAAATATCACCTTCTTTGATTTCAGCTCCTATCCTGATTAAACCATTTTCATCTAAATCTTTTGTAGCTTCCTCACTAACGTTTGGTATATCTGATGTCAATTCTTCCATTCCTCTTTTTGTATCTCTTACCTCAAGAGAATATTCATCTATATGGATAGATGTAAAAATGTCATCACGAACCACCCTTTCAGATATTACGATTGCATCTTCAAAATTATACCCTTTCCAAGGCATAAATGCCACTTTTAAATTTTGTCCTAAGGCCAATTCTCCTTGCTGCGTGGCATAACCCTCACAAAGAACTTGACCTTGAATAACACGGTCACCTTTCGAAACAATTGGTTTTAAGTTGATACATGTACTTTGATTCGTTTTCTTGTATTTTGTTAAATTGTATGTTACAATTTCACTATCAAAACTGACTAATTTGTCGGTTTCTGTCCAGTCGTATCTTATAATTATTTCGTTTGCATCAACGTATTCAACAACACCACTTCCCTCGGCATTAACTAAGACACGTGAATCTTTTGCAACTAATCTTTCGATTCCGGTTCCAACAATTGGTGAATTAGGCCTTAACAAAGGAACAGCCTGTCTCTGCATGTTTGATCCCATCAGAGCGCGGTTTGCATCATCATGCTCTAGAAAAGGAATTGAAGAGGCCGCTATTGAGGCTATCTGATTAGCCCCAACGTCGACAAGATTAATCTTTTTAGATTCTACTAAAGGAAAATCTCCTTCAAAGCGAGCCTTAACTAGTTCACTTAGAAAATTTCCTTTATCATCAATTTGAACATTTGCTTGAGCTATCATTTTTTCATCCTCCTCCTCTGCTGCAAGATATAATGGTTCAGAAGCTAATTTAATTTTTCCATTCTCAACCTCTCGATATGGGGTTTCTATAAAACCCAGTTTATTGACCTTTGCAAAAACACACAAAGATGAAATTAATCCAATGTTTGGACCTTCTGGAGTTTCAATGGTACATAAACGGCCATAGTGAGTGTAATGCACATCCCGAACTTCAAATCCTGCTCTTTCACGGGAAAGTCCGCCTGGCCCGAGAGCAGATAATCTCCTTTTATGGGTTACCTCTGATAGCGGATTTGTTTGATCCATGAACTGAGAAAGCTGGTTTGTTCCAAAAAAGGAATTAATGACAGAAGAAAGTGTTTTCGCATTAATCAAGTCAATAGGCGTAAAAACCTCGTTGTCGCGAACATTCATCCTCTCACGAATTGTACGGGCCATTCTCGCAAGCCCCACACCAAATTGAGAATACAATTGTTCACCTACGGTTTTAACACGTCTGTTAGAAAGGTGGTCTATATCGTCTACATCTGCTTTTGAATTAATTAATTCAATTAAATATTGGATAATTGAAATAATATCTTTCTTCGTTAAAACACGAGATTCCTCGGCTTGGTCCGTTTTCAACTTTTTATTCATTCTAAAACGCCCAACCTCACCAAGATCGTAGCGAGTATCGGAGAAGAATAATTTCTCAAACACTCCCTTTGCAGTCTCATAATCTGGTGGCTCAGCATTTCTTAGTTGACGGTATATATGTTCAACTGCTTCTTTTTCACTATTTGAAGTATCCTTTTGAAGTGTATTGTAAATCATAGTGAAATCAATATTTGAAGCATCCTGTTTGTGCAAGATTAATGCTTTAGCTCCGGAATCAAGAATCATATTTATGTGTTCTTCTGTTAATTCTGTTTCACGATCGAGAAGCACCTCATTTCTCTCTATGGAGACAACCTCACCAGTATCTTCATCAACAAAATCTTCAATCCAAGTTTTAAGAACTCTTGCTGCTAATCTTCTGCCGACAAGTTTTTTTGAATTTGCTTTAGTCACCTTGACTTCATCAGCTAAACCAAAAATCTCTAAAATATCTTTATCAGCCTCGTATCCAATTGCACGAAGTAGCGTTGTCACTGGTAACTTCTTCTTACGATCGATATAGGCATACATTACGCCGTTAATATCCGTTGCAAATTCTATCCATGAACCTTTAAAAGGAATTATTCTCGCCGAATACAGTTTCGTACCATTTGCATGACGACTTTGGCCAAAGAAAACTCCTGGTGAACGGTGCAATTGAGAGACAATAACTCTTTCAGCCCCATTTATAACGAAAGAACCTTTTGGTGTCATATAGGGAATAGTGCCAAGATAAACATCTTGGACGATTGTTTCGAAATCCTCATGCTCAGGATCGGTACAATAAAGCTTTAACTTAGCTTTCAGAGGGACGCTGTATGTAAGGCCTCTTTCAATACATTCGTCAATTGTGTAACGAGGTGGATCTATAAAATAGTCCAAAAACTCTAAAACAAATTGATTTCTGGTATCTGTAATCGGAAAATTTTCTGCAAAAACTTTAAATAGACCTTCGCTTTCTCGATTCTCGGGAGTTGTTTCTAATTGAAAAAACTCTTTAAATGATTTTAATTGGATTTCTAAAAAATCAGGGTAATTGTACTGATTTTTACTTGAGGCAAAACTGATTCTTTCAGTTGTTTTAATTTGTGTTGACAATGTTCGACAGTTTTAGTTTAAAAAACAAATTTTAAAAAAGAAAAAAAACTAAAAACAGAACAAGGTATCCCAATTTTGGGACACCTTTCTGTAAAATAATTATGAAATTAATTAATTTCAACTTCGGCACCAGCCTCTTCAAGAGACTTTTTAAGTCCTTCAGCTTCGTCTTTTGAAACACCTTCTTTCAATGCAGTTGGTGCGCCATCAACTAAATCTTTAGACTCCTTCAAACCGTTACCCGTTAATTCCTTAACAAGTTTAACCACGGCAAGTTTATTTGGACCACCAGCCTTCAATATCACATTGAATTCGGTTTTTTCAGCAGCGGCCTCACCACCACCAGTAGTCGCAGCTCCTCCGGATACTACAACAGGTGCCGAGGCAGCAGCCTCAATACCATACTCATCTTTAAGGACAGTAGCTAATTCATTAACTTCCTTAACTGTTAAATTTACAAGCGTTTCCGCTAATTGCTTTACGTCAGCCATTTGTTTTGATTTTAAAAAGTTTTACAATTTTTATTTATTTTCTAATGTTTTTAATATTCCGGCTAATTTAGAGCCAGCGCCTTTGAGGCCGGAAATAACATTTTTAGCAGGGCTCTGTAACAGACCAATAATTTCACCAACAAGCTCCTCTTTACTTTTCAGAGATTCGAGGGTAGCTAATTGACTATCACCAATAAAGATTGCCTCATCGATATAGGCACCTTTTAGGATTGGTTTATCACTTTTCTTTCGAAATTCTTGAATTAATCGTGCTGGAGCATTTCCGATTTCACTAAACATGATTGAAGTACCTCCTTTCAATGTTTGTTTCAACTCATTTAAATTTTTTCCTTCAACACGATCCATTGCTTTTTCAAGAAGGGCATTCTTCACAACTCTTAAACGGATGTTGCTCTGAAAACACTTTCGTCGAATGGTATTAATTGTCTCTACAGTTAACTCTGCCGTATCTGCTATATAGAACACGCTCGAGCCATTAATTTCAGCTGCTAAGTCGTCTATATATTTTGATTTTTCTTCTCTTGTCATTTTTTCTTAAATTTTATGCAGTGACAGATTTTGAATCAATTTGAATCCCTGGACTCATGGTTGCCGAGAGGTAAATACTTTTAATATAAGTCCCCTTAGCTGCAGAAGGCTTCATTTTAATTAAAGTCTGTATAATTTCATTTGCATTATCACGAATTTGATCTCCACCAAAACTGATTTTACCAATCCCGGCGTGAACGATACCAAATTTATCAACACGAAAATCTATTTTACCTGCTTTAACCTCTCCAACTGCTTTACCAATCTCCATGGTTACAGTACCTGTTTTTGGGTTCGGCATTAGTCCTCTAGGACCTAAAACACGTCCTAATGCACCAACTTTTCCCATAACAGATGGCATAGTAATTATTACATCGATGTCGGTCCAGCCTCCTTTGATCTTTTCGATGTAATCGTCAAGACCAACATGATCAGCGCCTGCAGCTTTCGCCTCAGCTTCTTTATCAGGTGTACAAATTACAAGAACTCGAACATCCTTTCCGGTGCCATGAGGGAGAGCGACAGTACCTCTAACCATCTGATTTGCCTTTCTAGGATCTACTCCCAACCGAACGGCAATATCAACTGAAGCATCAAATCGGGTGGATGAAACTTCTTTCACTAAATTACACGCATCAAGTAAGGTGTAGGATTTGGAAAAATCATATTTTGCCAAAATCTCTTTTCTTTTCTTTGCTATCCTTTTCATGATTCGAATTATTTAGATTTGGGAGCTCCACCCCCTTTAACAGTGACACCCATACTTCTCGCAGTACCCGCAACCATTTTCATGGCTGAGTCTACCGTAAAGCAATTTAAATCAGGCATTTTATCCTCCGCAATTACCCGAACTTGATCCCATGTCATAGAACCAACCTTCACGCGATTAGGTTCTGATGAACCCTTTTTAATTCTGGTTTGCTCTACAATTTGAACTGCTGCAGGCGGTGTTTTGAGAATAAAATCAAACGATTTGTCACCGTAAACTGTAATAACAACTGGAACTACTTTTCCTTGTTTATCTTGTGTTCTAGCATTGAATTGCTTACAGAACTCCATGATATTAACCCCTTTAGCACCTAGTGCAGGTCCAATAGGGGGCGCAGGGTTGGCAGCTCCTCCTTTAATTTGCAACTTTATTAAAGCCGCTACTTCTTTTGCCATTATACTATAAATTATGTAGTCAAACGTGAAATTTGTCGGGAAGCTTTGATCGACTGTTTCACTCCTACGGTTAATACAAACTAAACTTCTTTTTCTACTTGCATGTAGCTTAATTCAAGTAAATTCTTTCTACCAAATATTTTTACCATTACCTTAAGCTTTTTCTTATCTTCATTAATTTCGTCAATGATACCACTAAAATTATTAAATGGACCATCGATAACTTTCACCGACTCTCCTACAGTGAATGGAATTTTCATTTCTTCCTCATTTTCTGTAAGTTCGTCTACTTTTCCAAGAATTCTGTTTACTTCAGACAACCTCATCGGAACAGGTTTTCCACCTTTTTCCGCACCAAGGAAGCCAATTACATTGGTAATATTCTTAATAACGTGAGTCACTTCACCAATCAAAGCAGCTTCAATTAGCACATAACCTGGTAAGTATGCTTTTTCTTTCGAAATTTTTTTTCCGTTTCTTATTTGAAAAACTTTTTCTGTCGGAATAAGAACTTGAGATATGTAATCATTTAATTTGTGACGACTTATTTCCAGTTCAAGGTATTCCTTAACTTTTTTTTCTTTCCCACTAACAGAACGAACAACGTACCAACGTTTTTGTGTATCTTCCATCTTTTGCAAACTAGAACATGTTATAAATCATACCAATTAATCCTCTCCAAAATGAGTTCGAGTCACCAGTTATTCCAAAAACATAATCCATTCCAAATATGACTGCCGCCAAAAGAATGGATGAAACAACAACGAGAATGGTATTATTTTGTAGATCTTTCCAACTTGGCCAAGTTACATTAAATCTCATTTCTGTGTAGGTTTCAGTAAAATATTGTTTCAATTTCATCTCAATTTTATTTGAATAATGTTGCACGGGTGGTAGGATTCGAACCCACGACCAATGGTTTTGGAGACCACTACTCTACCAGCTGAGCTACACCCGTTTGGTTAAAAAAGGTGGGAAATAAACCCACCTTTCTAGCTCAAATGATATATATTATGCGACTATTTCAGTTACCTGACCTGCACCTACTGTTCTACCTCCTTCACGAATCGCAAATCTCAAACCTTTATCCATGGCAATCGGAACAATCAATTTTACATTAATTGTTACATTATCACCCGGCATTACCATCTCACGACCGTCTGTTAGGTGAATTTCACCAGTCACATCAGTTGTTCTAAAATAGAACTGTGGACGATATTTATTATGAAAAGGAGTGTGACGACCACCTTCTTCTTTTTTCAATACATAAATCTCTGCTTTGAATTCATGATGCGGAGTTGTAGATCCTGGCTTACAAATTACCATTCCACGCTTAATTTGAGTCTTTTCAATACCTCTTAACAATAAACCAACATTATCTCCTGCCTCGCCTCTATCCAAAATTTTACGAAACATCTCAACACCAGTAACTGTTGAAGTAAGTTTATCATCACCCATACCTAAAATCTCAACTGGATCACCTGAATTGATAACACCTGTCTCGATTCTTCCTGTTGCTACAGTTCCACGACCTGTTATTGTAAATACGTCTTCAACAGGCATTAAGAATGCTTTGTCCACGTCGCGTGGTGGTAATTCGATGTAAGTATCAACTGCATTCATAAGTTCTTCAACCGTTTTAACCCACTTATCTTCACCATTTAACGCACCAAGTGCAGAACCTTGAATAACCGGAGCATTGTCACCGTCATACTGATAAAAGGAGAGAAGTTCACGAACCTCCATCTCAACCAATTCAAGTAATTCTGGATCATCAACCATGTCCACTTTGTTCATAAAAACAACCATTCTTGGAACTCCAACCTGGCGACCTAAAAGGATGTGTTCACGAGTTTGTGGCATAGGACCATCTGTAGCGGCAACTACAAGTATTGCTCCGTCCATTTGAGCTGCTCCTGTCACCATATTTTTTACATAATCCGCGTGACCTGGACAGTCAACGTGCGCATAGTGACGGTTTTCAGTTGCATATTCAATGTGAGAAGTATTAATTGTAATACCTCTTTCTTTTTCTTCTGGGGCGTTATCAATTGAAGAAAAATCACGAGCAGCGGCAAGACCTTTACTAGCCAAAACGCTAGAGATTGCAGCTGTCAAAGTTGTTTTACCGTGGTCAACGTGACCAATTGTTCCGATGTTTACGTGCGGCTTGGAACGATCAAAATTCTCTTTTGCCATTTTTTAATAATTGTTACGATTAATAATTTAAGTTAAACCCATTTTATATTACAAGACATCATTATGTCGTTGTTTCATTTACAATAATGTAGAGCCAATGACGAGAATTGAACTCGTGACCTCTTCCTTACCAAGGAAGCGCTCTACCCCTGAGCTACACCGGCAGAAATTTGTGAGCGGGAGACGAGATTCGAACTCGCGACATTCAGCTTGGAAGGCTGACGCTCTACCAACTGAGCTACTCCCGCATCTAATTACTACCTTGTGGGGGTGGATGGACTCGAACCAACGATACCAAACGGTGACAGATTTACAGTCTGCTGCAATAGCCACTATGCGACACCCCCAACACTCCGAGCCGATGGAGGGATTCGAACCCCCGACCAGCTGATTACAAATCAGCTGCTCTGGCCAACTGAGCTACATCGGCTTGTGTTTAAAACATGATGTTAAAGAACATATCCCAAATTTCGGATTGCAAATGTACTACTTTTTTTTTTACCCACAATACTTACAAAGAATTTTTTACTTTTTTCGGGCCATGTTTTAAAAGAACTGCTAACTGCTTAAAATCGTTCGATTGTATTATGATAAGAGCTATATTCAAAATAAAACATTAATTTCAATTTTTAAAAGTTTATATGCGTTCGTTAATTATTGTTCTGTGTCTTTTTGAATCTTATTTAATTCAAATTTCCGCTCAATCATATCCAAGCGACAAACAAAAGTTTATCAAGTACATTGATCAAATTTTTTCTGAAAGTAATAACGAAAAAGTTAGGACTTTTGCAAGCACTAACTTACGAGATAATCTACTCAAAAATGGGATTGTTGACACTGAGACTTTTGATCAAATGGTTTCCACATGCAATACAATGGAATCAAATGGATTGAAATCCTATCCTGATATATTTAACTACTTATACTCAATTAATACCGTTTACGAGAATAAATTAGACACCGAAGTTATTTCAAGCTGGCACGACGTTCTGGATCAATTATTAGCAGATAAAAATAAAGTCACCAGTGAGTTTTTGAAGTTTTCAATACACTTTTTTCAATACGGAAAAATATCAGATGCAGGAAATTCAAAATGGTACTACCTTTTGGGAGAATTTAACTTTACAATGGATAAAGACCCCGTTATTTCTTTAAAAGATGGAAATTTGCATTGCTTGCTAACTGATAAAACATCAGGTGCTGATGCAACCGACAGCATTGTGATTCACAATACCAGCGGGATTCTAAATATTCATACCAAGAAATGGCAGGGCACAGCTGGCTCTTTAAATTGGGCAAAAACAAAAGTCCCCTCTCAGAAAATGTACGTAGAAATCATCAAAAACTACGAGTTAAATTTAAAATTGGCAGATGTACAATTGGATTCTGTTCTACTAACTGCTCCGTATTTTAAGAACCCGATATACGGTACAATTCAAGAGCAAAACAATACATACTTAAGGGAAATTGATCGAACATATCCAAAATTTATCTCGCATAATAAACGAGAAATAATAATTGACATTATGGATGGAATTGACTTTGATGGTGGATTTTTAATTGAGGGACCCAAATTAACAGGATTTGGATCTAAAGAAAATCCGGCAAAAGTTAAAGTAAAAAAGAATAAAAGCCCCTTTTTGATAATTTCTGGAGAGGTATTTGAATTTTCAAATAATTCAATCCAGTCTAATCAATCAAAACTTAAAATATACTTGGATAAAGATTCAATATATCACGATTATATAAACTTTTCTTTTAGTAATCAGTCTAAAGATTTAGAAATAACAAGACCGACAAAAGGAAGGGGTTTATCTCCATTTACAGATTCTTACCATGGTCTTGATATCCATGTTCAACGACTTCTCTATAAAATGGAGGCAGACGAAATACGGTTGACATATGAATTTGGTGCGTCAATTGATTCAAGAAATGCAAAATTTGAATCTTTAAATCTTTTTGATGAAAAATTATTTGATGCTTTTAAGGGACAAGATTTATCCAATCCTCTTTCACTTGCTGCCGAATATAGTCGAAGTAAACAAATAATCGAAATGAGTGACGGTGAATTTGCAAATGCAATTAATAAATACCTTACTCAATCTAAATCCTTAATTTTAGAGATGGCCGTTCATGGATTCATAAACTACGACACTGATGAAAAATCAATTCGTTTAAATGATAAGTTATTCAGATATGTCGATTGTAAAAAGGGTATTAGAGATTTCGATAACTTTTCATTCATGAGTAATTTAAAGCCTGAGTTAAAAAATTTCAGCCGTGAAGAAATCGAACAAATAAATTCAGACGCTGAACTACGTGAAAAATACAATCAGCTATTGAAAAATGAAGCGAGACGTAAATCTATACCAATATATGGTATTATTGATTTGAAGACAAATGATCTCAATATCGAGGGTGTTGATTTTGTAACTATTTCGAATTCGCAACAAACATATGTTACACCCAACTATTTAACAATTCTAGTTAAAAAAAATAGAGAGGTACACTTTGATGGAACAATCTATTCAGGGAAAATAGAAATTGAAACGGACATTGGAAAATATAACTACTTAGTTAATGAATTTGAAATAAAAAAATCTCCAAAAGTATTACTAACAGTAGAACCATTTACAGATAAAGAAAAAGATTTTGGTCAAATTAAAATGAAATCCTATTTTTCGAATGTAACGGGATCCCTAGTTGTTGATGACACATCAAATCGAGCGGGAAGAAAAAAGGAATTTACTGTTTTTCCAAAATTAACTGTCACAAAGCCTTGTTCCATATTTTACGATAAAATATTAAAAGGGGCATATGACTCTACTCGATTTTATGTTACCCTCGAGCCCTTTGAATTGGATAGCCTAGATAATTTTAAAGAAAAATCTCTATCATTGGAGGGTGAATTGACTTCTGCTGGAATTTTTCCTAGAATAAAGGAAAATATTAAAATTATGAATGATTACTCATTTGGATTTTCAACCAAAGCGCCTGAAGCAGGATATTCATTTTATGGCGGTTCAACAAATTATAAAAATAAAATAATTTTATCCTCTAATGGTCTTCAAGGATCGGGAAATATTACCTTTTTAAATTCAATATCCGAATCAAAAGGACTTACCTTTTTTCCGGATTCAACTATTGGTTTAGCTAATTTTATAAATAATCCCTCAGACGAAAAAATTAAATTTCCTGACGTATTTAATGAACGTACCTTTATCTGCTATATGCCCAAGAAAAAAATTTTAAAGGCATCAGCTACAGCTGATAATCCCATGAGATTATTCAATAATGAAGCACATCTTAATGGCTCGCTTATTTTGAATGAGCAAGGAATGATGGGTTTTGGTGAAATTGGTTTCAAAAATGCTTCCATGAATTCCAAAAACTATCGTTTTACACGTTGGAACATATTTGCTGATACCTCGAGTTTTTCCATGAAAAATATTTACAGAGTACAAGGAGACGACCCCTTTGCACTTGAAGTTTCAGGTGTTATTTCAAATATCAGCTTTGAAGATAGAAGGGGAATTTTTAATACAGGAAAAACTGAACGAATTAATTTCCCAGCGAACTCATTTTATTGTCAAATGGATCGATTTTTTTGGTACATGGATGAGGCCAGTGTTGATATGGAAAAAAATAAAGATAGAGAGACATCATTTCAGACCAATTCAACAGGAGAGGCATCCAATTTTCATTATTATAAATCAAATATTGACTCAACAAAGTTTATAGATTTCAAATCGATGAATGCAAAATTTGATTTAAAAGAACAACAAATTAATTGTAATCAAGTTTCGAATTTTAGGGTAGGTGATGTCAGCATCTTGCCAGATAGTGCCAGGTTGGTAATTAAAAAGGGAGGAGTTATTAAGCCCCTTTCAAACGCTATCCTAGAAACAGACAACAAAAAACATTATTTTGAACAATGTTACATCGAAGTATTTGATAAGCAAAACTTGAGTGCTGCGGGGAAATACAGATATATTGATGTTGATGATTCTATATCATTAATTCAAATGGATAGTATACTGTGTTCTAAAGGTAATACAACGGCCAAAGGGATTGTAGATGAAAAAAGAGGTTTTAAACTCTCCAAACAATTTGAATACTATGGAAATATTGAGGTTCTTTCCAAGGAGGACAGTCTAAAATGTGATGGCAGCACTCGATTGGCACATGAATGTAAATACAAAAGAAACTGGCTTGTTTTTAAGGATAAAATTAATCCGAGGAATATTCAGATTAAAATTGGAACTAATTTGAAAAATATCGATGATCAACCATTGGGAATCGGATTTTACTACGGTGCAGAAAAAGGGCGCATTTACACGACATTTTTATCGGAACCAAACTTATTAGAAGATCAATTGCTCTACACAGCCACAGGTTATCTCCAATTCAATAAAGCTTCAAACGAATACCAAATTTCATCGAAACAATTATTGCAACAAAGAAATCAAGGACTATCTTCTCAGGTTTGGAATACAGACAATTACCTCGCGTTACATCTTGATAACAATTCATGTAAAATGTCCGGTGAGGGTGAAATAGATTTTAAAATGGATTTAAATGACGTTAAAATTCAGTCATTCGGAACAATTGAATATGACCCTTTGAATAATAAAAAAACAACAATTAATATAAGTTCTCGACTATCTTTTCCTATCGATCAAGGCGTCATGGAGGGACTGGCAAAAAAAATTATTTCAAATGAATCAATAAACTTTGTAAGACAATCAGAAATCAATAATACAAATCTTTATAGGGCCTTAAAACATTGGTCAACAGAAAAGTCTTTTCAAAAAATGAAAGAGGAGATAATTGATGAATCTTTGAAAAAAATTCCAAAAGAAGTTGAACAGACAATTATTTTTTCTGACATCAATCTAATCAACTTCGGATCAGAAAACATGTCGAAGTTAAAAACAAATTCAACGCATGCACTCTTATTTTCTATATACAATAAGCCAGTTCTAAAAAGTATACCTTTTGAATTACTCTTCGAACAAAATTTAGAGCCAAAAAGTACAGACCAATTTGCTTTCAATCTCCTTCTAAAAGAAAACTTCTATTTTTTTGATTATAAAACTGATAAAAATAAAGGAAAAATGACTATCCTATCCGATGATGCGACATTTGCAAAAACAATAACAGATATAAAACCAAAATCGAGAAAAGTAAAAGATTTTGAGTATGATTTTACAAAAGATTCCACTGAATTCAATAATTTTAAACTAAATATTAGGTGATGATCGAATTTACATTGGTTATTTTTTCTATATTAATTGGCTATTTATTAGGATCAATTCCAACTGCAGTCTGGATTGGAAGAAGATTTCAGAAAATAGATATTAGAGAATATGGAAGTAAAAATGCAGGAGCAACAAATACATTTAGAGTTTTAGGAAAAAAAGCAGGTATCGTCGTGCTTATTGTTGATGTAGTTAAAGGAATTTTAGCTTCGATATTTCCAATTCTGTTTAATGATTTTTTTGAAATTAGTTATGCATTTTTGATTTGTTTACGTCTAATTTCCTCTATATTTTCAATGATTGGTCATGTTCTTCCAATATTTGCTCAATTTAGAGGTGGAAAGGGTGTTGCAACTTCTCTCGGGGTACTTATTGGGCTTCAACCATTGGCAGCCCTCATATGCTTTTCCTTATTTCTATTTATTTTTATTGTTTCAAAATACGTATCACTTGGAGCTATAGCCTCTGCTTCATTTTATCCGTTTATTGTTTATATGGTTGACTCAAAAGTTTTATTTTTTGAAATGATTTTTACCGTATTAATGAGTATTGCCGTTATTTTCACTCATCGTAAGAATATCTTGAGACTAATAAAAGGTAATGAAAATAAAATGAACCTTTTTAAAAGATAATTTTTCTTAGCCCCTTGAGAAAGATTTTATTCGATACAATTTTTTTACTTTTTTCCTCTCAATTTATTTTGTTTGGACAGAATATAATTGATAGTAAATCCCTCGATAAACTTTTTTGGAAAGGGAAGTATAAGGAGATAGAACAGGATTACTACATTTTATATTTACAAAATTTTAATGACCCGGAAATTTGTTTCAAATACGGCACATCTCTTTTGTTTGAAGCTGACAGTCTTCAAAATTTAATTAAAGCAAACAATTTACTTCTTTTTTCAGCTTCTCAGAAAACATCAAAAGCCGAATATCATTTTTTTTGTGGGCGAGCCTACCACGCGAGAAGCGTTTTTGATTCTGCATTGGTACAATTTGAATTATACAAGTCGAAAAGAGATAGAAAAACCATTGAATTGCCCGTCGAGCAATACATTAAATATTGTTTAAATGGACAAACTTTACCTAAAATAGCTATTGGAAGCCTAGAACGGCAAAATAAAGAAATTAGTATCGATCAAATTGGAATTGCATATAATTTACCGCAAATTATGCTCAATGGTGAGTTTATCAATTACAATACTGAACTAACTAAAATTGATATTAAAAAAGGAAATAAACCAGTGAGATATGTTTCTGATTTTCAAACTAAATATTTTGCGAGCTATGGAGATAAAGATGAGGGAGATAAAGATATTTATATGATTGAGCGATCATATGGCGGGAAAAAAATTGTGCGATTACCTGATTTCATAAATTCAACCGAAGACGAAGATTTTCCCCACTACGACGCAGAGACAAACTTTTTATATTTTTCCTCGAAAGGACACAACAGCATTGGGGGTTTTGATATTTTTCGAGTCAGTTATGATACAATTTTCAAAACCTTTGGAGATGTTGAAAACCTTGGCCTTGGTATTTCCACTCCATTTGATGATTATCTATTTATATATAATTCAAAAGTTAATAAGGCATTATTAACGACAGGATATCTTGGAAAAACGAATACCTATGCTATTTTTCGGGGTAATATCGATATCCCTAACAAACAAGGCAAAGATAATCAAGAAGTATTCATCACATTTAAAAATGACTTTAATTCTTCTATTAAATTAACCGAAATAGAGGTAATTGATCAAAATTCAGAAAAAATAGTCGGAAAATTTAAGGTGGATGACAACGGAAAAACCCAATTTAGTCTTCCTCCCGGAAAATACACCTATATGTTAAGTATTTATGGAACTGTGGATGATTTTACGACGAGTATTTCAATCCCAAATGGAAACATTCCGATTACTCAAGAAATAACATATCAATTGGATGAAAAAAATAATGAAAAAATTTCAATCACACAAATTGACACAGCAACTTATGAGTTTATTGCCAGAATCCTTACAAAAGAAGATAATCGAAATGAACTATTTTCAAAATCATCGAAAATACAGGATACATCTGATAACGTAATTGAAAATTATACTGAAAATGAGGCACTTACAAATTTAAATTTAACTGGTTTAACTAAAAATGAAGTGGTCGAAAAGATTTCAGATCGAATAATTGAGATAGAACTCGCTCAAAAGGATAATGACCAACTTATGTCAAATCTAAATGTTGTCATTGCAAATAAAAGCACTTATTTCGATGAGCTTCAAAAAGAGATAGAATCCATTGAAAATAAGTTAAGTGAACTGCCAGAAATTGAGAAATTTGAGAAACTAAACTATTTAAAAAATTTAATCGCTGAACAACAAGATGTCCTCAACCAAAACCTATGGATGCAAAATTTAAATGACTCACTTCATGCTCTCAATTTAGAATCAAATCCTGAAAAAAGAAAATTTGACCAAATTATTGAATTGGGCGACCTTATTCGCGATTTATCATTGCAAAATAAAAATGACGAAGCATACATTAAAATCATTCAAAAAAATGAGCAAATACAATCTCTTGTAGTTAATTCAGTATATGAAAAAATTTATTCCAATGTATACGAGAATGAATTAGAGCAGGCAAGAATCGAAAAAAAATTACTTTCATTATCTGGAGAACATGAAATATTAATTGAAGAATTAAAAAATGTTGATTTGGAAATTAATAACAGCTCATTAAAAGAAAAAAATCAATTAGAAATCAAAAAAGAAGCGATCCAACAAAAAATTAATTCCAACCAAAAAAAAACTAACGCTTATCAAAAAGATTTACAAGAGTTAAGAGAAAAAATAATTGAACTTGAATCCAAAAGAAATCTTATTTCAATACTGACAAAAGAAGCTTCTGATGAAATTATTGGTTACGATGATGCTAAGAAAAAATATCTTTCTGAGTCTATTACCAATCAAACAAAAATTGATTCTATTGAGGACCTTATTAAAAAGTCATACGATAAATTAAGTTTGTCTGAAATTAGATATTTATCTGCAAATGAGTCATATCTTAAAGAAAAAGATAAGCTTGATGAAAACTCAAGTGACGAACAATTAATCCAAATTGAGCAAGAGTTACTCACCAATATTGAAAAATTATTATCCGAGGAAAATTCTGAATCAGTTTCAGAGGTCTTTGAGAATTATTTACAAGAAAAAATACAAGAAAGCAAAGCAAGAATTAATTCGTTATACGAATCCGAAATCATAACATCCTCCTCTGCCTCAAACGAAGAAAATTTAACTGAAAATTCAAACAGCAACTCAACAGAAAATCAATCCTCTCGTTCGCAAAATGAGAAGGAAAACCAAGCGAGCTCCTCTTCTGCTTCAAACCAAGAAAACGAACAAAATTTAACTGAAAATTCAAACAGCAACTCAACAGAAAATCAATCCTCTCGTTCGCAAAATGAGAAGGAAAACCAAGCGAGCTCCTCTTCTACATCAAACCAAGAAAACGAACAAAATTTAACTGAAAATTCAACTATCAACCCAACAGAAAATCAATCCTCTCGTTCGCAAAATGAGAAGGAAAACCAAGCGAGCTCCTCCTCTGCCTCAAACCAAGAAAACGAACAAAATTTAACTGAAAATTCAAACAGCAACCCAACAGAAAATCAATCCTCTCGTTCGCAAAATGAGAAGGAAAACCAAGCGA
>Ga0194133_10000773_pt1 | contig 61096 bp, 46 predicted proteins | sample TA2KigOf40mmetaG_FD_155448 | JGI IMG/M metagenome (GOLD analysis project Ga0194133, IMG submission 155448) | Freshwater microbial communities from Lake Tanganyika, Tanzania - TA2015055 Kigoma Offshore 40m | ecosystem: Environmental > Aquatic > Freshwater > Lake | place: Tanzania: Lake... | reverse complement strand
TCCATCCCTGCTGGAGCAGCACATGGCCATTCGGCAACACGTGCGCATCGTGGATGGCTGTGACGGGGATCTCCCATTCGAAGGAACCATCGGGAGCGATGATCGCCAGGCGGCGGGTGGAATCATCGGCGGCGAGGATCCGGCGCCCCGGTTTCGAAAGGTCGGCAGCCTGGAGGGCAACGGCGGCGGTGGTGAGCAGGCTTGCAGCCAGGAGGCTCGCCAGAAGATCGGAAAGGGATCGGGTGCGCATGGGCTTGAAGGACAGGGCCAAGGATAGGACGCGGACGTGGTCCCTGACAAGGCCGCCCCATGATCGGGCGCGTCCTCTTCCGGCCTCCTTGGCAAGGCCCGCCCGCGGAACGTGGGCGGCATGCCGACTCACCGGGGCTTGAGATGGGGCGCTAGGGCCCGGGTATACTCCCGTGCCGCCGGTGGAAGCAGATGCGTCACCGTCCCGAAACTCGGATCGGGCAGGATCACGGGCATCGGCAGCGGCGGCTGATCGGTCTCCAGCCAAGCCGAAAGCTGTCGGTGGATCTCCGTCATCCTGGCCTCATGTCCCCGCAGGGCGCGGGATGCCGGAATCGGGGAAACCAGCACCCAGAGACGCACATCGCGAGGCAATCGCGTGCGAAACACCCCGCATTCGCCGGAAATTCGGCGGGCCATCCGGTACTCGCCGGGACCCTTGGGCAATAATCCCGGATCGAACAGCGAGGTCTCCTCGAGGGTTCCTCCCGTCGCGAGGACCTCTCGCCGAAGATCCCGGGTGAACCCGTACCTCGCACCCAAGCGCCCGCGCAGAGGGGTCGGGATCCATCGATCCAGCACCCGGTCCCGGAACCCATCGAACATGGCCATGGACGAGGCGTCCCAAAGCCCGCCGGGCATGTCCAACGTTCCCGGTTCCAGGGCGGATTGGAGGATCCGCCGATGGTCCGGCGACGTCGTGGCCGTTTGGAGACCCTCCGGGTGGACCACCAGCACGATGACCATCCCGGACCTCCCGGCGCAGAACCGCCCGGCCAATCTCCCAAAATCATCGATCCCGAGGTAGCTCAGCGTACCGAGGTTGACCGCCTCGATCCCTTCCGAACGGAGGGTGGGCACGTCGATGTTGACGAGGCAGGAGGAATCCCCGACGAACGCAATCGAAGGGGCCGGGGCCAGGGCCGACGACGAGGCCATTTCGGCCTTGGCGCCGAGAATGGTCGAATCCGGGTCGGAGAGCAGGGCCCGAGCCGGAAGCACGCCGGTCAGGGACATCGCGCCGAGGACGACCACCACGGCCACAAACACGCCAACGATCCCGATGAGATCCCTGGCCCAGGGTCCGGATCGAAGCTCGTAGCGGTGGGCCAGACCCGGCCGGGACGATGAAGAGGGATCAGGCGGAGCCATGGAAACCTTCGGATTCAGAATTGAAAGTAGATGAAGTTGGGGGTCTCACGCCCCCACCGCGCCACGATGCAGGCCAACAACGCTCCCTGCAGGCCCACTCGGCTCCAGGCAGGCCATCGGCTCGCGCGCTCCCAATCGACGGTCCGGAGGAACCAATCCGACCCTGCGATCATCGCCCATCCCACCATCACGGCCCGAAGGTGGGTCGATCCCCAGGCGGGATCCGGCCCCCGGAGGCCCGCCGAGATCAACCCGAGGGCGTGCGACAGGGAGTCCGAACGAAAAAACAACCACCCCACCATCACCACCGTCATCGTCATCGCCCAACCCACGGGGCGCGGGAAACGGATCCTGCGGGACGTCGCGGTACCGGACCAAAGGCGGTACCCGGCCAACGCGAGGCCATGGCAGAGTCCCCAGACCAGGAACGTCCAATTGGCACCGTGCCAAAGGCCCGCAAGGAGGAAGGTCAGGAGGATGTTGGACACGGTCCGGCCCCCACCGAGGCGATCCCCGCCAAGCGGGATGTACACATAGTCGCGGAACCACTGCGACAGGGTCTGGTGCCAGCGCCGCCAGAACTCCTGGATGTCCGTGCTCAGGTAGGGTTGGTAAAAGTTCTCCGACAACTCGAATCCCATCATGCAGGCCAGACCCCGGGCGATCAGCGAGTAGCCGGCGAAGTCTCCGTAGATCTGACCGGCGAAGGCGAGCACGCCCCACAGCACAACCCAGCCCCCGGGATTCCCGGGACCGAAGACCAGATCCGACAACGGAGCGAGCTGGTCGGCGACCACGACCTTCAGGAAGAAACCCCAGAGGAGGAACCAGACCCCACGCCCCAAGGCCTGCCCGGTGATGGATCGGGGGACATGGAACTGCGACAACAGGAAGGAGGCCCTCTCGATGGGCCCTGCCACCAGCTGGGGGAAGAACGTCAGGAACGCCAAGAACCGGAGGAGGCTCCGCTCGGCGGCGACCTTACGGCGATGCACGTCCACCGTGTAGGAAAGCGCCTGGAAGGTGTAGAACGAGATGCCCGCCGGAAGGATGACCTGCAAGGAGGGCCGTGACGCATGCAACCCGAGTCGATCCAGGAGGGCGACCGCCGAGTGCACGAAGAACAGGCTGAATTTGAAAAAGAAGAGCGCCCCGAGGTTGGAAACGACGCTCAGGCCCAGCCATCGCCTGCGCATCGAGGGATCCGCCTCGGCCTCGATCTTGAGCGCGCATAGGTGGTCGAGCCCTCCGGTGAGCAGGAGCAAGGCGAGGAACCTCCAGTCCCACGACCCGTAGAAGACCAGACTGGCCCCGAGGATCAGGCCATCGCGCCACCTCGCGTTGCACCGGACAAGCCAGTACAGCAGGCTGACCACCGCGAAGAAGACCAGGAATGGATTCGAATTGAAGATCATCGGGATCGGGATAACCCCTCACCGTTCGAGGCCAGACCGAAGGGATCCGACCCCACCGGACGCCGCGCCGGAGGGTGGCCCGCCCGTCGGGGTCGGCGCAACGGGACATCACGCCAACCCTGGCTTCGTCCCGGCCTGTCGTCCCGCCTTCCCGTGCGCGGACGGTTTCGAGGGGTCCGCCCGGGGCTCACTTCGCCATCGGCACGCGGTCGAGCACGCGCTGAAGTTCGGCGGCGCGGACCGGTTTGGGCAAAAACTGGTCGAAGCCCGACTGGAGGGCCTGGCGGCGGTCCTCCTCGAGGGCGCTGGCGGTGAGGGCGACGAGGTGGGTGTGGGCGCCGACCGGAGCCGTGCCCGATCGGGCCGAGGCGGCAGTGCTGACGGCCGAGGCCTCCAGTTCCCGGAGGCGGACGGCCAACTCCAGACCGCTCATCTGGGGCAGTTGCAGATCCAGCAGCACCGCGTCGAAGCGGGCGCCCAGCACCCATTCGGACAGCATCGCCTCGGCGTTCTCCAGCATCGTCACCTGATGCCCCGCCCGGCCGAGCAGGATTTGGAGGAACTTGCGGCTGGTGGGATCGTCGTCGACGACCAGCAGACGCATCGGGCGGAACGCCTTGGGCGGCTGCGGGATCGGGGCGACCGCCGCCGTGGGCCGTGTCTCGCTGGCCGGGAGGATGAGGTCCACGGCCACCAGGGTCCCGGCTCCCAGGCGGCTGCGAACGACCACCTGGCCACCCATCAGCTGCACCAACTGCCGCGCGATGGCCAGCCCGAGGCCGGAGCCCCCGGAGGAACGCCGCTGGGCCGGGCCGTCGGCCTAGAAGTACGCCTGGAACAACCGGGCCTGCGTGTCGGCATCCATGCCCGGTCCGGTGTCCTCGACCTCGATGCGCAGGCCGACCAGCGAGACGTCGCGACTGGTGGTGTGGACCGACAGCCTCACGCGGCCGGTCTGCGTGAACTTGATGGCGTTGGAGACCAGGTTGGACACCACCTGGGCCAGGCGGTCGGCGTCCCCCTTGACCCGCTCGGGCAGGCTCGGGTCGACCTGGAGCTCGAAGGCCAGCTTCTTCTCGGAAGCGCGCGGCGCGAAGAGCTTGCCCACGCGCTCCATCGTCTGGCGCAGGTCGAACTCCTCGGACACCAGCCGCATCTTGCCCGCCTCGATCTTCGAGTAGTCGAAGGTGTCGTCGAGCACGTTGAGGAGGATGCCGGCGCTGGAGCGCAAGGTGTCCACCCAGTCGCGCTGCTCCTCGTCGAGCGGGCTCTGCTCCAACAGTTGCAGCATGCCCAAGACGCCCTGCAGTGGGGTTCGGATCTCGTGGCTCAACTGGGCGAGGAACAGGCCCTTGGTCCGCTCGGACGTCTCGGCCACACGCAGTCGATCGACCAGCTCCTGGGTGCGATCGAGGACCTGCCGCTCGACGGACTGCCGGACGCGGGAGACATCCGAGGTGGTCTGGTCCAGCTGGAAACGGGTGGTGGACATCTCGGCGACGGTGCGTTCGATGCGGCGCCGCAGGTGGACGAGCGCCTCGTGGATCTGCCGCAGCTCCCGGGGGGCCATGCGGTCGGACAGGTCGGCCGCGGCGTCGGCATCCTCGGAATCCAGCGAGCGGAGGCGACGTGGCAGGGCGTCGATCGGCCCGGCCCAGCGCCCGGACAGCCAGGCCGACAGGGCCAACTGCGCGGCCGAGAGGCTCAGCACGGCGAGCAGCACCCAGACGCGGTTGCGCCCCGACTCGATGGCCGCCCGCTCGGCCGGCGAGGCCGGTGTGCCGAGGGATGGAGCGACCGGAGCCCCCCCGACCCCCGCCATGGTCCCCACGTTGCGGAAGGCCCGGTCGAGCCAGACGCCGAAGAGGATCGTCGGGATGAGACCGAAGGCCATCAGGGCCGCCAGCAGGCTGGACCGGTAGGACAGCGGGTTGTGGAGGCGCGGCCACAGGCCCACCTGGTGGAGGAGGCGCTGGAACCGGGTCCTCGGCATGGCGTCCCATGCCGGAGCCGCCGGCTCGAGGGTGGTGGTGGCGGCGGCGGCGACCGACCGCCGGCCCCCGGGGTTCGGTGGGGAGACCGGCGGCGTCTCGGGGATCGGATCGCGGGATTCAGACATGGATCGGGACCCTCAGGGCCATCGGGTCTCATCGGCGGAACCGCCGCCGGGCTTGAGGAGGTTTCCCGGCCGGCCGTCGTGCCCGGGTCCTCCCCCAGCCCGCGGTCAGCCCGCCACGGCGCAGGGATCGGCAAGGCAGGTCGTCGCGGTGCCTCGGGCCTCCTGGGCCGGATGGGTGCGACCATGCTTGAAGGGCTCGCGAAGACGCAATCCCAGGGCCGAGAGCAGCTCGCGGTCACGGTCGTAGCTGGGCGACGGCACCGCCTTCGTGAGCATGAACTCGGTCTCGCTGCTGAAGATCGAGTTGGCGCCGGCCAGGAAGCAGAGGGCCTGTGCCGTGTCGTCGAGCGTGATCCGGCCGGCGGTCAGGCGCACGTCCGAGCGCGGCAGGACGATGCGCGCCGTGGCGATCATGCGGACCACGTCCCAGACGGGCACATCGGGATTCTCGGCCATGGGCGTGCCGGCCACCTTGCTGAGGATGTTGATGGGCACCGACTCCGGGTGTGGTTCGATGCGGGCCAGCGTCTGGAGCATCTTCAGGCGGTCGTCCACCGTCTCGCCCAGGCCGATGATGCCTCCCGAGCACAGCGTCACGTTGGTCTTGCGGACCTCCCCGAGCGTCTTCAACCGGTCGGCATAGGTTCGCGTGGTGATGATCGTCTCGTAGAACTCGGCGGAGGAATCGACATTGTGGTTGTAGGCGTAGAGGCCGGCCTCCTCGAGGCGCTTGGCCTGCTGCTCGTTGAGCATGCCCAGCGTGCAGCACACCTCCATGCCGAGGTCGGTGACGCCGCGCACCATCTCCAGCACCCGGTCGAACTGGGCGTTGTCCTTCACCTCGCGCCAGGCGGCACCCAGACACACCCGGGAGACGCCGGCGTCCCTGGCCCGCTGGGCAATCTCCACGACCTTCTCCTTCTCCATGAGGCGCTCCGGGCTGATGCCGGTGGAGTATCGGGAGGACTGCGCGCAGTAGGAGCAGTCCTCGGGGCAGGCCCCGGTCTTGATCGAGATCAGCTTGCTGACCTGCATCTCGGCCGGATCGTGGAATCTGCGGTGCACGGCGGCCGCGCGGAACACGAGTTCCAGCAGCGGCGTGTCATGGAGTTCGCGCAAGGACTCCAAGGTCCAGTTGTTTCGGATTTCGGCGGTCATGAACGTGTCCGGGCCGAGGTCCATCGCATCGATGTCCGCAACCCTTGACGGGCAGTCTGGTGGCAGGCCCCGGCCTTGTAAACCCAAGGATGCCCCCCGATTGACGGCACGGCACTCGGCCCCTTCGCTCGGCCCTGCCGTGCGGCCAGGAATTGGCGTCCCGCCCAGGGACGTGTACGCCCCCCGGGGGGGCCCTGGCTCGTCTCGGTGCACAGGCGGCAAGGCGGTCGGGGCTCGGCCAAGGCAGGTCTCGCATCCCGGGAAATGGACCCGGCCGGCGCTTCCGGCGAAGGCGCCCTCCCCCATCCCCCCGGACCGCCTCGACCTGTCCGAGGGCCCGCCGCACCCCACCCGGGCACACTTCAACCCACCGCGCCGGGGCTTCCGGGCTTCCGCCTGCCTCCTCTTTGGTTTTTGCCTTCGGGTCGGATCCGCGCCAAGGTCCGCTTTCCTAGAATGAACGCTCCCATCCGTGTCGCTGTGACCGGCGCCGCCGGCCAGATCGGTTACTCCCTCCTGTTCCGCATCGCCTCCGGCGCGATGTTCGGGCCGACCCAACCGGTCATCCTCCACCTCATCGAGATCGAGCCCGCGCTGAAGGCCCTCGGCGGCGTGGTGATGGAACTCGACGACTGCGCCTTCCCCCTCCTGCAGGGCGTGGTGCCGACGGCCAGCCTCGACGAGGGCTTCCACGGCGTGAACTGGGCGCTGCTCGTGGGCAGCGTGCCTCGCAAGCAGGGCATGGAGCGCAAGGACCTGCTTGGCATCAACGGCAAAATCTTCACCGGCCAGGGCCAGGCCATCCAGCGCAACGCCGCCCCGGATGTTCGCACGCTCGTGGTGGGCAACCCCTGCAACACGAACTGCCTCATCGCCATGAACGCGGCGAAGGACGTGCCGTCCGACCGCTGGTTCGCGATGACCATGCTCGACCAGAACCGCGCCAAGACCCAGTTGGCCAAGAAGGCCGGCGTCCGGGTCGACCAGGTGTCCAACATCGCCATCTGGGGCAACCACAGCTCGACGATGTACCCCGACTTCTACCGGGCCCGCATCGGCGGCAAGGCCGCCACGTCGGTCATCAACGACGAGGCCTGGTTCAAGGACTCCTTCATCCCCACCGTGCAGAAGCGCGGGGCGGCGATCATCGAGGCCCGCGGGCTGAGCTCGGCGGCCTCGGCGGCCAACGCGGTGGTGGACACCGTGCGTGCGCTGACAACCCCGACGCATCCCGACGACAGCTTCAGCGTCGCCGTCTGCTCGCAGGGCGACTACGGCATCGAGAAGGGGCTCATCTTCAGCCACCCGACCCGCAGCGACGGTCAGCGCTGGGAGATCGTCCAGGGCGTGCCGATCAACGAATTCAGCCGCGCCAAGATCACAGCCACGGAGAACGAGCTGAAGGAGGAGAAGGCCCTGGTGGCCGACCTGCTGCCCAAGGCATGACCGGAGGGTTGGGATGGGCCCAACCTTGGCCCAAATAGACCGGCCTGAATGCCCAGGGGCCCGGGCCGGGGATCCCCCTGCCGGCCCGAATCGCCCAACGCCCCGACCTGACGGTCGGGGCGTGTTTCGGGTGGATCGGTCCGGCGGAACCTGAAGGCTCCTGTCCAGCTGACCCCGTAACGGTGGAGGGGCCTGGAGGGCCCGGAAATCCGGTTGCCAGATCCCGGGGCTTTGAGCCCCCCGGGGGTGGGGCCAAGGATTTAGGACTTTGGATTTGGGACTTTGGAATTGGAGCTTTCAGCCGGTCGGGCCGCCCTGATCAGGAGAGCTTGGAGAGCAGCTCCGCGTTGGTCTTGTGCTTCTTCAGCGCGGCAATGAGCGTCTCCATGGCCTCCACCGGTTGCAGGTCGGTCATCATGCGGCGCAGCTTGCGGATGGCGTCGATCTGGTTCGGCGGGAAGAGTTTCTCCTCCTTGCGGGTGCCCGACTTGGGGATGTCGATGGCCGGATAGAGCCGACGCTCGGAGAGCTTGCGGTCGAGGATGAGCTCCATGTTGCCGGTGCCCTTGAACTCCTGGAAGATCAGCTCGTCCATCCGGCTGCCGGTGTCCACCAGCGCGGTGGCAAGGATGGTCAGCGAGCCGCCCTCCTCGACCTTGCGGGCCGAGGCGAACATCTTGCGCGGAATCTCCAGAGCTCGGGCATCGACGCCACCGGTCATCGTGCGGCCGGAGCCGCCATGCACGGAGTTGTAGGCGCGGGCCACGCGGGTGATCGAATCGAGCAGGACGAACACGTCCTTGCCCGCCTCGACCATGCGCCGGCAGCGCTCGATCATGAGGCGGCTCAGGCGGACATGCGTCTCGAGGTCCTGGTCGTTGCTGGAGGCCACCACCTCGGCCTTCACGCTGCGCTGGAAGTCGGTGACCTCCTCAGGGCGCTCGTCGATCAGCAGCACCAGGCAATGCACCTCGGGGTGGTTGGTGGTGATGGCGTTGCAGATCTGCTTGAGGATCGTGGTCTTGCCGGTGCGCGGCGGCGCGACGATCAGGCCACGGGTGCCTTTGCCGATGGGGGTGACCAGGTCGATGATGCGGGTCTCCAGGGCCTCCGGCGTGGTCTCGAGCTGGAATTTGTCGATCGGATCGATGGTGGTGAGGTTCTCGAAGCGCATCGCGTGGAGATAGTCCTGGTAGGACTTGCCGTTCACCTCGATGACCTCACGCATCTGCGGGCTGCTGCCACGGTGCGGCGGGTTGACCGAGCACTTGATCTGGCATCCCTCGCGCAGGGCCAGCCTCTTGATGGAGTCGGGCGTCAGGAACACGTCGATGGGCTTCGGAGCGTAGTTACCCTTGGAGGAACGAAGGAACCCGAAGCCCTTCTCGGACATCTCGAGCCAGCCCTCCATGATCACCGGCTCGGCCGGAGGCTGCTGAGGCCCGCCACCCTGTCCGCCTTGGCCGTTGCCGCCCTGGGGCTGGAATCCCCTTTGGCCGCCACCGCCGCCGCCTTGGCCACCGCCCTGATGATGCCGCTGGTTCTGATGGCCCCCATGCCGGTGGTGATGACCGCCGTGACGGCGGCCGCCGCCTTGGCGGAACCCGCCTTGGCCGCCGCCCTGGCGGAACCCGCCTTGGCCGCCACCTTGGCGGAAACCGCCCTGCTGGCCGGACTGGCCCTGGGGCCCCTGCCCTGACTGCGGGCCCGCGGGCTCGCCGCCGGAGGGTCGCCACTCGCCGGAGTCTGCCGGTGGGGGCGGTTGCGCTGAGACCGGAGATGCCTGCTGGGATTCCGGGGGCCGGGGAACGGATTCCTCCGGCGATTGCTGATTGCTCATGTGCTATGGTGCGTCGGAAGAGCCCGATCCCAGGAATGCGGCGGAAGCAAGGGCCGCGGGAATGTTGACTTGGGGAAGCCGCAGGGAGGGAACTCACCGGTGCGGTCAGGCTTCAGACGACGTAGAAGTAGAGGCGGCCGGCTCGTCGGGCAACTGCTTTTTTGGCGGACACGCCATTTTTCACATTTCCTTCGCCAGCAGGTCAGATCCACTGGGTTGCATGACCGTCGAATTGGCCTACGGACGGGGTTGGCTCCCGGTGGGCTTGCCCGATGGCGCCACGACGGTGATCGAACCGCGCCATCTCCCGGCCCTGCCCGACGAGCGCGCCGCCGTCCTCGCGGCCCTTGAGGCGCCGATCGGCGCACCCCCGCTGCGCGCGTGGCTCCGGCCCGGGTGCCGCATCTGCATCCTGTTCACCGACATCACCCGGGCAACACCCAACGAACGGATCATCCCCTGGCTGCTCGCGCACCTCGAGGCGGCGGGCGTCCGGCGCGAGCAGGTCACCCTGCTCTGCCAACTGGGCACCCACCGGCCCTGCACCCGGGAGGAACTCGAGCGGATGCTCACGCCGGAGGTCGTGGCCGGCTGGCGGGTGGTCAACCACGAACCCTTCAACCATGCGGCCTGCGTGGCATTGGGCACCACACGGTCGGGCGCCCCGGTCTGGATCAACCGCCATTGCGTCGAGGCCGACGTGCGCATCGTCACGGGGTTCATCGAGCCGCATTTCTTCGCCGGGTTCTCCGGAGGTCCCAAGGGGATCATGCCGGGCGTGGCCCATGTCGACACGGTGATGTGCAACCATGGGGCGGCCAACCTGGGCCACCCGAACGCCTGCTTCGGTCGCTGCGAGGGCAACCCGGTGTGGGAGGAGATGCTGGACATCGCCCTCCGCGTGGGCCCGAGCTTCCTGCTGAATGTCACCCTCGACGCGCGGCGCGGCATCACCGGGGTCTTCGCCGGCGACCTGGCAGCGGCGCACCGCACGGGCCGGGAGCGGGTGCGCCAATCGGCCATGCAGGCGGTCGACGCCCCGTTCGAGGTCGTGGTGACGACGAACTCGGGCCATCCGCTCGACCAGAACCTGTACCAGGGTGTCAAGGGCATGTCGGCCGCCGCACGGATCGTGCGGCCCGGCGGGACCATCGTCCTGGCAGCCGAGTGCGAGGAAGGAGTCCCGGCGGGAAGCCCGTACGACCAACTGCTGCGGGAGTCCGGATCGATCGGGGACGTGCTTGCGCGGTTGGCGACACCGGGGTTCTCGCGACCGGAGCAGTGGCAGGCCCACCTGCAAGGCGTGGTCCAGTCCAAGGCGCGGGTGCTCGTCCACTCGAGCCTGCCCGACGACGCGATCCGGCGGGCCCATCTGGAACCCTGCCCGGACATCGGCCGGGCGGTCCGGGAGGCGCTCGGCCGCCACGGCCCGGGAGCCCGCGTGGCCGCCCTGCCCCTGGGGCCACTCACCATCCCCTACCTCCCGGACACCGGGGCCTGATGCGCCCGCCCGGGGACTCTCCGGGGGAGGATTCAACCGCCGTCGCCGATCCCTCGGCGCCGCGCGCCAGAACCCACGTCTGCCCGTCGGCCCCCCTCGCGCCGTGCGCCAGAATCAACTGTTTCCCGTTGGTGCCCTCAACCTGAGTCGTTGCACCGCAAAACCGCCCGCGCGGCTTGACGCTGAGGCGGCCCACCACCTACCATCTGGCCCGGGTCGGTGGTCGTAGATCAATGGTAGATCCCCAGATTGTGATTCTGGTCGTTGCGGGTTCGAGTCCCGTCGGCCACCCCACCTCTTCCCGGCGAAGGTGAGGCGATCTAAAGCCGAATTACGGAGCCGAATTACGGAGCCGAATTACGGAGCCGAATTACGGAGCCGATTAAGCCTCCAAGGCCTCCAAGGCCTCCAAACGCATCGTGCCGTACCCCCGGGGCGCCTGAATTTGCCACAGGCGATTTTTTCACCGGCTGAGTGGCATCCACCTTCGCTGGATTGAATCGCGGAATTCGATCCGGAAGTTCCCCAAGGAGATCGATAGGCAAGAAGTCTCGGGAGACCTCTCCCGGACCGTCGACCACGGACCCCGGAGCGCCCCAAGAGGCCGATCGCCTCGCACGTGGCAACCTCTTGGATTTCGGAAATTGCTGGAGCTTCGGTTTCCGGAGGCCTGCGCGATTCCGGGCGCAAGGCCTGCCAGCGCGGTTCAGGGAAATCCGCACCCCGCATGCCCCCTACGGGCCCCTCACTTCTGCTCCGAGTACCAGGCCATCTGGATGTTCTCGAGGATCTTCTCGCTGGAGGCCTCGGGCTTGTCCCCGAACTCGGGCAACTCACAAACCATCTTGTGCAGCTTGGGAAAGCTGAGCTTGAGGGGGTCCTGATCGGGAAAGGCATCCATGAGGGCCCAGGCGATCTCGTCGGCATCGTGCCAGGTCAGTTTCATACGGCGGCCGATTGTGCCCCACCTCCGGCGACACCGAAAGGGCCGGCGGGAAAAATCCAGGTGAAGGATGGAACGCCTCCCCGGAGGCCGGGAACCGGCGGCACCGCCTCCGTGGGACCGCCTGCGGGGGATCAAGGCGCCGACCGGGCCCAAAGCTCGTAATGGTACAGGGCCGCCACCGCCAGCGAGTGGCGCACGGTGCCCCGCGTCACGAGCGACGGGATCTCGGCGGCGGGCACCAGGCGCACGGCGATGTCCTCGGAGTCGTCCAGTTCCAGGTCGCCGACCTTCCGGCAGTTGCGCACCAGGACCGTCCGGCAGCGATTGCTCTGGAGGGCCGAGTTGGGAAGCACACACCCGATCTCCACCGCGCCCTCACCGGCGTAACCGGTCTCCTCGCGCAACTCGCGCAGTCCTGCGGCGACCGGATCGGTCTCGCCCGGATCCATGATGCCGCCGGGCACCTCCAACTCCACCGCAGCCACTCCGTGCCGGAACTGCTCCACCAGCACCAGGTCGCCGTCCACGGTGATGGCGACCACGTTCACCCAGTCGGCGCAGTCCATGACGTAGAAGTCGCGTTCCACCCCGTTGCGTGGGCTGCGGCGACGCACCGAGCGGAGCCGGAAGACCCGGTAGTCCCCCAGGGTCTCCTGGCCGAGGTCGGGCCAGGGACGGACACCCGCGTCGGCGGGTTCCACCCCGGATTCCCGGGGTTCGGGGGTTTCCGACGCACGGGCCTGCGCAGCCCACCCTCCGGCCATCGCCCGCAGCAGATGGCCGAGGGCCTCGGTCTGGGAGCGTCCGGTCGCCTCGGCGAGCTGGAGGCTCCGTCGATGGAGCTGCCGGGCCATCTCGGGGCACTTGGCCGGAGGGCAGCCAAGGCCCTCGAGCACCGGGACGAGGGCGTCGAGCGTTTCCGTGTCCATGGATGAAAAAAACGGCGGAGGGGGAGGAATCCCTTCCGCCGCGTCGGGTTGCCGGCCTTCCGGACGGTGGCGCCTACTTGAGGGTGGCGCGGTCCACGATCTTGACGCTCTCCACGCCCTGGCGCTTGACGGGGCGGTCCTGCCGGCCGGTCTCGCAGGTGGCCAGCTTTTCGAGCACGTCGTCACCCTTGATGAGCTTGCCGAAGGCGGTGTACTGGCGGTCGAGGAAGCTCGGGTCGCCGTGGCAGATAAAGAACTGGCTGCCGGCGGAGTTCGGGTCCTGCGAGCGGGCCATGGAGATCACGCCCCGCTTGTGGGAGCGCTCGTTGAACTCGGCCTTGATCTTGTAGCCCGGGTCGCCGGTGCCCCAGCGGTTCTGCTGGGCCTCGTCCTTGGTCAGCGGATCGCCGCCCTGGATCATGAAGCCCTTGATGATGCGGTGGAAGGCCGTGCCGTCGTAAAAGCCCTTCTTGGCGAGGGTCTTGAAGTTCTCGACGGTGTTGGGGGCCACGTCCGGCCAGAACTCGATGACCATGTCTCCGGCGACGGTCTTGATGACGGCGACCTCGTTGTTGCTGTTGCTCACTGGGGTTTCTTTCTTGTCGGTTTTGGTGGGGGCCTTGTCTTCGGCAGACACGGCGAGGCCGCAGAGAAGCGCGGCGGCCAGCGCGAAAAGGACTCGTTTCATGTGCGGCCAATCAACAACACGGCGGGCCGTCTGTCACGCCGAGAAACGACGCCCAAGCCGCCCGACCGGGGCCACGCCCCCCCCGGCCACGGGACTCACCGGGCCAGCACCATCACCACCGCGCCGGCGCTCATCACGCAGGCCCCGGCAAGACGTCGGGCGAACCGCGCCTCCCGGAAGAAGGCCCTCCCGAGGAAGACGCTCAAGACCGACGACAACTGGAAGAACGACAGCGCGACGCCGGTCGACAACCGGTCCAGCACCGCCAGGGTGCTTGACTGCATCAGTCCGGTCGTGAACGCCAGCGCCAGGCCGGCGGGCAGCAGACGCCAGGCCCCGTCCGCATCCCGGGGAGGACAGGCTCCCCGGGCCCGCCAGGCGAAGGGGGCGACCACGAGGAACCCCAGAAGCACCCACGCGGCGAAGGCGCTGGAAGCATCGGAGGCGGCGACGGCCCGCCTCAGGGTCACGGCCTCGGCCGAGGAGACCACCAGCGCCAGGAGGCGCAATTGCACCCCGCGGTCGGCCAGGAAGCCCCAGGAGCGCCTCGGTGCGCCCGACGCGGCCGACGCACCCGATGCGCCCCCGCCGAGGACCACGCTGCCCAGGAGCACCAGCCCCATGCCCGCCCAATCGGCGCCCCGGGGAAGTTCCCCGAGGAGGAACCACGAGGGCAGCAGGCTGACCCAGGGCTTGTAGGCGTTGACCGGGCCCAGCAGCGACAGGTCGGAGCGGCGGACCGCCTCGAGGATCAACCAGTTGGCCGCCACGGCCAGGACCGCCGAGGCGAGACTCCACCGCCAGAACTCCCATCCCAGGGCATCCCCCGCCCCGAGCAGGATGACCATCGCCACCGGACCCAACAGGCCATGGGTGAGGGCCAACAGGACGGGGGCCGGCCATCCGGCGGCACCGAGGGCCTTTTGCAGCGCATTCGAGCAGGGGTTGGAGACCACCCGCAGGGCGACCGCCAACCACGGAAACGACGAGGGTTCGCCCATGGGGATCGGGTCGCGGCGGCCTTGGGGACCGCTCAGCCGCGGTAGATCACCATGACCCCGAAGTCGGTCAACAGCTTCTGGGTGCCGATGTCGAGGTAGCTGTAGTTGATGGGCGTGATGCTCACGATGGCCTGGTCGCCGATCTTGTTCAGGAACTCCGAGACGATCTCGTCGAACTTGTCCTTGCCGACCTCCTTGCAGTCGGAGTGGCGGATGGTCCTAACCCGGATCCCCGGCTTGGACTCCTTGGCGGCCAGTTCGAGCGACTTGTTGGGTTTCTGGATGAGCGACTCGACGGGCTTGGAGGTCACGGGCACGGCCATGCGTTTCTCGTCGCGGGAGGCCGGTCCGGACGGGGACTCCGGCGACGGGGCGGAGACCGGGGTCGGGACCGCGCCGGTCGGCGGTGGGGGAGCCGAAGCCGGTCCGGAGGCCCCGGGGGCGTCGGAAGCCTCCGGAACCTCGGGCACCGTCAGGGTCTTCTGGCAGGTCGGGCAGTCGAACTCTTGTCCGGCGGCCTCCTGGTCGACCTCGATCTCGAGGTTGCAGTGCGGGCAGTGGAAGACGATGTCCATGGCGTTACTCGAAGGTCCTGGAAAGTTGTTTGATCCGGGAAGACAGGGCGGATCCGGCCGGGGTGCGGGCCTTGACCGCGGCATACAGGCGACGGGCCTCCGCCGGGTTGTTGCGCACCAGCATCTGCGCGAGGTCCAGCTGGATGGCCGACAGGCGGGGCTCCGGGACCCAAGCCCCGTTCTGCCGGAGCCACTGGCCCAGCGCCTGCGGACCGGCCTGCGTGGCCGCGGCCAGCGAGGCCTCCAGCGGAGGGGCCAGTGGCGGCAGCGACTCGTCGACACCCGCCGGCACCGGTTGCTCCCGCCCCCGCTCCTCGGAGGGCACCGACCGGTAGATCAGCGAGATCCGGTACACGGCGAATCCCACGGAGGCCACCAGCAGGAAGAGGAGCACGAATTTCATGGCCCATGCGCCGGGGTCATTCGCCCGGCACCCTGAGGATCCGGGCCCCGAGCTTCTGAAGCTTGAGTTCCATGCGCTCGTAGCCGCGGTCCAGATGATACACGCGGTGCACCTGGGTGCTGCCCCGGGCGGCCAGGCCGGCGATCACCAGGGCCGCGGATGCCCGGAGATCCGACGCCATGACCGGCGCGCCGCTCAGGGGCCGCCCCCCCTTGACGATGGCGCTCGGGCCCTCGATGGCGATGTCGGCGCCGAGGCGCATGAGTTCCGAGGCATGCATGAAGCGCGACTCGAAGATGCGCTCGGTGATGATGCTCGTTCCCGGTGCCTGGCAAGCCAGCGCCATGAGCTGCGCCTGCATGTCGGTCGGGAACCCGCTGTAGGGCATGGTGGTGATGTCGATGGGCTTCACCGTGCCGGTGCCGCGCACCGTGAGCACTCCCGCCGCCCGGCGGATCTCGGCCCCGGCCTCCTGCAGCTTGTCGAGCAAAGCCCCGAGGTGGTCGGGCCGGGCGCCGCGCAAGGTCACCTCGCCACCGGTCGCCGCCGCCACCGCCGCGAAGGTGCCGGCCTCGATGCGGTCGGCGATGACCTCATGCTCGGCACCGTGCAGCTCCTTCACGCCGTGGATGGTGATGGTCGGGCTGCCCGCGCCGGTGATCCTGGCGCCCATGGCGATGAGGAAATCGGCCAGGTCGACCACCTCGGGCTCGCAGGCCGCGCTCTCGATGACCGTGATGCCCGAGGCCAGCGTGGCCGCCATCATGACGTTGGCCGTGCCGAGCACCGTCGGCCCCACCCGTCCGCCAAGGAACACCATCCGACCCTCGAGTCGCGCCGCATGCACCCGAACGTAGCCACCCTCCACGTCCACCTCCGCCCCCAGGCCGCGCAGGCCCTTGAGGTGCAGGTCGATCGGCCGCGTGCCGATCACGCAGCCGCCGGGCAGCGACACCACGGCCTCGTTCAGGCGGGCCAGGAGCGGCCCCAGGATGCAGATCGAGCCGCGCATCTTGCGGATCAGCTCGTAGTCGCCCCGGCCCGAGAGGTTCGCCGCACGGATGGTCAGCGTGCCGCCGTCGCGCGTCACCTCGGCGCCGAGCGACTGGAGGATCTTGAGCATGAAGCCCACGTCGCTGAGGTCGGGCACCCGCCGGATCACACAGGTCCCGGAGGTGAGCAGGGTCGCCGCGAGGATGGGGAGCACGGCGTTCTTGGAGCCGCTGATGGTCACCTCGCCCTTGAGGGGGAGTCCGCCTTCGATCAGGAAACTGTCCATGGAGTGGGGGCCCGGGCGCGCCCGGCCATCCCGACGAGCGTCGTCAGGACCGGAGGGCGGCCGATGGATGGACGATGAGAATCCGCTCGCGCCCGCTCAAGTCTTTCTCTGTCGAAATCTCGCCCCAGCCCGCCGCCGCGAAGATCCCGGGCAGCACGGCCTCCTGCCCGTCGCCGAATTCCAGCAGCATCACCCCGGAGGCCTTCAACCATCCGCGGGCCCGAAGGGCCAGGAGCCGGTAGAACTCCAGCCCGTCCTCCCCGCCGTCGAGCGCCAGACGGGGGTCGTGGTCCCGCACCTCGGGATCGAGCCCGGCAATCTCGGCGGTCGGGATGTAGGGAGGGTTGGAGACGATGAGGTCGAGGCCCGAGACGTCGGATTCCCCGAGGCTGAACACATCCCGGTGGAGGAATTCGATGCCTTCGAACCCAAGGCGCCGGGAGTTCGATCGCGCCACCCGAAGCGCCGCCTCGGAGACGTCGATCGCCCGGACCGAGACCCCGGGGACCGAGGCCAGGGCGAAGGCGAGGCACCCGGAACCCGTGCCGATGTCGAGGGCCTGCAGCGGTGCCGTTCCGGGACGACCGGCCGAAGCCCGGAGCCATTCCCGGGCCCGGAGGGCCAATACCTCGGTCTCGACCCGCGGCACCAGCACGTCGGGAGAAACCTCCAACTCCCACTCCAGGAACGGAGCCGTGCCGAGCAGATGCTGGAGCGGCTCCCGTCGGCATCGCCGGTCGACCCAGTCCTCCAACCGCCGCAGGTCCGCCTCCGGGATGCCCCGGTCGCCCCGCAACCGCAATTGGGCCGGATTCCACCCGCTCAGCCGCCACAGCATCCACCCCGCCTCCACCTCACCCGAGTCGATCCCGGCCGCCCCGAGCCTCCCGGCGATCCACGACAAGGCCTCCCGAACAATCACTCCATCAACCTCCCCCGCCCTCCCCGACCTGTCGAGCCCCCAAAGGGGTCGGTCCTCACTTTTGACACAAACACCGGATCGAGGCCCGGCAGGCGATGTCCGACACGATGCTGCCCGACGGACCGCCGGTGATGCGGCGGAGCAGGTTGCTGGCGTTGTGCTCGTAGCCGATCCGGTCGTTGTCCGGTCAGGTCAGGCCGGTGACCCGATCGAGGGCATTGTACTCGAAGCCGGTTCGGTAGCTGACGAGGCGCCGGGCGGGAGCCCGGTTGGTGGTGGCGAGGAAGACCCGATCAGGAAGCCGTCTGACCACCCACTCAACCCGGCCGCGGGCGTCGTCACGGGTGTGTTCGTTGCCGCTCAGATCGGCGACCTGGGTCAGCATGCCGCGGGCGTTGCGGGCGGCCGACGACGACCATTCGGGCCACCGCCGCGCGCAAGGCGGAGGCCGGGATGCCACGATCCCCGATGCGCACGACGGGGGCCTAGGCCTCAACCCACAGGACCATCGCGCAGAATGATGCCCGCAACATGAGGGTCCGAAGGAAACGCCGGCTGGGATGGTTTCGAGGGTTCATGGGCGTCGGAACGGACTCTCGGTGGAAGCGACAGGGGGTCGGCGGAAGGGTTCAGGTCTCAAGGGATTCGGAACCACTCCTTGAATTGATTGGTTTTCCTTGATTACAATCCTTCCCATGACAACGACGGTCACCGGCAGGAACCAGATCACCGTGCCCGCCGCCATCGTGGCTCGCTTCGCCCTCCGGCCCGGCTCACGAATCGAATGGGTGGCCGGGGAGGCCGACGACGAGTTCCGATGCCGCATTGTGCCGGAGCCTGCCGAACTCGCCCGCCGCCTGCGTGGTTCCGGCCGCAGACACCTCAAGGCTGGCCAGGAGCATCCGTTGGACGCCCTGCATCGCGAGCGCGAGGCCGAATGAGGCCCGCCATGCCCACTCCGACCCTAGTGCTGCTCGACACCTCCGCCCTGCTCACCCATTTCCTCGACGAGCCAGGAGCTGACATCGTCGAGGGCCACCTCGCCCTGGGCCCGGATCATGCCCGGGTGGCCGCGCCCACCGTGGCCGAGCTGGAACGGCGACTGGCGGACCTCCTTCGCGACGAGGCGGAGCGCGACGGAATCCTGCATCAGTATTGCCACCAGTTGTGCTCGGTGGTGGCCATCGACCAGGCGGCGGCGGAGGCCAGCATCCGACTCCGCCGGCAGTGCCGCGAACGCCTGCCCATGGTCGATGCCCTCATCGCCGGGTGCGCGTTGCTTCATGGATTCGTCCTCGTTCATCGCGACGACCACCTGGCCTCCATCCCCAAGGCCACACTGCGACAGGTGTTGCTTCCCTCGCGCGGCATCACCCGCAGACAGTGAACGTCGCCAGTTGGGTTGCGGTCGGGACATCGTTTGGTCCGGCTCGGAGCCCCGGGAATTCCGGGGGATTGCCGCAGGTGTCCGTGAAGCGCAGGACGATGTCCTTGACCTTGGAGACGTCCATCGACCTGTACAGGTCATCCGCCGCAGGCGGCTCGGCGAAGACTCTCCGCAGGGTCACCAAACCGCTTTGCGTCAGGTCCACCTCCGCCACCTGCGTGCCACTCACCCCGCTGTCGCCGAGCAGGTCCACCCGCACCGACGCGATCCGCAGGTTCCATTCCGAGCCGGTCGCCGAGGAAAAGTGGTTGTTCTCGATGGTCGCCCGGTCCGGACGCCGGCTGGCTCCGGGCGTGCGTTCCAGGCCCGGACGCGTCAGGATCGTCGGCATGTCCGCAATGCTCCGCCCTGCACGGCTCCTGTGGTTCCTCACGATCCTGACCGCGATGGGGGCGATGGCGGCGCCCCCGGGGACACCGCCGGTGGAGCGGAGTGTCTCGGTGGCGGCGATCCTCCGGCAGGATGGTGCGGGGCTGCCAACGGCCTGGGGCCGGGAGGACGGTTGGGAGGCCCCCGCATGGTATCGCATGTCCCTCCCGGCGGGGACGGATGAAGCCCTTCTGGAGCAACGCCTCGGCGAGGCCTTCGAGGCCCTGCCCCACCTCTTCCTGGACCTCGATCCGGAAGACCTCTATGGCCGGGAGAAGGGGCTCTACCTGAACACCCAGGAATCCGGTGAGGCCTGGGAACGCCCCGTGGAGGTCACCTGGCGCACGTCGGCACGGGGGCGGGGCTTCCGGGTCCGGGCCGGGCTCCGCATCCAGGGCGGCTGGAACCGTCGGCCCAAGGAGTCGCCGAAGCATTCCTTCCGTGTGGTGTTCCGATCGCGCTACGGGCCGTCGTCGCTGCAGGAGCCGCTCTTTCCGGGGCACCCGGGCGGGCTTGACCAGTTCATCCTCCGCGCCGGCAACAACCACTCGTGGCTGCACTGGGATGGCAAGGAACGGCGCAGCGCCGACCTCCTGCGCGATCCGTGGATGCGGGCCACGCATGCGGTGATGGGCCACCCGGCGGCACGGAGCCGGCCGGTGCACCTCCACCTCAACGGCCTGTACTGGGGGGTCTACGACCTCTGCGAACGGCCGGAGGCGGGCTTCGCGGCCCGGGCCTTCGGCGGATGGGCGCCCGACTTCGACGCCCGCAACGCCGACAAGGTGCTCTCCGGGGACAAGGTGGCCTGGGACCGCCTGATGACGCTGGCCAATGCGGGGATCACCAACGCGGCCAGCGAGGCGGCGATTCGGGCCGAACTCGACGTGCCGGCCTTCATCGACTTCATGCTGTTGAACCTCTACGGCGGCAACGGCGACTGGGACCGTTCCTCCAACTGGTACGCCGCCCGGCGACGCCAGCCACCGGAGCGGTGGCAGTTCTTCGTCTGGGACGGGGAACGGACCCTGGAGGATCCCTCGGACAACCGCATCGACGACGACGACGACCAGTCGCCCAAGCGGCTGTTCCAGAAGCTGCGGCAGTCGCCGGTGTTCCGCCGGGAATTCGCCACGCGCGCCCGGCGGCACCTGGCGCCCGGGGCCGCCCTGTCGGCCGACGCGGCCGCGGCCCGCTACCGTTCCCTGGCCACGCGACTGGAACCGGCGCTCTTCGCCGAGGCGCTGCGCTGGGGCGACTACCGGAACCGGATCCACCGCTACAAGGAGGGCCCCTACGAGACGTACACGGTCGAGGGCCACTGGAGGCCCGAGGTCGACCGGATCGTGAACCGGTATTTCCCGGCACGCGTCGAGGCCTTCAAGGCCCAGCTCCGGGAGGCCGGGCTGTACGAACCGTGAGGCCGCCCGCGAGGCCGGGAACCCGGGACTCGAGACGTCCCGGGGGCCTCCCGGTCCGAGACACGAGGCGAGGACGGCGAGATCCCAACGGGGGACCGGGATGACCGGCACCCCCCACCCTGGGCTCAATCCTCGCTGAAGAGGTACTCGAGGTCGTCCTTCGAGAGGTTGCTGGCGAAGCCCTCCTCACCCAATACGTCGGCGATGGTGGCCGACTTGCGCTGCTGGAGGTCCCAGATCTTCTCCTCGACGGTGCCGGGGGTGATGAGCCGGTAGGCCATCACCGTCTGCGTCTGGCCGATGCGGTGCGACCGGTCGATGGCCTGCGCCTCGACGGCCGGGTTCCACCACGGGTCGTAGAGCACGACGTAGCTGGCGTTGGTGAGGTTGAGGCCCGTGCCCGCCGCGCGCAGCGACAAGAGGAAGACGCAGGGCTCCGGGTCGGCCTGGAAGGCGTTGACCACCTCCATGCGACCCTTGGTCTCGCCGGTCAGGATGTGCGTCTTGATGCCCCGCTCGCGGCAGGCGGCCTCGAGCAACTTGAGCATCTCCACGAACTGCGAGAACAGCAGGATCTTGTTGCCGGAGGCCAAGATCGGCTCGAGCAGCTCGAAGAGGGTCTCGGTCTTGCCCGAGACGCAGTCGTTGCCGACAAGCCGGGGATGGCAGCAGATCTGGCGCAGCCGGGTGAGCGCGGCCAGCACGTGCATCTTCGACTTGGCCACGCCCTTCTCCTGCATGGTCTTCATGACCTGCTCGCGGCTGCGGCGCAGCTCGGCGAGGTAGAGCTTGCGCTGGTCGTCGTCGAGCTCGCAGTCGCGGCGTTCCTCGATGCGGTCGGGCAGGTCCTTGGCCACCTGCTTCTTCACGCGGCGCAGCATGATGGGACGCAGCTTGGCGCTGAGGCGCCGGCGCTTGGCCGAGCCGTCCCATTCGGGTCCGTCGCCCTTGGCCTCGTAGACCTCGTTGAAGCTCTGCTGGTTGCCCAGGTAGCCGGGCTGGGAGAAGTCCACGATCGACCACAGGTCCAGCATGCGGTTCTCCAGCGGGGTGCCGGTGAGGGCCAGCCGGTGTTCGGCCTCGATCTCCTTAACGGCGACCGTGACCTGGGCGGTCGGGTTCTTGATGAACTGGGCCTCGTCGAGCACCAGCGCCCGGAAGCGGAACTTGCCCAGCGCCTCGAGGTCGCGCCGAAGGATGGCGTAGTTGGTGACGACCAGGTCCGCGTCGGGGATCTGCTTGCGCAGGTTGTGCCGCTGCTGCCCCGACTGGAGCACCAGCACCTTGAGATTGGGGGCGAACTTCTCGGCCTCGCGACGCCAGTTGTGCAGCACGGAGGCGGGACAGAGCACCAGCGAGGGCTTCTTGTCCTTCTTGACCGCGTTCTCGTGGAGCCAGGTCAGCCAGGCCAATGTCTGGAGCGTCTTCCCCAGGCCCATGTCGTCGGCCAGGATGCCGCCCAGGCGCAGCCGGGTGAGGTTGGCCAGGAAGTTGAAGCCCGCCTGCTGGTAGGGCCGCAGCTCGGCGCAGATGCTGGACGGCAGCTGCGTCGCGGGCACCCCCTTGAAGTTGGCCAGCTTGGCCTTGAGGTCGGCCACGGCCTTGTTGGCCCCCAGGCCGTCGAGGGTCGACTCGTCCAGCTGGGTGGCATGGATGAGCGAGGTCTTCTGGGCATCGGCCGACAGGCCGTCGAGCCCCAGCGTGGCCGCGGTCTCGTGCGCCTTCCGGTTAGCGTCGATGTCCAGCTCGACCCAGCCGCCGTCGGGCAGCTTGACGAAGCGCGAGGTCGCCGCGGCCAGGCGCTCGAGGTCGGCCTTGGAGAGCTTCATGCCCTCGGCCTCCCACTCGGCGCTCACGGAGAGCCAGTCGATGCCGGAACCCTTGAGCACCAGCTTGGGCTTCACCAGCTTGCGGTTCAGGAAGAGCCTCTGGAAGCTGGGATTGCCCAGGTAGTCGGCATCCTTGGGACGGTCGAGCCAGGCGGAGGCCAGCTGCGAGAGGCAGTGCTCGTTGGCGTCGAGCACCCACAGGCCGGGCTCGGGGGTGAACCAGTCGGCCCGCTGCAGCCAGTGGATGGCCGGCTGGAGGCGGGGATCGTCGAGAAGCTCCGGCCGGTGCTCGGTGCCGGGCCGGGCGACCAGGCGGGTCCACTCGTGGCCGTTCCACTGCCACTCGGACCGGTCCTTCTCGCTGACGGCCAGGAGCCGCACCCGGACCACCTCGTCGGCCAGTTCGAAGGTGAACTGCGGACGCGCGGTGTGGGTCTCGCAGAGTTCGCTCCAGTTGGCGTTGGGCTGCTCGGTGGCCTGGGTCCGCCGCAGCTCGGTGAGCAGGCGCTGGGACAGCCGCTTGACCGGGACCACCGGCCGGTGGGCCCACGGGCCGAGCAGGCTGGCCGGAGGCGCATGGCGCAGCACGAGGAACTCATGGTCCACCAGCACCAGGGGCGGTTCGCCGACCAGGAACCGGCACTCGGGCAGCGGCCGGGTCGAGCCGTCGGGAAGCGCCAGCACGTGGGTGAAGCTCATCTCGCCGTCGAGGGTCTCGAGGCGCGGCTTGAGGGCGGCCACCCGGCCCACGAACTCGAGGCTGGTCGCCGTCCCCTGCAGCTCCAGTCGGTTCCCGTGGGCCCACTTGGCCAGCCAGATCAGCAGGTCGGGCCCCTCGAGCACCATCACCTCGCCCTCGGGCACCTTCTCCGACCAGTGGCCATGCAGCCAGTCGATCACCTGCCAGTCCTCGGCCGGGAACAGCTCGGCCTCGTGAGCGGCGCGGGTGCGCAGGTCGCACAGGTCGGAGACATGGCGCTCCTTCTCGCCAGAACGCGAGCGGAAGAGGAAGAATCGGACGACCAGCCGCCACTGGTTGACGTTCTCGTCGTCCCGGCGGGGCTCGCAGACGACCCGCAGGGCGGCCCTGGGCGAATCCAGGTGGCTGTGGTTCGGCGGGAACAGCCAGTTCTCCAGCTCCTGGACGAAGCCGGTCTCCTTCTCGGTCTGCTCGACGGCGGCGAACTTCTCGAAGTTGGCGTATTGGAGCAGCTCGGTCGGCAGGGAGCGGTTGTTCCTCAGGAAGAGCATGGCGACCTCCTCCAGCCGGGGACGGCCGGTCGAGGACTGCATGCGGGTCCACCACTCGGACTGCCCGAAATCCTTGCGGCTGAGCGACAGCTTCTCGAGGTAGTCGTCCAGCAGGAGGAAGGCCCGCTGCGGGTCGGTGCAGGCGGCAAAGAGCTTCAGCACGTTCTCCCGCTCGGCGACCTTCTCCTTGGAGTCCGCCAGCTCGCGTCGCAGGTCCGCGAAGGAGCCATAGGTCGTGTTGAGCACCTTGTGGTGCGCATCGTATTTGGAGCTGGCCGCCGACTTGACCACGGGTGCCGCCTTCCTCGCTGTTCTCGCCATGTGTTTTTCCGGAGTCGCGACGGATCGGATCCATCACGTCCCCAAGGTTGTCCACAACAGACGCCTTTGCGGTCAATAGGAATCCCCGCACCGTGAAACCGGGCCGGACGCGGCCCCGAAACGCTGGCTTGACGGGGCCCGGTCATCTGGGAGGAACGCGCCCCAAGGCGCACCGATGCCCGGGCGGCACCCTCGCGTCAATGTTTGTCAACCACCCGGTGCCACCGATCCGGATCTGTCGGCAGCGCGGTCCTGGACCCGTCGGCGCGGATCCACTCGGCGCGCTGCACCCCGCCGACGGGACCCAGGCCGAAATGCGCCTGCAGGTCCGACTGGGATCGGTACCCGTCCCCCTGGACCCACCAGTGCCGGCGCACCCCCTCCCGGGTGGTCACCTCGATCCGCGAACCCGGGGCGGGCGTGTCGACCCGGTACCCGATCCAATGCTGGGCGGCCGGCGAGGCGTTGCGGAGGATGACCAGACGCTGCCGGGGCACGGGCCATTGCTCGAAGGTGGTCACCGCCAGGTCCATCCGACCATCGCCGTCCAGGTCGGCGGCGACGACGTTGCGGCAGTCCTCGGTGAGCGCCACGCCGAGGATCCAGGCGTTCTCGGTGAACTCCCCGGGGGCGGTCTGGGTGAACATTCGGTTGGCCTGCCACCCGCCGTAGGACTGGCGGGCCTCCCGCCGGCGATCATTGGCCTGGACGAAGTAGAGCAGCACGGCCGGGTCCGGGGGCGAGCCGCCGACGTGGATGTCGTGCTGCCAGAACTGCCGCTCGAAATCCGCCCGGCTGCCGAAGGTCTCGTGGCCATTGACCAAGTGGACATCCTCGAGGCCGTCGTTGTTCCAGTCGAGCACGGCGGCCCCCCAGGCCCACCCGGCCCGGCGCAGCCCCTCCGACCGCGGGCTGAACCGCAGGCCCACCCCGGCGGCCCCGGTGAAGAGGCGGTTGCCGTAGGTCATGGCCGCCCGGTGGGCGGTGTGTGCGGGGAAGTCCGGGCGGCCCAGACCGAGGCTGTCCAGTTGCGAGGCGACGGGGGAGTCCATGCCGACCATCAACAGGTCGGGCAACCCGTCCCGGTCGGCGTCCCAGACCGCGTGGGCCATGCCGAAACCGAAACGCGAGTCCCCCAGCCCCGGGGTGGCCACGGAGAACCGCCCGCGTCCGTCATTGAGGAAGAGGTCGAGCCCCGCGAAGTCGGCGACCTGGACGAGGTCGAGGTCGCCGTCGCCGTCGACATCGAGCCACGAGGCGCTGTAGGTGCGCCGGTGACGCCAGGCCCCGAGGCCTGAGGACTCGGTCACATCGGTCCATCGTCCGCCACCGTCGTTGCGCAGGAGATGGGAAGGGAACCCGTCGTTCGCGTCGTAATAGGGTGTGGGAAACTGACCCTGCACATAGGGCAGACGGTATTGGGTCAGCCAGAGGTCCAGGTCGCCGTCGCCGTCGATGTCGCCGGAGCAGATCGACTGGGGATGCCGGAGGCGTGCCGGAGCCGCCCAGACCTGTCGCCAGGCCCCGTCCCCGCCACGGACACGGAGGCCCGATCCATCGGCGACCGCCAACTCCGCGAGCCCGTCGCCGTCGAGGTCGGCACGCACGGAGGCTGCGACCCGGTCGGGAGGGCCGGCATCGGAGGGGCGCCACGCCCAGCCCTCGCCCGACCGGACCGCCCGCACTCCGGCACCGACGAGGTGCAGGGCCCATCCCTGACCCGACGGCTCCAACAACAGGGGGTCGGTGAAGAATCCAACCCCGTTGGTGGGTATTTGCAGATCGGCCCAGGCCTGGAAGACAGGACGGCCAGACAGGACCTGTGCTGGGCCGGACAACCGGTGGTCCTGCAACCGGGGCGGTTGTCCGTCGGTCCAGTCGGCATCCACGTTGAATCGTGCCGTCCAGACCGGTCGCAGCCCATCCGCCCCAACTGGGCCGTCGAGGACGACCTCCCCCTCAAGCCCGACGGTCCAGGTCACCGGTCCCCGGCCGGGTGCGACCGGCGATCGGGCCCGCATGAGCCGGAGTTGGCACCACTTCAGGGTGTGTCCGGCGGGAACCCCGAGGCGACGGGCCAGCCCCGGCAGGCCGAAGGCCTCGAGATCGCCCGAGGCCATTGCCCGCTCCAGACCGGCAACGACCTCCTGCTCGATCCGGGCCACGGGTCCGGCGGGGCTCCAGACCGTGCGGTCGGCTCGGTCCTCGGCATCCCTCAGGGCGAGGAAACGCCGGGCCGCCGCATCGGCCTCGGCCTCGCGACGGCGGGCTTCCGGCGGCGGCCCGGCGGCCCGGCGCCAGGCCGCCAGAGCGGCCACCCCGATCAGCACCGCCAGCAGGATCGCCGTCCGCCGAGTCATTGGAAACAAAAGGGGCGCCCGGGTTCTCCGGACGCCCGTTCTGGGTGGGATGAAGGCCTCGGGTTTCCAGACCTCGGGTTTACAAGTCTCGGGTTGGGCCCCGGGACAGGTCGCCCAAGGATGGGTCAGCGCCCGTTGACGATCCGTGACAGGTTGTTCCAAGCCTCCCGCGCCACAGGATCCGAGTTGGCGGCGGCCATCAGTTCGTCCTGCAGTTGGAGCATGCGGGTCCGCTTGTCGTCGGGGATCGGTTGCATGGCACGGATCCTGGCGACTTCGGCGACGACCTGGTCCCAGTTGCGCTGGGCCTCGGCCGGGGCCGCCGGGGCCGCCGCGGCAGGGGCCGCAGGATCGGCCGCGCCGGCTGTAGCGGCTGCTGCGGGAGGCTTGGCTGCCGAAGCGGAATCGTCGTCGGCCTTCTTCGAGCAGGCGCTGGCCAGCCCCAGGCAGAGGATGAGGATCCAAGGATGCGAAGTTTTCATGGAGAACATCGGAAGGTCGCCAGTGGGCACACCACAGAAAGACCCAAGTGGGTCACTTGTAGGCGGGACCGATCCAGACGTGGTTGTTGTCGTCCTTGGGGCTCATCGCCTTGAGACCCGCCGGCATGCCCTGCGGCGTGCCGCCGCCCATGATGGTGAAGTCGTTGAAGCGGATGAAGTTGGCGCTGCCATCCATGCGGCCGATGGCCGACTGGCCGCCCCAGTTCTGGTTCAGCACGGCGCGACGGTAGGCCGAGGCCCGGTGACGCTGGGAAATGCCCTCGGTCGGCTGGTTGCCGGCGTCGTTGAAGAGGAAGGGATCCTGCTCGGCGGTCTCCCAGAACAGGATGTCGAGGGGACGGAAGGCCGACTGCTTGCGCGCCCTCCCCTGGTCGAACCCCGGCAGGGTGCCCAGGTCGATGATGCATCCATTGAAGGTGTAGCTGGTGATCTTCACGCTGCGACCGGCCCATTCGGCCTTCTTGGACGAGCCCACCTCGGTGAGATCCTTCGGGCAGAAGAGCACCCTCGGGGTGGAGAGGAACCGGCCGAGCTGCCCCATCAGAAAGAAGGGCTGTTGGGCGAGGGATTTCGACCCGGTGCTCAGCGGCAGCCGGTTGTCGCCGGAGCCATCGGGGATGGTGGCGGGCACCGCCTGGCCGGGGGTGGCGGTGGCTGCGCTGCCGTCGTTGACCGCCGAGTAGGCCCAGCCCGTCCGGCAGCCGGTCAGGCCCCAGGTCGGGCCAGGAAGGTCGTCCTGGTTGTCCAGGGCGAACATGTGCGTGCTGAGCATGATCTGCTTGCAGCCGTTGAGATCGGTGGTGGCCAGGGCCTTGTCCTTGGCCTTGGACAGGGCCGGCAACAACATGCCGGCCAGGATCGCGATGATGGCGATCACCACGAGCAGTTCGATGAGCGTGAAGCCGCCACGGCGATGCCACCGGGGGCGCAGCAGGGATGCTGGGTAGGAATTCATGATGGCTGGAGGTTACGACAAAATTGAAAGGGTCCAATCCGGATGAAGCGGATCCCGGCCAAAATCGTCAACGCCCGAATTTTTGGCCTGCGACCTCCGACCCGAGCCACCATCGGGGATCCGGTTCCGGGAACCCGTCGCCCGGCCAGGTCGTCTCACCGGGCCCGCCGGGCGGGGTGGCTCCGGCGGAGAGGACCGCCACGGCCAGGCGATCGAAGGCGGCCAGATGCGCCTCGACCCGGCCCCGGGAATAGCCGGCCGAGGTACCCATGCGGATGAGGAACGGCCAGTCGCTGGCCTGCGCCAGGAGCAGCTCGCGGGCGGCCCGGGCGGCCCACCGCTCCAGGTCCCGGGGGCTGGTGCCCGACGGCGGAGGCTCGGCGCCGGGGGCCACGGCGGCCCGCGCGACCCGCACCATCTGCCGACCGGCCGTCCTGAGTCGCGGTTGCAGGTCGGCGTTGGTCGGATGCAACCAGACCCCGAGGTGGCCGCCCTCCCCCCAACTCGAGTCGGCCGGCCGGGAGACCGGCCAGTCACGCCCACGCCGGTCGAGCGCCTGCGAAAGGGTCTCCGGAAGGATCCCGAAACCTCCGGCCCGGCGCATCACCTGGTCGAGGAACTCCGGGCCCTCGTACCACCAGTGGCCGAAGAGTTCCGCATCGTAGGGTGCCACCACCACCGGGGGGCAGGCCAGGCCTTCGGCGACGCGGGCGAGTCGCTCCGCCTGGGCCGAGAGGAAATGCCCGGCGTGCTCGCGGACCGCCAGCAGCGCCTCGGGACGGTCGTACCAGGCCTTCTCCCCCGCCCCGCCGGTCACCCGACGGTACTTGAAGCCGGTGGGATGACGGACACCCGGCGCCGCCATGAGTCCGCCGATCCACTCCCAGTCGGCATCGTCGGCCAGATCCGAGTGGAATTCCCGGTATCGGGGATCTCCCGGGTAGCCCCCCTGCCGGCTCCAGACCTGCCGCGCACTGCCGGGGTCGCGGCCGAACAGCGTGATTCCGAGCAGGCTTCGCACGGGCAGGAACACCGCGGCCGGCGGGGCGGGGCTGCCCCCCAGCACCCCATGGGTCTCCAGCAGGCAATGACCGACGCCGGCCCCGGCCAGGTGGGGCTCGATGCGGGACGACCAGGCGCACTCCGGCAGCCAGAGACCCCGGACCGGTCGGCCGAAGCGGCGTTCGTGCTCGCGCACCCCGAGCGCCAACTGGGCCGCAAGGCTCCCCGGCTCGTCGGCCAGGAGTGGCAGGATCGGATGCGTCGCCGGTCCGGCCAACACCTCCAGACGACCGGTGCGCGCCCAGCCGGCGAAGGCCCCGGAGAGGTCGCCCCCGCAGTCCTCCCAGTCGGCCCAGGCCCGCTCGTAGGCCTCGGCATGGCAGCGGGCGGCGGCGTTCAACGCCGGCACCAGCAGGGTGCGGCCGATCTCCCGCTGGGCCAGTTCGCGCCGCTCGGACAGATACCGCGCCGTGCGCGACCTCAGGAGCGGATCATCCCACATGGCCCCAAGGGTCGGCGTGACCCCGAGGGTGAGCCCCCAGTCCACCCCGTCCCGCGTCCATTCCCGCAGGTTCCTCAGCAGCGGCAGATAGCACTCGGCCACCGCCTCGAAGAACCAGTGCTCCTCGAGGGACCGCTCGTGCTCGGGATGCCGAACCCACGGAAGGTGGGCATGAAGCACGATGGCGAGGGAACCGCTCACCCGACGGCCTCGCCGGGCGGACGGAGAGCGGGATCGGTGGGGTGGACACCGACGACACCGTCGACGGCGGTCCGGCGCTCGAGACGCAAGGTCGCCTTCCGCGCCCCGGATCCCCGGGGACTGACGGCCTCCAAGGGCAGCTCGAAACGGCCGTCCGGGAGCGAGAACCGCGCGGTGAACGAGCCGTCGGGACGGATCGCCACGGGTCTTCCGGCCATCGTGACCCGCGTGCCCAACTCGGTGCTGCCACGCACCACGACCTCGGCATGCACGCGGAAGGCAAATCCGTCCGGGGCGATGCCCCCGGTCGGGGCCACCGCCAGGCCGGCATCGGACGACGGCGCACCCACGCCGGCCGGAAAGAGCCGGTCTCCGGAGGACGGCAACCCCTCCCGATCCACGGCCGACTTCAGGCCGGAGGCCGAGCCTCCGGGGAGCCCTCGAGCGTCGAGGAGGGCCTCGAAATAGGCCGGCGGGAATCCCGGTCGGACCAGGACGGCCGCCGGCGAGTCCCCCCGCCCCGCGATCGATGGCCCTCCGGAAAACCCCGTGGGGGCCTCCGGCACGGCGAACGGGGATGAGGTGGCCAAGCGCTCCCACAGGCCCTCGGGGCTGCGGGTCCCGATCTCGGCCACCTGGATTCCCCCCAGGCACGGGGCCTCGAGGAAGAGAAAACGACGGTCGGGCGGCAGCGGTCCGGTCGCCAGGATCGCGTCAGGATGCGAGATCGGGCGCAGGCGCCACTCGGTCGGTTGCGGCGAGGCTGCGGATCCCGGGGCCGGATCCTCCCAGCCCATCAGCAGGGTCCTCGGATCGCATCCGGCCAGCCAGACGGCCCCACCCGGACCCCGCCCGGAGGTCCCGGCCGTCGTGGATCGGTCCGGAGGCGGTGCCCAGTCCGGCGCCACGTTCGGCGCCACGTCACCCTCCAGCAGGATCGGCGGGATCGGGGGCAGTCCGGCGGGCACCTCGGCCGGGTCGAAGGCCCCGGAGACCAGCGGGGTGACCCACTCGGCAGGCGGGACCGGTGCAGGGGGCGTCGGGGCCATCGGCGGACCGGGCGTCCGCGGCACCTCGGGCGCGGGGAGGTTCTTGGCAATCCGGGGAGCCCGGGCCGGGCGGCGTTTGCGGCCGGCAGATTTCGTCGGACCGGCCGCAGGGACCGCCGGTTGGGCCTTGGCAGGACGCCGCACGAATGGAATGCGCCAGGGTCCGGCGGCCAAACCGGGAACCGCCCGGCTGACCCACGGCCGACGCCGACCGGGGCGCCCACGCACGGCATCGCGACCCCAGCGACCCCGGACGGGTTGGGGCAGCGGTTCTGGCCCGAAACGGGGCCGGATCCGAAGCCTGGATCGGGGACTGGGGGGCTCGAGAGTCGCCGTGGACGGGGCGGCAGGGGTCCCGGCCTCACGTTGCGCCGGGGTGCGGGGGGCCTTCTTCATGGGAGGATCCGGTGCGACCGGACCTGGGCTCCGCCCGGACGCCGGTCTGAGATTGAAACCCCAACCCCACCCGCGCAACCGTTTTACGGACGGCCTTTTGCCCTCCCCCCAAGAATCCCCTCCGGTGTCATTCACCATCGGCGGCAACAGGCCGCCCGGCGGCATCGGGCTGCCAACCCGCCGCCTGGGAACACCGCAGGTTGCGGTCCAGCATCCAGGGGGGTGTCCCCGTCCGCCCCGATCCAGCCCGGACCTCCCACCCTTGGATCGACACCCTCCCCCAAAGGCCTGCAGCCCGGGACCCTGGGCACTCCCGAAGGTCGGGCACGTAGGGAACCGCCCCCGTCAAAACGACAGGGCACCCGTCACCAGGTGCCCTGCGGGAGGTTGGCGGACCGCCTTGGATCAGGCGGCCGTGGGCGCCTCGTCGGCCGTGATGTCCATCACCGCGGGCTCATCTTCCAGCACTTCGACCAGCGGCTTGACCTGGATGTTACGATGCAGGTCGAAGCCGGTGCCGGCCGGGATGATGTGGCCCATGATGACGTTCTCCTTGAAGCCGCGGAGGTAGTCGAACTTGCCCATGGTCGCCGCCTCGGTGAGGACGCGGGTGGTGTCCTGGAACGACGCGGCACTCAGGAACGATTCGGTCTCGAGGGAGGCCTTGGTGATGCCCAGCAGCACCGGGGCCGCCTCGGCGGGCTTGCCGCCCATCTTCTCGACGCGATCGTTCTCCTCCTCGAAGGCGAGCTTGTCGATCTGCTCACCCCAGAGGAAGACCGTGTCGCCCGGCTCGGTGATTCGGACCTTGCGCAGCATCTGCCGGATGATGATCTCGATGTGCTTGTCGTTGATGGTCACACCCTGGAGGCGATAGACCTCCTGGATCTCGTTGACCAGGTGCTCCTGCAGCTCATGCGGGCCGCAGACGTCGAGGATCTCGTGCGGAACCACCGGTCCGTCGGTCAGCTGCTGGCCCTTCTTCACGAAGTCGCCCTTGTACACGATGATGTGCTTGCCGATGGGGATGAGGTGCTCCTCCTCCACGCCGGTGTGCAGGTCCTTCACCAGCACGCAGCGCTTGCCGCGTATGGAGGCCCCGAAATCGACCACGCCGTCGATCTTGGAGATCTCGGCCGCGTCCTTCGGGCGCCGGGCCTCGAACAGCTCGGCCACGCGGGGCAGACCGCCCGTGATGTCCTTGGTCTTGGAGGCCTTCCGGGGCGTCTTGGCCAGGAGCGAACCGGCACCGATCTCGTCGCCTTCGGAGACCACGAGGTGGGCCCCGGCAGGGATGGGATACTGGGCCAGGGGCTCCCCGCTCTTGGCGTCCTCGACGATGATCGTCGGGTGGAGATCCTCCTTGTGCTCGATGATGACCATGTCCTCGGAGCCGGTGGTCTCGTCGACCTCCTGCTTCATGGTGACGCCCTCGATGATGTCGAGGAACTTCACCAGGCCCGCCTTCTCCGAGATGATGGGCACGTTGTACGCATCCCACTCGATGAAGACGTCGCCCTTCTTGACCATGCCGCCGTCCGGCACGGAGATGATGGAGCCCACCACGATGGAGTGGGTGTCGAGTTCCTTGCCCTCGGGCGAGAGCAGGCTGACCGTGCCGTTCTTGTTGAGCACGATGTTGTTGCCGTCGCCCAGCGACACGACGCGCAGGTCGTTGTAGCGGACCTTGGCGTCCTGCTTGGCCTTGATCTGGGGCTGCTTGTAGGTGCCGGTGGCGACGCCGCCGACGTGGAAGGTACGCATCGTGAGCTGGGTGCCCGGCTCACCGATGGACTGGGCGGCGATGATGCCGACCGCCTCGCCCTTCTTGACCAGCTTGCCCGTGCCGAGGTGGCGACCGTAGCACTTGGCACAGATGCCGATCTTGGTCTCGCAGGTCAGCACCGAGCGGATCTTCACCTTCTCGAGGCCGGAGCGGTCGATCGACTTGGCCTTGGCCTCGTCGAACTCCTCGCCCGAGGCGATGAGCCGGGTCTTGAGGTCGGCTGGGTCGTGGATGTCCTCGGCGGCGTAGCGACCGACGATGCGCTCGCTGATCTTCACCACCTCTTCCTCGCCCTCGTAGATCGACTGGACGGAGATGCCGGCGCTGGTGCCGCAATCCTCCTCGCGGATGATCACGTCCTGGGCGGCATCGACCAGCTTGCGGGTCATGTAGCCCGAGTCGGCGGTCTTGAGCGCGGTGTCGGCCAGACCCTTGCGGGCGCCGTGCGTCGAGATGAAGTACTCGAGAACGGTGAGACCCTCGCGGAAGCTCGACAAGATGGGCTTCTCGATGATCTCGCCGCTCGGCTTGGCCATGAGGCCGCGTAGACCGGCCAACTGACGGACCTGGGCCTTGTTGCCTCGGGCGCCGGAGTCGACCATCAGGCTGACCGGGTTGTACTCCTTCTTGCCCTGGTTGGAATCGAGCGTCTTGAGCATGACCGAACCGATCTGGTCGGTGCAATGCGTCCAGATGTCGACGACCTTGTTGTAGCGCTCCTGGTTGGTGATGACGCCCTTCTTGTGCTGGCGCTCGACCTCGCCGATCTGGTGCAGGGCCTCCTTGATCTCCTTCTGCTTCTCGGAGGGCACGATCATGTCGTCGATGCCGATCGACACACCGGCACGGGTCGCCTGCTCGAAGCCGATCTCCTTGAGCTTGTCGAGGGTGGTCACCGTGCGCTCGTGGCCCACGGTCTTGTAGCAGTTCAGGATGAGGTCACCGAGCTTGCTCTTGCCGACCACGAAGTTGGCGAAGCCCAGCTCCGGCGGCCAGATCTCCGAGAAGATCACGCGCCCGACGGTGGTTTCGATGACGCGGTCGGTGGCGTTGCCGAACACCGTCTTGCGGCCGAAGTCCGGGTTCTTGAGACGCACGCGGTCGTGCGTCTTCAGGCTGCCATCCATCAGCGCGAAGATGACCTCCTGCTTGGAGCCGCAGAGGACGATCCGGTCGCTCTCCTTGCGGGCCTTGCGGGGCTCGGCCGTGAGGTAGTAGCAACCCAGCGGGATGTCCTGGGTCGGCGTCATGATCGGCTTGCCGCTCGAGGGGCTGAAGATGTTCAGCGGCGCCATCATGAGCAGGCGGGCCTCCAGCTGGGCCTCGACGGACAGCGGCACGTGCACGGCCATCTGGTCACCGTCGAAGTCGGCGTTGTAGGCGGTGCAGACCAGCGGGTGGATGCGGATGGCCTCGCCCTCGATGAGCACCGGCTCGAAGGCCTGTACCGACAGGCGGTGGAGGGTCGGGGCGCGGTTGAGCAGCACCGGATGCCCACGGGTGACCTCCTCGAGGATGTCCCAGACCTCCTTGGTCTGGCGCTCGATCATCTTCTTGGCCGAGCGGACCGTGTGGACGTAGCCGAGTTCCTTGAGGCGGCGGATGATGAAGGGCTCGAAGAGCACCAGCGCCATCTTCTTGGGCAGACCGCACTGGTTGAGCTTGAGCTCGGGACCGATGACGATGACCGAGCGGCCGGAGTAGTCGACGCGCTTGCCCAGGAGGTTCTGGCGGAAGCGGCCCGACTTGCCCTTGAGCATGTCGGAGAGCGACTTGAGGGCCCGGTTGCCGGCGCCCGTCACGGCCCGGCCGTGGCGGCCGTTGTCGAACAGGGCATCGACGGCCTCCTGAAGCATGCGCTTCTCGTTGCGGATGATGACCTCGGGGGTCTTCAGCTGCAGAAGGTTCTTGAGGCGGTTGTTCCGGTTGATGACCCGGCGGTACAGGTCGTTGAGGTCGGAGGTCGCGAAGCGGCCACCCTCGAGCGGGACCAGCGGGCGAAGGTCCGGGGGGATCACCGGCAGCACCGTGAGGATCATCCACTCGGGCCGCATCACGGACTTGGAGAAGCCCTGGAAGAGCTTGATGCGCTTGGCGATCTTCTTCCGGTTCTGCTTGGACTTTGTCTCCGTCATGGCGACCTGCAGCTCGTCGACGGTCTTGTCGAGCTGGAGGTTGGCCAGGGCGTCATGGACCGCCTCGGCACCCATCTTGGCAACGAAGGCATCGTTGCCGTAGGTGGTGCGGGCCTCCCGGTACTCGTGCTCGGAGAGCAGTTGGTGGACCTTGAGGGGGGTGCTGCCCGGGTCGATTACCAGGTAGTCCTCGTAGTAGATCACCCGCTCCAAGTGACGGGCCGTCATGTCGAGCATCAGGCCGATGCGCGAGGGCATGCACTTGAAGAACCAGATGTGCGAAACCGGCACCGACAGCTCGATGTGTCCCATGCGCTCGCGACGGACGCGGGCCAGGGTCACCTCGACACCGCAACGGTCGCAGACCACGCCGCGATGCTTGATGCGTTTGTACTTGCCGCAGGAGCACTCCCAGTCCTTGACCGGACCGAAGATGCGCTCGCAGAACAAGCCGCCTTTCTCGGGCTTGAACGTGCGGTAGTTGATCGTCTCGGGGTTCTTGACCTCACCCTTCGACCAGGAACGGATGGTCTCGGGCGACGCGACCTGGATCGCGACGTGGTCCACCAGGTTCACCTTGTCCAGACCGAGCAACTCGCGGGCGGTATCCTTGGGGCTCAACATAGTTCGTGTGCGTTCAGCGGATGATCGGGGAGGGGTTCAGACAAAGGCCGCCAGGGCGTTCGGGGCGGTTTGGGGGGCGTCGGCCGGGTTGGAGTAACCCACCTTGACGTCGAGGCCGAGGGATTGCATCTCCTTGACCAGGACGTTGAACGATTCGGGGACACCGGCCTCGAGCGAGTTGTCGCCCTTGACGATGCTCTCGTAGATGCGGGTGCGCCCCTGGACATCGTCGGACTTCACGGTCAGGAGCTCCTGCAGCATGAAGGCCGCGCCGTAGGCCTCCATCGCCCAGACTTCCATCTCGCCGAAGCGCTGGCCACCGTACTGGGCCTTGCCGCCCAGCGGCTGCTGGGTGACGAGCGAGTACGGACCGACGGCACGGGCGTGGATCTTGTCGGCCACAAGGTGGCCCAGTTTGAGCATGTAGATGTAGCCCACGACGATCTCCTGGTCGAAGCGCTCGCCGGTGCGGCCGTCGTAGAGGTGCACCTTGCCGTGCTCGGGAAGCTTGGCCTCCTTGAGGTAGCCGCGGATCTCCTTCTCCTTGATGCCGTCGAAGACCGGGGTGGCGATCTTGATGCCCAGGAGCTTGCACGCCCAACCGAGGTGGGTCTCGAGCAGCTGGCCGACGTTCATGCGCGAGGGCACGCCCAGCGGGTTCAGCACGATCTCGACCGGGGTTCCGTCCTCGAGGAACGGCATGTCCTCCTCGGGCACGATCTTGGCGACCACGCCCTTGTTGCCGTGGCGACCGGCCATCTTGTCACCCACCGACAGCTTGCGCTTGGAGGCGACGTAGACCTTGACCTGCTTGACGATGCCCGAGTCGAGCTCTTCGCCGGCCTCGACCCGGTCCATCTCCTCGTCGTGCTGGCTCTGCAGCTCGTCGAAGCGCTTCTTGAACTGGCTGATGATCTCGCTGATCTTGTTGCGAATCGGGGAGGGATCGATCTCGATGCGGTCGTAGACGTCGGCCAGCTTCTTGAGCAGCGTCTTGGTGATCTTGCGGTTGGCCGGGATGATGATCTCGCCGGTCTCGCTGTTGAGCACGTCCAGTGGGATCTTCTCCCCGAGCAGGATGTTCGACAGGGCCTCGGTGAGCTGGTCGAGCAATTCGGAGCGGCGTTGCTTGAAGCCGTCTTCGATCTCCTTGGCCACCTTGCGGGGAGCGTCCTTGCCGTCCTTCTTGCCGGACGGCTTGTCGCCGTCCTTCTTGGAGGAGACCTTGACGTCCATGACGATGCCGTAGGTGCCGGAGGGGACCTTCAGCGAGGTGTCCTTCACGTCGGCGGCCTTCTCGCCGAAGATGGCGCGCAGGAGGCGCTCCTCGGGGGCCAGCTCGGTCTCCGACTTTGGGGTGATCTTGCCGACCAGGATGTCGCCCGGCTTGACCTCGGCACCGACGCGAATGACGCCGTCGAGGCCCAGGTTCTTGAGGGCTTCCTCGCCCAGGTTGGGGATGTCCCGGGTGATTTCTTCGGGCCCCAGCTTGGTGTCTCGGGCCACCACCTCGAACTCGTCGATATGGATGGAGGTGAAGATGTCCTCCTTGACGATCTTCTCGGAGATCAGGATGGCGTCCTCGAAGTTGTAGCCGTTCCAGGGCATGAACGCGACGAGCACGTTGCGACCAAGGGCGATTTCGCCGCCCCGGGTGCACGGACCGTCGGCTAGGACCTGGCCCTTCTTCACGGAATCCCCCTTGGCGACCAAGATCTTCTGGTTGATGCAGGTGGCCGCGTTGGAGCGCATGAACTTGCGCACCGGGTAGATCCACAGGCCGTCCTCCGGCGAGTGCTTGAGCTTCTTCTTGCCCTCCGGGATCTTGCCATCCTTGGTGATGATGATCTGGCTGCCGGTGACGCTGGCGACCTTGCCCGCATCCTCGGCGACAATCACCGCCCGGGAGTCCTGGGCCACCCGGCCCTCGAGACCCGTGGCCACCAGCGGCGCCTCGGTGACCAAGAGCGGCACACCCTGGCGTTGCATGTTCGAGCCCATGAGCGCGCGGTTCGCGTCGTCGTGCTCGAGGAACGGAATCAGGCCCGCGGCGACCGAGACCAACTGCTTGGGCGAGACGTCCATGTAGTCGACCCGGTCGGGCTCGACGTCGATGAAGTCGCCCTTGCAACGGCAGGTGACGCGGTCGCCGACGAAGTTGCCCTTTTCGTCGAGCTGGGAATTCGCCTGGGCGATGATGAAGCCCTCCTCGCGGTCGCCTGTGAGGTAGTCGAGCTGACCGGTGACGCGACCCTTCTCAGCCTTGCGGTACGGAGTCTCGATGAAGCCGAAGTCGTTCACCCGGGCGTAGGTCGCCAGCGAGGCGATGAGGCCGATGTTCGGACCTTCGGGAGTCTCGATCGGGCAAATTCGCCCGTAGTGGGACGGATGAACGTCGCGGACCTCGAAGCCGGCGCGATCGCGGGAGAGACCCCCCGGCCCGAGAGCCGACAGGCGGCGCTTGTGCGTCAGCTCGGCCAGCGGGTTGATCTGGTCCATGAACTGGCTGAGCTGGCTGCGACCGAAGAAGTCGCGGACCACGGCCGAGAGCGCCTTCGGGTTGATGAGCTTCTGGGGCGTCATCGTGTCGAGACTCTGATCGAAAAGCGTCATGCGCTCCTTGACCAACCGCTCGGTGCGGGCCAGACCCACGCGGCACTGGTTGGCCAGCAACTCGCCCACCGTGCGGATGCGGCGGCTGCCCAGGTGGTCGATGTCGTCGACGCTGCCCTGCCCCTTCTTGAGGCGCAGCAGGTACTTGGTGGCCGCCAGCAGGTCGCGACCGCGCAGGATGCGATCCTCGCCGTTGTCCTTGAAGTTGAGCTTCTGGTTGATCTTGTAGCGACCCACCCGACCGAGGTCATAACGCTTGGCGTCGAAGAACAAGCGCTTGATGAGGGCCTTGGCGTTGGCCGCGGTCGGGGGATCCCCGGGCCGGAGACGCCGGTAGATGTCCTTGAGGGCCTCCTCGGCGTTCTTGGTCGGGTCCTTCTTGAGGCACTTGATGATGATGCCGTCGTCGACGGAGGTGTCGACCACGCGGATCTTGGACACGCCCAGGTCGGCGATCTGACGCACGACCGCCTTCGACAGGGGCTCGAAGGCGCGGGCCACCACGATGCCGCGATCGACATCGAGGGCGTCTTCGACGAGCACCAGGTTCTGGATCTCCTCGATCTTCTCGGCCTCCTTCACGGAGACCTCCTTGATCGAGTAGAATAGGCGCAGGATGTCGCCATCGCTGCCCAGGCGGTCGGGCGGGGTCTTGGGATCGGCGTCGAACTTGGCCTCGGACAGGGTGAACAGCGCCCGGAAGAAGGTGGTCGTGAGGAACTTGCGGCGGCGCTTCTTGCGGTCGAGGTAGACGTAGAGCAGGTCGCTCGTGTCGAACTGGGCCTCGTACCAGGAACCGCGGTCGGGGATGATGCGGAAGCTGTGCAGCGTCTTGCCGTTGGGATGCTGGGTCGTCTCGAAGGCCAGACCCGGCGAGCGGTGCAACTGGCTGACGATGACGCGCTCGGCGCCATTGATCACGAAGGTGCCCTGCGGGGTCATGAGCGGGATCTCGCCCATGAACACCTTCTCCTCCTTGGTCCCCTTCTCCTCCTTGAGCAGGAAGGTGACGTAGAGCGGCGCCCCGAAGGTCAATCCTTCGCGCAGGCACTCGAGCCAGTCGATCTTCGGCTCCTGGATGTCGTAGGAGTGGAAGTCCAGGACGGTCTTGCCGTCGTAGCTCTCAATCGGGAACACCTCGGTGAAGACTGCCTGCAACCCGAGGTTCCTCCGTTTGGACGCCGACAGGTTGGACTGGAGGAACTCGCGGTACGAATCGAGCTGGATCTCGATCAGGTTGGGGGGGGCGATGACTTCCTTGATCTTGCCGAAATTGATTCGCTCGGATTGTTTCGTTGCCATTGCGACCTCGTGACTCGGGGATTTCTGCGGCACCTGCCTTGGGACTGTTTTCGCCGTAAAATACAATACGACGAGGTCCGGCGAAGCTCTCTTCAACCTTCACCGGATCTCGTCCCACTGAATCGCTATTCCAATCCTGCCAAAACGGGTGACTTGTGCCTTGGGTTGACCGAAAACGGACTCTGACGGACGCCAACCGTAGCGAGCCTGGCGGGCACTCGCGGGGTCGGTGATGAGGGAACAATCCGTGCGTCGGATACCACAGAGTAGCACCCGACGCACGGTGCGCAAAATCACTTCAGCTCGACCTTGCCGCCCGCCTCCTCGATCTTCTTGGCGGCGGCATCGGCATCGGCCTTGTTGGCACCCTCGAGCAGCAGCTTCGGGGCACCCTCGACGAGGGCCTTGGCCTCGGCCAGGCCGAGACCGGCCTTGACCTCGCGAACAGCCTTGATGACGTTGATCTTCTTGTCGGCGGGCACGGAGGCCAGCCAGACGTCGAAGGTGGTCTTGGCCTCGGCGGCGGGGGCGGCGGCACCACCGGCCGCGGGGGCGGCGGCGGCGACGGCCACCGGGGCGGCGGCGGTCACACCCCACTTGGTCTCGAGGGCCTTCACGAGCTCGGCGGCCTCGAGAACGGTGAGCTTGCTCAGTTCTTCGACGATGTTGTTGATGTCTGCCATGGTATTTTCTGTGGTTTCGTCTCGTCGTCGGGGCGGCCACCCCGAATTGGTCCACGGCCCGTGGACCGACGATTTACTTGGTTTCGTTGGATTCCTCCCAGGCACCGTGCCCGGAGGGAAAGGGAATAAAAGGATGGACTGTGACAGGAAACACCCTCCGCGAACGGAGGGCAACCCGCCCGGCTTGGATCAGGCCGATTTCTCGGCGTAGGCGCCGATGACACGGGCGACCTGGGTCGCCGGCGTGTTGATGAGCGCCGCGAGCTTCTGGGCCGGGGCCTGCAGGAGGCCCAGGATCTTGCCCTGGATCTCGGCGAGCGGGGGCAGGTCGGCGATCGCGCGAACCTCGTCGGCTGAGAGGCTCTTGTTGCCCAAGACGCCAAACTGCAGCTTGGGCTTCTCGAACTCGGACTGGAAGGTCTTGATAACCTTGGCCACTGCGGCGATGTCCTTCGTGCCGGTCACGGCGGCCAACTGGCCGGAGAGCACCCCTGACAGGTCGGCCAAACCGGCCTCCTTGGCAGCGATGCTGAAGAGGGTGTTCTTGACCACGTGGACCTCACCCCCGGCCTTGTTCAGGCGCTTGCGGAGTTCGGTGAACTTCTGGACGGTCAGACCTTTGTAGTCGACGACCAGGAAGAACGGCGAGGCGTTGAGGCGGGCCAAATACTCCGCCGAGATGAGCTTCTTTTCTGCGCGCATGTCTGGTTGCGGTGCTGGATGTTGGGGTTAGGCGGAGAGGAATTCCTTGAGCTCGACGGACACCGGCGGGCTCATGGTCAGCGACAGGGTGACGCTGCGGACGTAGACGCCCTTGACGCTGGACGGACGGGCGCGGAAGACGGCCTCGACCACGGAGCGGGCGTTCTCGGAGATCTGCTGGGCCGAGAAACTGGCCTTGCCCACTGGAACGTGGATGTTGCCGGCCTTGTCGACCTTGAACTCGACGCGACCCGCCTTAACCTCGCGAACAGCCTTGCCGGTGTCGTCGGTCACGGTGCCGGTCTTGGGATTGGGCATCAGGCCGCGGGGACCCAGCACCTTGCCGAGCTTACGGACCTCGGTCATGGCCTCGGGCGTGGCGATGGCGACGTCGAAGTCGGTCCAGCCGTCGACGCACTTCTTGATCATGTCCTCGAAGCCGACAAACTCGGCTCCGGCCGCGCGGGCCGCCTCGGCGGGGGCACCGGGCTTGGTGAACACGAGCACACGCACGGTCTTGCCGGTGCCGTGGGGCAGCGGGGTGGTGCCACGGACCATCTGGTCGGACTGCTTGGGATCCACCCCGAGGCGGAAGGCCAAGTCGACGGTCTCGTTGAACTTGGCCTTGGGGAACTTGGTGAGGATCTCGACGGCCGAGTTGAGGGGGTAGGCCTTGGTGGCGTCCACCTGGGCCAAGGCCTTTTTGTAGCGTTTGCTGGGCATTTTGCTAGCGGTGCATGCGGACGTGAGTCCTCCCGCGTTGATGGTTTGACCGATGGGTGGAATCTCTTCTACCCACAAGGAATTGGGTGTCTACCCCAGAAGACCGGCCGACGTCAAAAGAATTTCCGCGCCAAACGGGGATGATTTTTCCATGATGAACCCATGGAGTCGGGAATCGGCGGGGACCTGCCCCTCGGCATGGTCTGGATCGACGGGCGCTTTCTGGGGATCGAGTGGCATGCCTGGAAGGTCGTGGGCTGGATCGGCAATCTGGTGTTCTTCAGCCGCTTCCTCGTGCAGTGGCACGCCACCGAGCGCCAGCGCCGGGTGGTGGTTCCGCAGGCCTTCTGGTGGCTGAGCCTCACCGGGTCGCTCATCCTCCTGAGCTACGCCATCCAGCGCCGCGACAGCGTGTTCATCGCCGGCCAGGCCTTCTCATGGATCCCCTACCTGCGCAACCTGTGGATCCACCGTCGCACCAAGGCCTCGCAGAGGCCCTGTCCGTCGTGCGCCCGGGTCAACCCGCCGGACTTCCGTCATTGTCCCGCCTGCGGGACGGCCATGGGCGCGGACGGGATTTCAGTCCTTGCCAAGGGCACCTGAGAGGTCCTCGCCGGCCATCGACGGGGCCGGAACCCCTGCCCCCTCGGGGCTCTCGGGGTATTCGAAGACCTCGCCCTCGAAGTTCCGCAGCAGGACCTTGTGGGCCGACTTGCGCAGGATGTAGCCCGGGTTGACCGGGATCTTGCCGCCGCCGCCCGGGGCATCGATGACATACTGGGGCACGGCGTAGCCGGTGGTGTGGCCGCGCAGGGAATCCATGATCTCAAGGCCCCGGGACACGGTGGACCGCAGGTGCGAGCTGCCGGCGATCAGGTCGCACTGGTAGATGTAGTAGGGCCGCACGCGGCAGACCAGGAGCTTCTGCACCAGCGCCTTGATGACGACCGGATCGTCGTTGACGTGGCGGAGCAGCACCGACTGGTTGCCCAAGGGGATGCCCGCATCGGCCAACCGTCCCAGGGCCTCGCGGACCTCGGTGGTCAGTTCGCGGGGATGGTTGGTGTGCACGCTCAGGAAGAGCGGATGGAACTGCCGGAGCATGGCGCACAACTCGGGCGTGATGCGCTGGGGCAGGAAGATCGGCACCCGGCTGCCGATCCGCAGGAACTCGACGTGCGGGATGGCACGGAGGCGCCCCAGCAGGTACTCGAGCTTCTCGTCGTTGAAGAGCAGCGGGTCACCGCCGCTGAGCAGCACGTCGCGGATCTCCGGGTGGCTGGCGATGTAGGCGATCTGGCGGTCGAACTCCGGGTGGAAGTCGTAGCCGCTGGCGTTGCTGACCAGGCGCGAGCGCGTGCAGTACCGGCAGTAGGCGGCACACCGGTCGGTGACCAGGAAGAGCACCCGGTCGGGGTACCGGTGGACCAGACCCGGGACCGGGGAATGGGCGTCCTCGCCGACGGGATCGAGGGTCTCCCAGGGGGCGGTCTCGGTCTCCTCCAGCCTCGGAAGGACCTGCCGTCGGATCGGGCACGTCTCGTCGGCCCCGTCGATCAGGTTGAAGAAGTGCGGGGTGATGGCCAGGGCCAGCTTCGATTCCCCGGCCAGCAGCACGCCGGCCCGCTCCTCGCGGGTCATGCCCGGCAGGAGGCGCTCGAGCTGCTCGAGGCGGGTGACGCGGTTCTTGAGCTGCCAGCGCCAGTCGTTCCAGTCGGCTTCGGGCACCTCCCCCCAGGAGCCCCGGCCGGCGGGCCGGAAGGCTTTCAACTCGGCCAGTCGGCGGGCGTCTTCGATGGAATCGGGGGCGGAATCCCCGGGGGGAAGGAGAGAAAACTCCATGTGGCCGGCAAGCTAGGGGGGGTCTCCGGGGAGTCAAGGGCCGCGAAAGCCCGCGCCGGGCCCGTCGGCACCGCGGTGCGGGACGAGCGAACCGCGCTCGCCGGCCCGCAGTCGGAGGAACGGCTGGGCCAAGGACCGGCAGCGCTCCTCGAAGGCCTCCGGCGTGACCGTGTTGAACTCGAAGCCTTCGTAATGACAGGGCACCACCCGCCCGATGGCCGAGTCCCTGGCCAGTTCAGCGGCCTCATGGCCCCAGAGGTTGCCGGCCACCCCGCGTTCCGGGGACCGCCCATTGATGGGCAGGAAGGCCAGGTCGATCCGGGCCCCGCGCAGGCGGTCTTCCATCCCCGGGAACCGCACCGTGTCGCCGGAGTGGTACACGGTCCATCCGCCCACCCGGACCAGGAATCCCAGGCAAGTCAGGCTGCCCTGGCCGTCGGCCTCGATCGACTCGTGGGCGGCGGGCACCGCCTCGAGGTGGAAGGCCCCCAAGGAGACCGATCCGGGAACGCCCGGGGCCGAAGGGCGGCCCGGCGAGGGGGCGTCGAGCCCCAGCAACGAGGCCTCGGGCAGCCCGGATCGGGCGGCGGCCAGCGGCCGGATGGCCTCCGGAAACACCAGGCGCAGGCCTGGATTGGCACAGACCAAGGGGACCAGCGTCTCCGCGTCGAGGTGGTCGGTGTGGGCGTGGCTGGCCGTCACCCCGGACAGCCCGGTCAACCGGGCGGGGTCGATCACCCGCTCGGTCATCCGCACATGCGGCTTGTCGGTCCCGGCGTATTTCCGCGTCAAGGAGTCGGACAGGTAGGGATCGAGGAGCAGGCGATGGCCCCGCCATTGCAAGAGGAAGCCGCTCTGGCCCAGCCACCAGAAGTGGAGGGATTCCGGGGCCGAACGTGCGGCCGCGTCGGTGTCCGTCACGAGAGCGTCGTCGCGGAGGACCGGCTGGATCCGCCCGGCCGACCCGCGGGTGCCGGGCCGCCCTGCCCCGTCGGTTCCGGGCGCGGACACGGGATCGTCGCCGGCACCCATGGCTCAGAGGGTCTTGCGCACCTGCTCGGCCCCGGCACAGAGGGCCTGCAGCTTGCGCCGGGCGGCCCATCGGGCGGTCTGGCTGAGCCCGCAATCCGGGGCCAGCACGAGGCGGTCGGCCGGCACGTGCCCGAGGCAGCGGCGGATGCGGGCGACGATGTCCTCCGGGGTCTCCAGGTAGTAGCTCTTCACGTCCACGATGCCGACGGCGACATCCCGGCGGCGGGCGACCTCGCCGATGAGTTCCAGCTCCGCGAACTCCCGGCTGGCCATCTCGACATGCATCTCGTCGCAGTGCATGTCGAGGAAGGCCGGGAACAACGGGGCGATCTGCCGCGGACCGATCGCGCGGGCCTTGTAGTTGCCGAAGCACAGGTGCATGCACACCCGGGTGCGGCCGCTGATGGCCTCCACCGTGCGGTTGAAGAGGTCCACGAACCGCCGGACGTCCTCCCGGTGGCCGTAGCAGCTCATCGAGGGCTCATCGACGCTGATCTCGCGGCATCCGGCGGCCACGAGGGCCTCGAGTTCGCGGCGCACCAGGGGCAGCAGGGCCTCGGCGACGGCCCACCGGTCGGCGTAACCCAGGTCGGGGTTGGGCACCAGGCGGCCGGAGAGCGTGTAGGGCCCCGGGATCGAGGCCTTGAGGGTGACCCGGCCGGGCACCTGGAGGTCCCGGGCGACGCCCTCCAGCCGACGAAACTCCTCGAGGGCACCCAATCCCCGGGGCGCCTCGAGCAGGGCGAGGATCCGGTGGCGACCCCGTTGGTCGTGGGCGGGCGGTCCCCAGCGGCGCGGCGGGGCCGACTCGAGGTCGATGCCCCGGAGATGCCCATAGAAGCTCAGGTTGAAGTCGAGGCGCGTCTGCTCGCCGTCGGTGATCACGTCCAGACCGGCGGCCAACTGGTCCTTGACCGCACAGGTCACCGCGTCGGCCTGCAACTCGGCGATGTCCTCCGGACCGAAGCGGTCGAGGTGCGCCGAGGCGTGCTCCAGCCACGACGGGAAGGGGTAGCTGCCGATGACCGAGGTTCTCAGGGGACACGAGTTCATGGACGCGCTCCGGATGGCGGGGCTCAGTCGAAGATCACCGTGCGGTTGCCCGCGAGGAACACCCGGTCCTCGAACACCAGACGCAACGCCTGCGCCAGGGCGAACTGCTCGACGTCGCGGCCGGCGCGGACGAGGTCCTGGGCGGCATGGGTGTGGTCCACCGGGATCACGTGCTGGACGAGGATCGCGCCGGCGTCGAGATCGTCGGTCACGAGGTGCGCGGTGGCCCCGATCACCTTCACCCCGCGCTGGAAGGCCTGATGATAGGGTTTGGCCCCGATGAAGGCGGGCAGGAACGAATGGTGGATGTTGATGATGCGCGACGGGTACCGGGCCACGAAGGCCGGCGAGAGCACCCGCATGTACTTGGCCAGCACGAGGAACTCCGGCCCGATGGGCTCGAGGAGGGCCGCCACCGCCGCCTCGTGGGCGGTGCGGTCCATGCCCTCGGCGGGCACATGGTGGAAGGGAACCCCGAACTTGCCGACCAGATCGCCCAGCACGGCATGGTTGCTGATCACGGCCTCGATGCGGGCGTTGAGGCCGCCGAACTGGTGCCGGAGCAGCAGGTCGCCCAGGCAATGGTGCTCGCGCGACGCCAGCACCACGATCCGCTTGGGCACCGACCGTGCGAGGCGGACCCGCGCCCCGGCCGGCAGGACCGCCAGCGTCTCGGCGACGATGCGCTCGCCGACCTCGTGAGCGTCGCCGGTCCAGGGTCCGTCGAACTCGGTGCGCATGTAGAAGCGGCCGTTCTGGGCATCCACGAACTCGTGGTTGCCGACGACGTTGCCGTCATGGCGCAGAAGCACGCCGCTGATGGCGTGCACCAGACCCCGTTGGTCGGGGCATTCGACAAGGAGGACCGGCATGGCCCAAGGGGGTCAACGCCGCCGGCCACGACCGCCCCCCCGGCGGGGAGCACGATCCCGACCACGATCCCCGCCGCGCCCTCCCCGGTCCCGCGGACCATCATCGGAGCGCTGAGCCGGGGCGGGCGCCTGCCCGTTCTCTCGCAGCCAGAGACGGCGCTCGATGTCGTCCATGCGGTCCCAGTTGGCCGGCTTGGGCACCTCGACCGGGGCGGACTCCGGCGCGGACTCGACGGTGGAATCCTCCGGGCCGTCCTCGAAGTCGGCGGACGCCTCGAGGGCCTCGTCGTCCTCGACGCGCCGGAATGGCCGGGTCTCGTCCAGCGGCTCTCCACGTCCCGGACGCTCCGGACGCTCCGGTCGCTCAACCGGCCGGGCCCGGGATTCCTCCCGCGGTTCGCGCCGGATCTCCCGTTCCTCGCGGGGTTCCCGCTCGGAACGCTCCGGACGCTCGGGCTGGGCCTCACGCGCCTCACGCTCGCCACCCCGACCCCGACCGCCATCCCGGCCGCCATCCCGACCGGATGGGCGTTCCCCACGCTCCCCGCGCTCCCCACGGGCACCGCCCCGGCCACCCTCCGCCGGGCGGTCCTGGCCGCGTCCGTCCCGGGGACGATCGTCGGTGCGTTCGGGCCGCGCTTCGCGGCGCGACCGGTCTGCCGGGGCCTCAGGCACGGCCGGGGCCTCGCCGATGTGGGCATACAGCCTGGCCAGGCGGCGGGCGTGCTCGTCATAGGCTGACTCGAACAACTGGGAGGCCTTTTCGTTGCCCACGAGGGCCGGGGCCGTGAGCACCGTGGGCGGCTTGCCGGCCTCGGTGAGCAGCGCGGCCACCTCGACCTTGATGGCGTTGATGAGCATGCAGCCGCCGATGGTCGAACCGGGCCCGACCGGCGTGTCCAGGCCGGGAACCTCGATCATCGCGTCGCCCACCGGCGCACCGGTGTCGAGCACGATCTCGGCGAAGTCCTGCAGCTTGCGACCGTCGCGGCGCTGGCTGCGGCTGGCCTCGCTGTGGGCCTTGGAGAGGATGGCCACCACCTTGACGCCCCGGCGCTTGAACTCCTCGGCCATCTCGATCGGCACGAGGTTGCAGCCGGAGGACGAGGCGACCAGCGCGGTGTCCTTGGGCGAAAGGTCGTAGTTGCGGAGGATGCGGGCGGCCAGGCCGTGGACGTTCTCCAGGAACATCGCCTGGCGCTGGCCGTTGGCGCCCACCACCAGGTTGTGGAAGCTCAACGAGAGTTCCACGATGGGATTGAACCCCGGGAACGATCCGTAGCGAGGCCACATCTCCTCCACGAGGATGCGGCTGTGGCCGGAGCCGAAGCAGTGCACCATGCCGCCGGCGAGGATGGTCTCGGCAAACAGGGCGGCAGCCTGGGCGATGGTCTCCTCCTGGGCGACGGCCGAGTCCAGAAGACCCCGGCACTGGTCAAGATAGTCAGCAATCACGGAGTGGAGGTTATCAGGAACTCCCCAGAGAAGTGGATGCCAAAGATTCGATCCGCTCAAAACGGTCCGGAAGGGCCATCCGGGGGTTGCATCCTGGGGCTCGCCGAAACCAGACTGACGGAGGATTCCCGCCGCCATGACCCACGCATCCGTCCCCCCAAGAGTTCCCGGCGTCCTGATGCCCGTATTCGGATGGCTGGCCGGGACGCTGATGGCGCTGGGCGCCGAGCCGGCGGTCCCGCTGCCGGCCGACCATGCCGAGAGGTTCGCACGGGGGCTGGAGGCCTTCCGCGGCACCATCGCCCCCCTGCTGACCACCCATTGCCTGAAATGCCACGGGGGCGAGGCGACCCAGGGCGACTTCAGCCTCGTCACCCGGGAGGACCTGCTGAAGGGCGGGGCCGAGGGCCCGGCGATCCGCCCTTTCGACGGTCCGGGCAGCCGGTTGGTCCGCCTGGTCTCCCGGGCGGATAAACCCCACATGCCCTCCAAGGCCGACCCCCTGCCCGAGGCGTCGGTGCTGGCCCTGTCACGCTGGATCGACCAGGGCGCCCCCTACGACGGGCCCCTGATCGCCGGACGTGCCGGACCCGGACAGGACGGATCGGGATCGGCAGGCCGGACACCGAAGGCCTTCACCGGATGGCCCTTCCAACCGATGGCCGAAGTCCGCCCGCCCGGGGACCCGGCGTCCGCGGCCCATCCGGTCGACCGGTTCCTGGAGGCGCGGCTGGCCACCGAGGGCCTGTCGCTCAACCCCGAGGTCGACCGCCGGACGGCCCTGCGCCGGGCCTCCTTCGACCTGCTCGGGCTGCCGCCCTCCCCGGAGGCCCTGTCCGCCTTCGAGCAGGATACCGCACCGGGCGCCTGGGACCGCGCGGTCGACCGACTGCTGGCCCAGCCCCAGCACGGGGAGCGCTGGGCCCGGCACTGGCTGGATGTGGCGCGGTTCGCCGAAAGCTCCGGTTTCGAGCATGACTACGACCGCGCCGGCGCCCACCACTACCGGGATTTCGTCATCCGGGCCCTCAATGCAGACATGCCCTACGACCGGTTCGTGCACTGGCAGCTGGCGGGCGACGAGTTCGAGCCCGACAACCCGCTGGCCCTGATGGCCACCGGCTTCCTCGGGGCCGGGGTGTTCCCCACGCAGATCACCGCCAACGAGGTCGAGCGCACCCGCTACGACGCGATGGACGACATGCTGTCCACCGCCTCGTCGGCCATGCTCGGCCTGACCGTCGGGTGCGCCCGCTGCCACGACCACAAGTTCGACCCCATCGCCTCGAAGGACTACTACCGGCTCCTGTCCACCTTCACGACCACGGTGCGCAGCCAGCGGCAGCTCGACCTGGATCCCGACACGACCCGCCGGCGTCAGGCCGCCTTCGAGGCCGGGCACGCCCGATTCAAGGCCGAGCTGGCCGACTACGAGGCGACCCGGCTTCCCGGCCGCTTCGAGGCCTGGCTGGCGGCCGGGGCACGGCCCAAGGCCCGGGCCGACTGGGAGCTGCTCGAGTCGCCCGTGTGGACCTCCCAGGGCGGGGCCACCTTCCGCGCCCTGTCCGACGGATCCTTCCTCGCCGAGGGCAAGAATGCCGACCACGACACCTACACGCTGACCGGGCAGACGCCGACCTCGTCCCTGCGCTCGCTGCGGTTGGAGGCCCTACCCGACCCGAGCCTGCCCAAGGGGGGCCCGGGCCGGGCCGACAACGGCAACCTTGGCCTGAGCCGCATCCGGGTCTTCGTCCAACCGCTCTCCGGGGGCGAACGCCGGGAGGTCCGCCTGGTGAGGCCGAGGGCCACCTTCGAGCAGAACGCGGGCAACCTCGCCATCGCCGGCTCGCTCGACGACGACCCCCACACGGGCTGGGCGGTGGATCCGAAGTTCGGCACCCGCCAGGCCGCGATCTTCGACTTCGAGACACCGGTCCGGATCCCCGGCGGCGTGCGTCTGAGCGTGGCCTTGGAGTTCCGCGTCAACGCCCGCCATCAAATCGGGCGTCCGCGCGTGTCGGTGAGCCCGGCGGCCGACCCCGGATTCGACTCCGAGGGCCTTCCTGCGGCGATCTCCGGTCTGCTGGAGCGGCTGCACGGCCGGGACCGGGCGGGCGCGGCGCTGTCGGCGGCCGAGCGGGCCGCGCTGCTCGGCTGGTGGAAGACCACCGACGACGGCTGGCGCGAGGTCCACGCCCGGGTCGAGGACCACGCCAAGGGACGCCCCCAGCCGGTGCTTACCCCGGTGTTGACCTGCCTCGAAGGCTACCCAGCCGTCCGCATGCACACGCAGGGCGGCGACTTCCTGCCCGAGACGCACTTCCTGCACCGGGGCAGCACCGACCAGAAACGCGGCGTGGCCACCCAGGGATTCCTGCCGGTCCTCATGCGCGGGCCGGAGTCCGAATCCCGGTGGCGCTGGCAATCGCCGGCCGGCGCCCCCTACTCGGGCCGGCGCCGCTCGCTGGCGCTTTGGATGACCGACACCCAGGACGGAGCGGGGCATCTGGCGGCGCGGGTGATCGTCAACCGGCTGTGGCAGCACCATTTCGGCCGGGGCCTGGTCGCCACCCCCAACGACTTCGGGGCCCAGGGCGCCAAACCCTCGCACCCCGAGCTGCTCGACTGGCTGGCCGGCGAACTCCTGCGGAACGGCTGGCGGCTCAAGCCCATGCACCGGCTGATGATGACCAGCCGCGCCTACCGTCAGACCTCGGAGGCATCCGGGGCCAAGACGGGCAAGGACCCGGACAACGCGCTGGTCTCCCGGCACATTCCCTCCCGCCTGGAGGCCGAGTCCATCCGGGACACCCTGCTGTGGATCACCGGAGCCCTGGATGAGGCCCCCTTCGGCCCCGGGACCCTGTCGGACGCCAGCCGTCGCCGGAGCATCTACTTCACGGTCAAGCGCAGCCAGCTGGTGCCGGCCATGCAGATCTTCGACGCCCCGGAGCCGCTGGTCAGCCAGGGGATCCGCCCGGCCACCACCGTCGCACCGCAGGCCCTGTGGCTGATGAACAACCCGCGGGTGCGCGAATGGGCCGCGCTCTGGGCCCGGCAGGTCGCCGGGGCCCGGCCAGAAGCCCCGGACCGCTGGCTGACCGAGGCGTACCAGCGTGCGCTCCAACGCCCTCCGACCCCCACGGAGACCCAGGCCTCCCTGACCTTCCTTTCCCGCCAGGCCGGCCGGTATCGCCAAGCCGGGAACGCCGAGCCCGGGCTCCTGTCGGCGACGGACCTGCTGCACGCCCTGCTGGGGCTCAACGAGGTGATCCATGTCGATTGAGCCGATCCCATCGACCGGCGCACGCACGACCGGCGCACGCACCCCGACGCGCGGTGGGCTGGCCCCGTCGGGCCGGTTGTGGTGGTTGGGCCCCCTGCTCGGCCTGGCCCTGGCCCTGGCCGGAACGCTTCCCGGCCTGGCCCGGACGCCCGGACCGCTCCGGGGTGCCGCACGCGACGGGAGGCTCAACGTCGTCTTCATCCTCGCCGACGACCTCGGCTGGGGGGAGCTGGGATGCTATGGCCAGAAGAAGATCCCCACGCCCCACCTGGACCGCCTGGCCTCGCAGGGCATGCGCTTCACCCGGCACTACAGCGGGGCCCCGGTGTGTGCCCCGTCCCGGTGCGTCCTGCTCACCGGCCGACACCTGGGCCATGCGGAGATCCGCGGAAACCTCCAGGCCAAGACGGCCTTTCCGCAGTTCGACGAGGGCCAGTACCCGCTGAGCGCCCGAGCCCTGACCGTCGCACAGGTCTTCCGCAGGGCCGGGTACGCCACCGGGGCCATCGGCAAGTGGGGCCTCGGCCCGGTCGGCAGCACGGGCGATCCGAACGCCCAGGGCTTCGACCTGTTCTTCGGCTACAACTGCCAGGCGGTCGCCCACAGCTACTACCCGTCGCACCTCTGGCGCAACGCCGAGCGCATTCCGCTCAATGATCCACCGATCCCGGGACATCGCCCGCCCGCCCGGGGGGAGGTGCGGATGGAGGATCATCTCGGGGGCCAGTATGCACCGACCCGGATGGTCGCCGAGGCCGAGCGCTTCATCGCCGACCATCGCCACGACCCGTTCTTCCTGTACCTCGCCTTCATCGAGCCGCACCTGGCGATGCATCCGCCCAAGGCGTCGGTGGATCGGTTCCCGGCCTCCTGGGACGACGGCCAGCCCTACCGGGGCCAGAACGGCTACCTTCCCCACCCACGCCCGCGGGCGGCCTATGCGGCGATGATCTCGGACCTCGACGACCACGTGGGCCGGGTGCTCGCGGCGCTCGACGCGGCCGGGTTGGCCGGGCGCACGCTGGTCGTCTTCTCCAGCGACAACGGCACCACCCATCCGGCAGGCAAGGATCCCCGCTTCGGCACGGGGGGCGTGGACGCCGACTTCTTCCACAGCACGGCCGGACTGCGCGGGTACAAGGGCTCGGTCTACGAGGGTGGACTGCGCGTGCCGCTGATCGCGCGGCTCCCGGGCCGCATTCCCGCCGGCTCGGTCGACGACCAGGCCGGCCATTTCGCCGACTGGTTCCCGACGCTCTGCGAGGCGGCCGGTCTCGAGGTCCCGCGCGGCCTCGACGGTCGGAGCCTCTGGCGGCGGCTGGGCGGACGACGGGACTCCGGCCGGCGGCGCCCGATGGTCTGGGTCTTCCCGGAGTACGGCGGGCAGGTGGCGGTGCGAGTGGACGACTTCAAGGCCGTGCGCCAGCGGCTCAAGACCGCCCAGCCCGGACCCTGGGAGCTCTACGACCTGGAGGCCGACCCAAATGAGCGCTACGACCTGTCGGCCCGCCACCCCGGCCTCATCGCCCGCGCCGAGGCCATCCTCCGCGACGAGGTGGCCGAGAACCCCGTCTTCCCCGTGCCCATCCCGGGCCTGATGCCAACGCCCGCCAAGATCCCCACGACCCCATGAACCCGCACCCCGCCCTGCCCGGACTCCTCTCGCGCCGCGACCTGTTCCGCCGCGCCGGCCATGGCGCCGGCCTGCTCGCCCTGGCCGGCCTGCTCGACCAGGACCGGCTCCTGATCCCACGGGCGCTGGCCGGGCCCTCGGCCGACCCGCTGGCGCCGCGCCCTCCCCAGCTCCGCACCCGCGCCAAGTCGGTGATCTGGCTCTTCATGAATGGCGGCCCGAGCCAGGTGGACACCTGGGACTACAAGCCGGAGCTCATCCGGCAGCACGGCCAGGAGCTGCCCGGCTTCGACAAGAAGACCGGCTTCTTCACCGAGTCGGTGGGGCCCCTCATGAAATCGCCCTTCGCCTGGGCGCAGCACGGCCAGAGCGGCACCTGGGTCAGCGACCTCTTCCCGCACCTTTCCCGCCATGTGGACAAGATGGCCTTCCTGCATTCCTGCCACACCGAGTCCAACAACCACAGCCCGGCCCTCTTCATGATCAACACGGGCTCGACGCGCATGGGGTTCCCGTGCGTCGGCTCGTGGATGACCTACGGCCTGGGCAGCCAGAGCCGCGACCTCCCCTCCTTCGTGGTGATGAGCGACCCGCTCGACCGCGGATTGCCCAAGGGCCATGCCAGCAACTGGGGCGCCGGATTCCTCCCGAGCGTGTACCAGGGCACGTGGCTGCGTCCCAAGGGCGACCCGATCGACAACCTGCACCGGCCGGCCGGCATGGACGCCGAGGCCCAGCGCGCGCAGCTCGACCTCATGCGCTCGCTCAACCAGCACCACCTGGCGCAGGCCGGGTCCGGGGGGGAGCTGGGCGCGCGCATCGAGAGCTTCGAGCTGGCCTACCGCATGCAGACCGCCGCGCCCGAGGCCTTCGACATCCAGAGCGAGCCCGCGCATCTGCAGCGCCTGTACGGGTTGGACCAGGCGCACTGCAAGCACTTCGCCGCGCAGTGCCTCATGGCCCGTCGCATGGTCGAACGTGGCGTGCGCTTCGTTCAGATCTACTCCGGCGGCATGGACAACCAGCGCAGCTGGGACGGCCACGAGGACCTCGTGGGCAACCACCGGGGGTTTGCCCGCGAGACCGACCAGCCGATCGCCGGGCTGCTGGCCGACCTCGAGCAGCGGGGCCTGCTCGACGAGACCCTGGTGATCTGGGGCGGCGAGTTCGGCCGCCTGCCCGTCTCGCAGAAAGGCGGCAACCCCGGCCGCGACCACAACCCCCACGCCTTCACCTACTGGCTGGCCGGCGGCGGGGCGCGCGGCGGGGTCCATCACGGGCAGACCGATCCCTTCGGCCACAAGGCGGCGGTGGACAAGGTCAGCGTCAACGACCTGCACGCGACCATCCTGCACCTCATGGGGCTGGACCATGAGCGGCTCACCTTCTTCACCAACGGGCGCAACTTCCGGCTCACCGACGTGGCGGGCGATGTGGTGCGGTCGGTCGTCGCCTGAGCGGGAACCCCACCGGATCCTTGGCGGGATCAACACCGGCATTGGATTCGCAGCGATTCGGGATCATCTTTGGCCGGACTTTGGCGGGGAACGGCCTGGAAGCCACGCCCCGCCTCGCCCGGGTCCTGACGTCCCACCGATTCCATGTCCCTGAAACGCACCCCCCTCTTCGCAGCGCATCAGCAACTCGGCGGCAAGCTCATCGAGTTCGGCGGCTGGGAGATGCCGGTCCAATACACCTCCATCGCCCTGGAACACCACGCCGTACGCCAGGCGGCCGGCCTCTTCGACATCAGCCACATGGGCGAGGTGTGGTTTGAGGGTCCCCGCGCGCTGGAATTCCTCAACGGCCTGCTCACCAACGACCTGCGCAAGCTTGCCATCGGCCTCGGGCAGTACACCCACCTGTGCCTGGAAAGCGGCGGGACGATCGACGACCTCTACGCCTACCGGGTGGGCGCCGAGCGCTTCCTGCTGGTGATCAACGCGGGCCGGATCGACGCCGACGTGGCCTGGCTGGAGACCCGCTGGAGGGCCTTCCCCGGGCGCGCGGACGTCCGCATGGATCATGTCTCGGAAACGACTGGAGCCCTGGCCCTCCAGGGTCCCCGGGCCGTCGAGTTCATCGACACCCTCTTCCCTGGCCCTGCGCTTGAGGGCGCGACCGGCGTGCTCGCCTCGGCGCTCCAGAAGAACCAGATCGGCCGCTGGGATCGGGCCGGCCAGCCGGTCTGGGTCGCCCGCACCGGCTACACCGGCGAAGACGGCTTCGAGATCGTGGCATCCAACGCCCTCCTCGAACCCCTTTGGAACGACACCCTCGCCGCCGGCGCGGCCGTGGGCATCCGCCCCTGCGGGCTTGGCGCCCGTGATACCTTGCGCACCGAGGTCTGCTATCCCCTCTATGGGCACGAACTCGACGAGCAAACCTCCCCCATCGAGGCCGGCCTGGGGGTCTTTGTCGCCTGGGACAAGGGCGACTTCATCGGGCGCACGGCCCTGCTGCAGCAGAAGGAACTCGGTCCATCCAAGAAGTGCGTCGCCTTCCGGATGACGGAGAAGTCGGCCCCACCCCGCCCGGGCTACCCGGTGATCTCGGCAGAGGCCCCCGTCGGCACCGTCGTCAGCGGCACCCAGAGCCCCACTCTGAATGCCGGCATCGGGATGGCCTATGTGCCACCCGCCCTTGCCGCCCCCGGAACTCCCCTGCACATCGAGATCCGGGGCCGGCGCTTCGCCGCCGAGGTGGTCAAGAAGCCCTTCTACCGCAGGATTTGACGACAGCGCTGGGCCGGGGCGGTTTCACGGCAGATTAGCCTCCATTCTTGAAGGCCATTGCCTGGTCGGAGAGCGCCCCCTGCCGGGCGCACACACAAAAAACGCCGGGAGCCCTCAAAGCCCCGGCGTTTGGGAGAAATCGAAGACCGGCGCCCTCAGTGGGCAAACTGGAGGTTCGACGCCAGACCGAAGAGGTTCAGCGTCCGGATGAGGATCCAGGTCAGGTCGAACTGATACCAGCGCAGGCCATGCCGGGCCGACTGCGGATGGGCGTGGTGGTTGTTGTGCCAACCCTCGCCCAGGGACACCACGGCCACCGCCGCATTGTTGCGGCTCTCGTCGCGGGTCTTGAACGGCCGCGTGCCCCACAGGTGGCAGATCGAGTTGACGCTCCAGGTCGCATGGTGGCCCATGAACACACGCGCCAAGCCGCCCCAAAGGAAGCCGGTCAAGGCCCCCATCCACGACTGGGTGATGAGGCCGCCCAGGATGCCGGGCAGCACCAAACCGCCGACCGCCCACCAGACGAACCCGCGATGCACCACGCGTGCCACGGGATCCTTGGAGAGGTCAGGAAGGCTGCGGACGGTCATGGCGTCGGCGCCGCGGAACATCCAGCCCATGTGGGCGTGCCAAAACCCGAGCATCAGGCCCTTCATGCCATCGCCGTGCTCGTGCGGGGAGTGCGGGTCGCCGGCGACGTCGCTGTGCTGATGGTGCCGGCGGTGGGTGGCCACCCAGAAGAACAGCGGCCCCTGCACCGCCATGGATCCGGCGATGCCGAACAGGGCTCGGATGAAGCCCGGGCAGGTGAAGCTCCGGTGGGTGAAGAGGCGGTGGTAGCCACCGGTCACCCCGAAGCCCGCGATCAGGTACATGACCACGAAGAGAATGACATCCACCGGGCGGAGGATGCGGTTCCAGGCAAGACTGGCGGCCACCATGAAACCGATCCATGGGACCAGCACGGCCACGAGCGTGAAGATCTGGGTGCGACGTACGCCCGCACCCGGGGACGTTGAATCATTCGGACGGCTCACTCGGGGCAGGTTGCGGGCGCAGGAGGTCGAAAACGAGATTTTTCATCAAAAAGTTCGCTCCTCAAGCCGGTCTGGCGGGAGGCGGTGGCGCCCCCTGCCTCCAAGGACCGCCCGGAGGCCCCACGGGGTTTCACCTTCCGGGTCGGCCAATCCCGCCGTCGTGAACCGGAAGGCGCCGCGCGGCCTCCGCAGCCGGGCCGATCCGCCCCGGACCCATGCCTGTCCCCCCTCCCGGTGAGACACTTTCACACCCCGGCCGCCGTCGGGTGCACCCAGGGGCTGCGGTAGGGCCGGGCCAGCAGCGCATTGGCCTCGGCGTCGCCGATCACGGTGTGCGAGGCCGGATCCCAGCGCAGGGTCCGCCCCCCGAGCTTGTGGGAGAGGTTGGCCAGGATGCACGAAGCCGTGGAAATGTGACCCTGCTCGATGTCCGCCACCGGCTTGGCCCCGCTGCGGCGGCAATCCAGCAAATTGCGCATGTGGGCCCGGATGGCCGGGGCGCAGTGCTTCTCCAGATCCTTCTCCGTCTGGTCCTCCGGGTACTTGTCGAGTTCCATGCCCACGTCCTTGTGGATGGGGTTCCCGTTGCCCTGGGGGGTGAAGTCGTAGCCGAACACGCTCGCCTTGAGGGTGCCCTTGTCGCCGTAGAACGTCGCGCTCCAGGGGTATTTCGGATCGCCGCCCTCGCCCCAGGTCCGGTGGGTCCAGCGCACCTGCAGGTTGCCGAAATCGAAGGTCGCCGCCTGGGTGTCGGTGATGTTCGCCCGGCTGGCCGTGTCCACCAGGATCCCGCCGTTGGAGCTGACCGAGACCGGCCAACCGAGGTCCATCATCCAGCGGACCGTGTCGAGCATGTGGATGCACATGTCGCCCACGATGCCGTTGCCATACTCCATGAACGCCCGCCACCCCCGCGGGTGCACCATCTTGTTGTACGGCCGCATGGGCGCCGGGCCGGTCCACATCTCGTAGTCGAGCCACTCCGGCGGCGCGGTGTCGGGCGCGCTGGCCAGCGTGTCGCGGGCGCGCATGTGCCAGTAGCAGCAGATCTCCACCGTGCCAATGGTGCCCAGCTTGCCCTCGCGCAGGATCTGGTCGCGGGCCTCGACCAGGTGCGGCGTGCTGCGGCGCTGGGTGCCCACCTGCACCGTCCGGCCGTACTTGCGGGCCGCCGCCAGCATCGCCTGGCTCTCCACGATGTCCACGCCCGTGGGCTTCTGAACGTAGATGTCGGCACCCGCCTTGCAGGCCTCGATCATGGGCAGCGCGTGCCAGTGGTCCGGGGTGCCGATGAGCACCACGTCCAGGTCCTTCTCGGCGAGCATCTTCCGGTAGTCGGAGTACATCCGGGGCTGCTTGCCCGACTTCTGGCGCTGGGCCACCAGCGTTGCGGCATCGGCGAGCATCCGGCGATCCACGTCGCAGAGCGACACCACGTCCACCGGGGCCACCTGGATCAGGCGAAGGAGGTCGCACTTGCCGTACCATCCCGTGCCGATCAGGCCCACTCGAAGGGATTTTTCCTGGGCGAAAGTCGTCGGAACGAAGGTCGCGGCCGACAAGGCGGCCCCAGCCTGGAGGAACGAACGGCGTGTCATGCCCCTGTGCTAGACCTTCGGGCCCGCCGACTCAAGCCCCGGCTGCCCCGCCTACCCCCAAACTGTGAACCTGTCATTTTGTCGATGCCCCGCCCAACCCACCCGGATTCCACACATTGAACCTGTCACCCTGTCGATGTCGGCATCCGCTCCGAGCGCGGGAACGGTCGCCCAGTCGGTCGCCGCAGGGCCAAACCAGCCCCCCTGACCATGAACCTGTCACCCAGTTGGGCTTGGAAACGCGGACGACTGAAATCGTCCCCAAGGGATTGCCGGCGCGGGAGTTTGCTGGCACTCAACATATCATCCCATCAGGATTGAATGATTTGATTCTTGATTCCCCGGCAAAACCTCCCACACTCACCTGTGCATGATCCGGCACATCCACGAGATCCATCGTGAGAACACGGAACGGGGTCGCCCCTCGTACTCGATCGAGTTTTTTCCGCCCAAGACCGAGGACGGCGAGCGGGCCCTGTTCGAAAAGACCCTGCCCGCCCTGCTGGCGGCCCGGCCGGATTACTGCTCTGTGACCTATGGTGCGGGTGGTTCCACGCGCGAGAAGACCCTGGGCATTGTCGAACGCCTCCAGCGCGACTTCGACCTGACGACGATGATGCACCTGACCTGCGTGAACGCCTCCAAGGCCGAGCTGGGCTCGGTGGTCCAGGAGGCCAAGGCGCGTGGCGTGAAGAACATCCTCGCCCTGCGGGGGGATCCTCCCGGTGGGACCGGCGAGTGGGTGGCGACCGAGGGCGGTTTCCATTACTCCGCGGAGCTGGTGGCCTACCTCCGCGACCTCGGTGGGGTGTCGATCGGCACGGCGGGATTCCCCGAGGGCCACATCGCCCAGACCGGCGGAAAACTTCAGGACTGGCGACACCTGGCCGACAAGATCTGGCAGGGAGCCCACTTCGTGGTGACCCAGTTGTTCTTCAACAACGACGACTACTTCACCATGCGCGACCACCTCTCCAAGACGCTTGGCGTGGACGTCCCGCTCATCCCCGGGCTCCTGCCGGTGCTCTCGCGCAACCAGACCAAGAAGTTCACGGCGATGTGCGGGGCCAGCCTCCCGGCGTCCTTCGTTTCCCGTCTCGACGCGCTGGGGGATGACGATGCGGCCGTCACCGCCTTCGGCATCGACTACTGCACCCGCCAGATCCAGGAACTGATCCGCGGTGGGGCCCCGGGCGTGCATTTCTACACGCTGAACAAGGCCCACTCCACGGTGCAAATCCTAGAGAACCTCGGGCACGCGTGACGGCCCCGACCCACCGGCGCTCCCCCCGACCCACCGGATCCCCGGTGCGCTCACGCTGCCTCGCCCTGCTCCCCATCGTGTTCTCGCCCCCCTTGTCCCTGCCCATGTCCCCGTTCCCGACCATGACCCGAATGATCCGCCTCCTGCCCCTGCTGCTCCTGACGGGACTGTCGTCCCTTCGCGCCGAATCGGAGTGGCGTCCATGGCTCGACAAGATCACCGCCCGCCTCGGCAACAGCCTGACCCCGGCCCAACGGTCGGGCCTTGGGCAACCGCCCGTGCGGAGTGTCACGGGCAAGACACCGGCCTTGGAAACCATGGGCAAGCAGGTGGTGGTGAGCGACGCCGCCCTCGACCTTTGGGGCCGCCTCGCCACCGCCATCGGTCGGGACAACCGGGTGCCCGGCTACCTCGCAGAATACCTGCGTCGCTGCACCGAGACTCCGGATGGGGTGCCCGCCCTGCCCGACCCGTCCGAGATCCCATCCAAGAAAGCCCGCAAGCCGGTGACGGACGACCGGAACCAGCAACTGACCGCCTTCAACCAACTGGCCGCCACGCTGGTGGCCACCGAGTTGGTCCGGGCCAGCCTTGGCGGCTCCACTGAACCGGGCGCCCGCACCGACGCGCTCGCGCTGGAGACCCTGCGCGAAGGCACCCGCCTGGCGGCCCGCAGCGGATACACCTCCGAAGCCCTCCAGAGTCTGGTCGCTGCCCTGCCCGCCGGCGCCCCGGCGCCCGCCTGGTCCCAGTCCTTCCTGCCCCCGAAGACCCTCGGGCCCGCCCTCGCCAAGGAGATCAAGAAGGTCGAACGCAAAGCATTGGGACGATGACCGGGACGCCGGCCTTTCGAAGGCCACCGCGAAGAAACTTCGCCTTCCGCCTTGCCGCTGAGCCCGTCATCCCCTATCACTTTGCTCCTCGGGATCGCGGGGTGGAGCAGCCCGGTAGCTCGTCAGGCTCATAACCTGAAGGTCCTAGGTTCAAATCCTAGCCCCGCAACCAACTTTCAGGCCGTTTCCTCCACCGGAAACGGCCTTTTTGCTGACCCCATCCGGCTCATCAACCCGAGCTGCGGGAACCCCGGGTTCCAACCCGAGCTGAAAAGGGCCCCGATTTTCGGACCACGGCCCAAGTCCCGGCTTTCTGGGTCTGATCGACGACATCGCGGTCGGAACGATGAAGACCATCCACATCGACGAGGAAGCGGGAGGCTTTTGTCGCTTGACTAATCAATATCAAGAACTGACCCCTTTCTCGTCTTCGATCTGGTGATCCGGGGCCTGAAGGCCTCGCCGACGCGGGAACTCGACGAGGATCACATCCTCGGCCAATTGGCCCTAACCTTCCCGCGGGAACGCCCGCAGCGGATCCTGCACACCCTGGTCTTTTGGGCCAGCTACACCGACCTCTTCCGCTACAGCGCACCGCGCCGGGTGCTGCACGGACTGAGCGGCGGTCCGGCGACCGGAACGAAGACCGCCGCCGA
>Ga0194133_10000772_pt1 | contig 61124 bp, 58 predicted proteins | sample TA2KigOf40mmetaG_FD_155448 | JGI IMG/M metagenome (GOLD analysis project Ga0194133, IMG submission 155448) | Freshwater microbial communities from Lake Tanganyika, Tanzania - TA2015055 Kigoma Offshore 40m | ecosystem: Environmental > Aquatic > Freshwater > Lake | place: Tanzania: Lake... | reverse complement strand
GTGCCGAGCTTTGTGGTGGCGACGGGGACCGACCATGTCGCGCCTTGGCGCTCGGTGTACAAATTTAATCTGGCGGTCGATGCTGACATGACCTTCCTGCTGACCTCGGGCGGTCATAACGCAGGTATCTGCAGCGAGCCCGGTCACCCGGGCTGATTTTTTCGGGTGAACTTGCTGCCACGAAGTGATAATTACATCGACCCCGATCGCTGGTTGCGTATAACGCCGCCACAACCGGGTTCATGGTGGCCCACATGGGCGGATTGGCTTGAACAAGGGCAAGCGCAGCGCGCTGCAGTACCGGTGCGCTGCGATGATAGGGAGCTACCGTTTGCGCCGGGCGAGTATGTCTTGATGCGGTAGCGGTTGCGATCGTGTCGTGCGAAGCAGCTAAACGGCATCGTCGTTTGCGGTGGGACTGGGTTACTATCGCGCGTTATTTGCTTGACTATGGTGCACCATGGGTGAACCTGAGATCCGCGCTGACCAATCTGTTGAACTGCTGAAGGCGCTGCATATCCTGACCCGAGACGGCAAAATGAATCAGGACAGCCGTCGTAAACTGAAGCAGGTCTATCACTTGTATCAGTTCATTGAGCCGCTGCTACTGCAGCTGAGTGAACTGCAGCGCCCTTTTTCGCTGGTGGATCATGGCGCTGGAAAGTCTTATCTTGGCTTCATTTTGTACGATCTGTTTTTCAAGCAACGCGATAACGGCGCGATGATCCATGGCATTGAGCTGCGTGAGGAATTAGTCGATCGTGCGCGTCAACTTGCTGAACAGCTCAGGTTTCAGCGCATGCGCTTTCACCAGCTCTCTGTGGCGGATGCGATTGCATCCAACGACTTACCTGAGCAGGTAGAGCTGGTTACGGCGCTGCATGCCTGTGACACTGCGACTGACGACGCGATCAGCTTTGCGCTGCACAAGCGTGCGCGCTTTATCGTACTGGTGCCGTGTTGTCAGGCGGAGGTGGCGGCTCAGCTAAGAAGGGTAAAAGGCCGCGCGCTGGCGCGCGATGCGCTGAGCGAAATCTGGCGTCATCCTATTCACACGCGTGAATTCGGTAGCCACCTAACCAATGTGCTGCGCTGTTTGCAGCTCGAGGCGCATGGCTACCAACTTAACGTCACCGAACTAGTGGGTTGGGAGCACTCGATGAAAAACGAGTTGATCATTGCAACCCAAAAGCAATTGCCGGGTCGTCGCGCGGCACAGCGACTGAAGCAGGTGATCACGGAAACCGGGCTGGAGGACTTGCAGCAGCGCTTTTGGGTGCCCGAGCAAACCGGTAGCAAGGCACATTAATGGTGCAGGTCGCGCTGTCGGGTAGGTAGCAACGCCGTGCTTGGCATGGAGTGGCTAGCGATGAAAATCTCATGCAACAACAAGCTGAAGCTGCAGACCAGCATCAGCATGGTCGCGACGAAAAGGAAAGCGATCAGCGAATCAAGGCGTAGGTTGAATACATCATCAGCAAACAGTGCGACCACGACCGCGCACACTGTCGCCATACTGATCGAGGAGAAGCTGACCGCGCGGTGAATCACTTCGGCGCGTTGGTACAGCACCACCAATTCATGCTGCAGCAGCGCGCTGACGCCACCACCAGAGAGCCGCTGCTCAATCGCCTCTTGACGGTCGCCGATACGCTCGAGACGGTTATTAAGCACACGCATCTGCAGCAAAACGCCCAGCATCAGGAACGCCGGGGTAATGGAAAGGCTGATGATGTTGCTGATGTCGCCGAACAGGGATTGCATGAGGGTGGCTATGTTTTGGATCTTTCAGCGTCAGAATACACAATGCAGCCGTTATTCGCACGACTTATCTGACTTTGGCGCCGCGGCCCTGCCGGGTGCGGCCTGACTGCCGGCGCCTAAAACCAGCATGTTGCGGCGCAAATCCGGACGGCCGACGAGAATCCAGTTTGTTTTTTCTTGAAAATCGAATAAGTTTGCGGCTGTTGCCAGAGCCCAACCCGTCCCCAATTCAACATGTCAGACATTATTCTCGAAACCCGCGGCCTGACCCGCGAGTTCAAGGGCTTTGTCGCGGTAAGCCAGGTCGACCTGCGCGTGCAGCGCGGCCATATCCACGCGCTGATCGGCCCCAACGGCGCCGGCAAGACCACCTGCTTTAATCTGCTGACCAAGTTTATCGACCCGAGCGCCGGGCAGATTCTGTTCAATGGCACTGACATTACCCAGCTGCGCCCGGCACAGATTGCGCGCATGGGCATCATCCGCTCATTTCAGATTTCGGCGGTGTTTCCGCACCTGTCCGTGCTGGAGAATGTGCGGGTCGGCTTGCAGCGCAAGCTCGGCAATTCGTTTCATTTTTGGAAAAGCGAGCGCACATTGGCGCAGTTGAATGATCAGGCGCTGGGGCTGCTTGACCAAGTGGGCTTACGAGAATTCGCTGACCAACAAACCGTCGACTTACCCTACGGCCGCAAGCGCGCGCTGGAGATTGCGACCACCTTGGCGATGGATCCGGAGTTGATGCTGCTTGATGAACCCACCCAGGGCATGGGGCATGAGGACGTCAAGCGCGTCACCGAGCTCATCAAGAAGGTATCCAAGGGCCGCACGATCTTGATGGTCGAGCACAACATGAGCGTGGTGGCGGGTATCAGCGACCGTATCTCGGTGCTGCAGCGTGGCGCGATTCTGGCGGAGGGCGACTACGACACGGTATCGCGTAACCCGCAAGTGCTTGAGGCCTACATGGGCGGCACCGCGCCGCTGGAAGGAGCGCACGGATGACACTGGCGCTCGAGATCAAGGGCTTGCAGGCATGGTACGGCGAGTCGCATATTCTGCACGACATGAATCTGTCGGTAGCGCAGGGTGAGGTAGTGACGCTACTGGGCCGTAATGGTGCCGGCAGAACCACGACGCTGCGCGCGATCATGGGGCTGACCGGACGGCGCAGTGGATCGATCAAGATTAACGGCATCGAGACAATCGCGCTGCCGACCCATCGCATCGCGCACTTCGGTATCGGCTACTGCCCCGAAGAGCGTGCGATTTTTTCTTCGCTTTCAGCTGAAGAAAATTTGATGTTGCCCCCCACGCTGACGGCAGGTGGCATGTCGGTAGACGAGATTTACCAGATGTTTCCCAATCTGGAAGAGCGCCGCTTAAGTCAGGGCACGCGACTGTCGGGCGGTGAGCAGCAGATGCTGGCGGTCGCGCGTATTCTTCGCACCGGTGCCAAGTTATTGCTGCTTGATGAAATATCCGAGGGGTTAGCGCCCGTCATTGTGCAGGCGCTGTCGCGCATGATCTCGACCCTTAAAGCCAAGGGATACACCATCGTCATGGTGGAGCAGAACTTCCGTTTTGCGGCGCCGTTAGCTGATCGTTTTTACGTCATAGAGCACGGGCATGTCGTGGCGCAGTTCAACGCCAACGAGCTCAGCACGAAGACGGACGAGCTCAACGAACTGCTGGGGGTCTAACTGATGGAGATCTTCGGTATTCCGCTCGCCGCGTTTTTAGGTCAGTTACTGCTGGGTCTGGTGAATGGTTCGTTCTACGCCATGCTGTCGCTTGGGCTGGCGGTGATCTTCGGCCTGCTAAACGTGATCAATTTTGCACATGGCGCGCTGTACATGATGGGCGCGTTTCTGGCGTGGATGGGCTTGCAGTATTTCGGTATCAGTTACTGGGTGATGCTGCTGCTTGCGCCGCTGATGATCGCGCTGTTTGGCATGGTGATCGAGCGCTCCATGCTGCGCTGGCTGTACCAACTGGATCATTTGTATGGCTTGTTGCTGACCTTTGGTATCACGCTGATCATTGAGGGTGTTTTCCGCTCTTTTTATGGTGTATCCGGTCAGCCGTTCGCGGTACCGCCGCAATTGGCCGGGGCGACTGATCTCGGTTTCATGATGCTGCCGATTTATCGCGCGTGGGTGGTGGTGGCTTCGCTAGTCGTGTGTCTGGTGACCTGGTTCGTGATTGAAAAGACGCGGCTCGGCGCTTACTTGCGAGCAGGTACCGAGAACCCTCGGATGGTCGAGGCATTCGGTATCAACGTGCCGCTGATGGTGACGCTCACCTACGGATTCGGCGTGGCGCTTGCTGCATTTGCCGGCGTGCTTGCTGCGCCGGTGCTGCAGGTTTCGCCTTTGATGGGTTCGAATTTAATTGTCACGATTTTTGCCGTGGTGGTGATCGGCGGTATGGGTTCGATACTGGGATCGATTGTCACCGGCTTGGCGCTTGGGGTGATTGAGGGTCTGACGAAAGTTTTTTATCCCGAGCTGTCATCGACGGTGGTATTCATCATCATGGCCATTGTGTTGCTGGTACGACCGGCGGGTTTGTTCGGTCGCGAGAAATAGGAGTTATTCATGTCGAGAAAGCTAGGCTACACGGCGGTATTGCTCGGCCTGCTGATCGCACCATTTGCGCTGTATCCGGTGCTGTTAATGAAGATACTGTGTTTCGCATTGTTTGCTTGCGCATTCAATTTGCTGATCGGATTTACCGGCCTGCTCTCGTTTGGTCATGCGGCATTTTTTGGCGGTGCTGCCTACATCACCGGCCATGCGCTGAAGATGTGGGGGTTGCCCTTTGAACTGGGTATTCTCACCGGGACCCTATTCGCGGCGCTGGTTGGATGGGTGATCGGCGGTCTTGCCATTCGTCGGCAAGGAATTTATTTCACCATGATCACGCTGGCGCTGGCACAGATGCTGTTCTTTGTGTTTTTGCAGGCGCCGTTCACCGGTGGCGAAGACGGTTTGCAAAGTATTCCGCGTGGCTATTTGCTCGGCGTGATAGACCTGCGTAATGACTTGACCATGTACTACGTCGTGCTTGCCATTATGGTGCTGTCATTCGCGCTGATTGTGCGCGTTATTCATTCGCCTTTCGGTCAGGTGCTTAAGGCAGTGCGAGAAAACGAGCCGCGCGCAACATCCCTCGGGTATGAGGTGGCGCGCTACAAATCGCTGGCATTTGTGCTGTCAGCGGCTCTTGCTGGTTTGGCGGGTTCAGTCAAGGCAGTCGTACTTGGTTTTGGCACGCTGACCGATGTGCATTGGTCGATGTCGGGCTTGGTCGTGCTGATGACGCTGGTGGGTGGCATGGGTACGCTGTTTGGCCCCGTGCTGGGTGCCATCATCATCATCGCGCTGGAAAACAAACTGGGCGATGTCGGCGCCTGGCTGGCGCAGGTGACTGCGGTGGAATGGTTCAACACCTTGGGCGAATCAGTCACGATGATCACAGGCCTGATCTTTGTGATCTGCGTGCTTGCCTTCCGGCGCGGCATTATTGGTGAACTGGTCGCGCGGCTTCGATAAACCCGCGCCACATAGAAAGCGATCAGGCACCGTAACGCGGGTTCAACGTACGTCGTCGTTGCCGGTGAACGCGTTGAATGCCTGATGCGTACTCAAGAAGATGCGCTTACGCATGCGCCTGCCAAGTGCGCTAGATTGCAACTTGTCGAGCACCGGGCCTTTCACCTCGGCGAACTGTAAGCTTATACCCCGCGCTGACAGACTGGTGTCGAGCTCGGTCAGCATCTGCAATGCTGTGGTGTCCAGCTGATTCACAGCAGACATAATCAGCAGCACGCAGCGTGTCTGCGGCTGTTCTTGAACTAGTCGCTCGATATTTGTTTCGACGATTTGGGCGTTGGCGAAGTACAGGCTCTCATCAACGCGTAGCGCAATCAGACCGGGACGGGTCTCCACCGCGTGACGATCAATGTTTCGGAAGTGCTCAGTATTGGGTACCCGACCCACCACGGCCATATGCGGGTGACTGCTGCGCCAGACTAGCACCGCCAGCGATAGGGCAACGCCCAGCAATATGCCTTCTTCCACGCCAAGCGAGAGCACACCGGCGAAAGTGAGCAGCATCGCGACTGCATCGGCTTTGTCGTACGCCAGGTGTCGATCACGCTCTTGAAGTCCACCAGCGTCAGCACCGCGACAATGATGGTGGCTGCCAGCACGGCGTGGGGCAAGTAATAAAACCAACCCGTCAGTGCAACCACAACGATGCTCATGATGATTGCAGACACAATCCCCGCGCCGGGTGAGTGCGCACCAGCATCGTGATTCACCACCGAGCGCGCGAAACCACCCGTCACCGGGAAACCACCAGAGATGGCGCTCGCAACATTGGCGGCACCGATACCGATCAGCTCTTTATTCGGCGAGATTCGCTCGCCGCGCTTCAAGGCCAGCGATTGCGCGACCGAGACACTCTCGACAAAGCCGACCAGCGATATCAGTAGCGCCGGCAGGGCGAGCGCATGCAGCATGCTGATTTGCACATACGGCAGCGTGAGCGCAGGCAGACCCGATGGCACCGCGCCGACAATCGACACGTGCGCAGTCTGATCAATCTGATTCATCGCGCTGTAGCTGGTTGCCACGATCACCACCAGCATCGGCGTCAGACGGCTCACCATAGCGCTGCGACGTTGGCTGATACCGAGTGTGTTCAGCATCTGCGGAACGCCGGTGCGCGCGACCACCAGCAATACGATTGCGCCGATACCCATGGTTGCTGCGACCGGATTCACACTCTGCAACGCAGACGGCAGCGCAGCCAGCATACTCAGCGCGCTACCACCTGGTAGCGGAATACCGAGCAGGTACTTGAGTTGTCCGAGCGTGATCAAGATCGCGGTACCCGAGATGAAGCCGCTGATCACCGAATGACTCAGGAAGTAAGCGAGAAAACCAAGCCGTAACAGCCCGGCTGCAGCGAGTATTACGCCCGACATCAGCGCAAGCATCATCGCCAGCGTGATGTACTCAGCGCTACCAGGAGCCGCCAGTGGTGCTAGAGCGCTGGCCGTCATCAGCGAAACTATGGCGACCGGGCCGACCGCCAGCGCCATGCTGCTGCCAAACAGCGCATATGCCAACAGCGGCAGCACGCTGGCGTACAAGCCTGCTTGCGGCGGTAGACCAGCCAGTAGCGCGTAGGCGAGGCTTTGCGGGATCAGCATCACGCTAACGATCAAACCGGCGGCAAGATCACCACCCATCCAGTCGCGGCGATACCGTCTGACCCATTCAGGCATCCAGGAGTGAGCTTTCATGCAGTCGGCCGTTGTCTTTGCTTGGGCGGAGTGAATTGATTCGGGCCGTATCCTGCCGGCGCAGGTATGGTGCGCGGCGATCTGTGTTTCGAGGCTAAGGGGTTAGAGGTTTAAGGTCTAGCAATGGCAACCATTCTATTGACGAATAATTTATCTGTCAATATAATGTTCTTAGGTTAATTGATCTGGAGAGAGCTGTGAGCGTCGCGACCCATCAGCCCCAGGTGCACGGCATTTTCGATTCCGCCACCTGGACCGTGACCTACGTGGTGTACGGGCAGGACGGGTCGCCCTGCGCGATCATCGATTCGGTGTTGGATTATGACCCCAAGTCAGGCCGAACCCGCACCGACTCTGCGGACAATGTGATCGCCTTCGTGAATGAAAAGCGCTTGCAGGTGGCATGGATACTGGAGACCCATGCGCACGCGGATCACATCAGTGCCGCGCCTTACTTGCGCCAACAATTGGGCGGCAAGATTGCAATAGGCGACCACATCACCACCGTACAGCGCGTGTTCAAAGGCATTTTCAATCTCGAACCCGAGTTCGCGACCGATGGGTCGCAATTCGATCAGTTGCTCAAGGACGGCGAAACTTTTGCAATCGGGTCTTTGCAAGGCGAGGTGCTGTACGTGCCTGGTCATACCCCCGCTTGCGTGGCTTATCAGATCGGTGATGCGGTATTTGTGGGTGACACGATGTTCATGCCCGACGTGGGCACTGCGCGTTGCGATTTTCCCGGTGGTGATGCACGAACGCTATACCGCTCGGTAAAAAAGTTACTCAGCTTGCCGCCGCAAACCCGGCTCTTCATGTGCCACGACTACCCGCCCTCTGATCGTCCGATCCAATTCGAGTCCACGGTCGCCGAGCAGCGCCAGTCAAATATTCATGTTCATGATGGCATCAGCGAAGATCAGTTCGTTGAGATGCGCACCAAGCGCGATGCCACGCTCGACATGCCGGTGCTGATATTGCCGTCAGTGCAGGTCAACACTCGCGCTGGTGAGATGCCGCCGAAAGATGCGAATGGCATCAGTTATTTACGCATTCCAGTCGACGCGCTGTAAACGCTTTTGTCTTACTCTCGCTTCTTGTTTTCGACAATTTGGCGAAAAAAATCCCGCGCAACTACGCGGGATTTTTCATTGGGCGAGCTACGATTTAACGTACTGCTGTTTACAGGCCGGCGTTTTGTTGCGCCACCATCATGTACAGCATGGGAATCGACAGCATGGTGTTAAAGCGTGAGGTCAGCATCGCCATGCGCGCTGCCTTGGCTTTTTCATCGGCTTCAACAGTAACAATGCCGAGCGCTTTTTTCTGGTTGGGCCAGATGATGAACCAGACATTGAACGCCATTAGCAGCGCCAGCCACATGCCGATACCGATCGCGTGGAAAGGTATCTGCAGACCGAGTGCGGCTGCGAGGTAGCCATTCATCCATGCCAGCAGCACGCCGGTGACCACGGTCGCAAGCGCGGCGTAACGGAACCAGAACAGCGCAGTGGGTGCGATCACTTTGCCGATGGCGGGCTTTTGCTCGTCAGGGATTTTTGGCATTGAGGGAATCTGCACGAAATTGAAGTACCACAGCAGACCGATCCACATCACACCGGACACCACGTGCAGCCAGCGCATGAAGAATGCGCCCCATGCATGGCCCATGACAGGGCCGGCGCCTGAGACATTGCTGGCAATCAGCACCAGCAAAAACAAAATAACGACCCCGGCGATCACGGTGCGGCCGAGCGATTGAAGAATAGGTGCCATGACTCCTCCTGAGGGTTGAGTGCGTGTCTTATTGTGAGGGAAATTGTTGACCCAGGCGCCGCATTACGTTGCGCCTTTGTCAGGCCGCGCGAAGTATAGCGGAAGCAGCATTATTGTTGGCTGAACTTGGCAATCTTGATCTGTGCCTGGCCCTTGGCCAGCCGCAGCTCAATCGATTCATGTTGGGCCAGGTCGGCGGTGTCGCGCAGGATGCGGCCTTCGGCATCTTGGACGATGGCGTAGCCGCGCTCTAGCGTGCGTTGTGGTGCCAGCAGCTCGAGTTGCGCCCGCAAACTTTCGCGACGGTGCGCGGCGGTGGCGCGTATCTTGGCAAAGCCGGTGCTGATTTGCCGGGACCGCGCCGCTAGCTGTGCGCGCAGCAGGACGGTGTTGGGCAGGCCATGCCAAAGCTGTCGGCTGCGCTCGGTGAGCGTGAATCTGAGCTGTGCCAACGGTGCTTTGCCGGCATGGCGCAGTCGCGTTTGCAGCGCCGCTAGCCTAAGCTCGTGCTGCCTCACTGCCGCGGTTGGACTTTGTAATCGTCGTGACAGCCAGTCCAGTGACTGGGTGCGGTCGTCAAGGTGCCGGCGCAGCGCAGTCTGAAGGCCGTACCCCAATTCGGCAAGGTGCTCCAGCCAGTCCTGATGCGCGGTGGCGGCCAGCTCGGCGGCCGCTGTGGGGGTCGGTGCGCGCAGATCGGCGACAAAGTCGGCGATAGTGACGTCCGTCTCATGCCCAACACCCGATATGACCGGTATCTTGCAAGCCGCGATCGCGCGCGCGACTCGCTCATCATTAAATGACCACAGATCCTCCAGGCTGCCGCCGCCACGCGCGACGATCAGCAGATCACACTCGGCGCGCGACGAGGCGGTGTTAATGGCGTGCGCAATCTGCTCAGCAGAGCCTGTACCCTGCACCAGTGTCGGGTAAACAATCAGCTGAATATGTGGCGCGCGGCGCCGGAATGCGCTGATCAGGTCGCGCAGGGCTGCTGCTTGCGGACTGGTGACAACCCCGATAACTCTGGGAAATTCTGGAAGTGAGCGCTTGCGGAAGGGGTCAAACAAGCCCTCGGATTCGAGCTTTGCTTTTAGCTTAAGGAAGGCTTCGTACAGATTGCCGACGCCCGCTTTGCGCATGACTTCGACATTCAGTTGAAAGTCGCCGCGCGCGGCGTACAGCCCGACGGTCGCTCGCACCTCAACCTTGTCGCCCTCGCGTGGATTGAAATCCACATACTGCGCCCGTCCGCGAAACATCACTGCGCGCACTTGGGCGTTAGCGTCTTTCAGCGTGAAGTACCAATGCCCCGAGGCAGCGCGCGTGACATTGGAGAGCTCGCCGCTGACCCAAGCCAGCGCAAAACTGCGCTCCAGTAGCCGCGCGACGGCCTGGTTCAATTGCGTGACAGTGAGTATTTCCCCACCGGAATTGTCAGACATCAAGCGGTTTCCTCCAGTAAAGTCCCTAATGCGCCTAGGCTTTCCACAATTTTTCCTTTCCGGTTGCTCGGGCCCGTCCGTCTGTGCGGGCTGCGCTAGCACAATGCTAAGTCATTGATTTATTGAGATAAAGTAGCAATCGCCGGTTCCGAAGGCAGTCCGGAAAAGTGTTGGAAATCAAGCACTTCGGGCATGTGCAGGCAGGTTTCCCACAAAGTTGTCCACAAGATCCGTGGAAAACTGCACGCGCTAACGACACCGGCTGGGTGATGCATATCAAACTACCAACATCCTCGTCGCTCGCCTTGCCCACTGAAAGTGAAGCAGATACAGTCGCACGCTGCCTTTCTTGAACTCGGAGTTGGTCACTTGTTCTCGCTCATACAGGCCGCTGGCTGGCCGATTTGGTTTTTACTCGCCGCGTCGGTGGTCGCGGTCACCGTTATCGTCGAGAGAATACTTTACCTGCGTAGCGCACGCGTGCTGCCAACGGGTTTGTTGAATGAGGTGATATCAGCGGCACGCGCCGGCCCGGTCAGCGCTGCGCATATTGACCAACTCGAGCGGCACTCGCCGCTGGGCGCGGTGCTGGCGGCCGCGCTCCGGACGTCGGATGCGCCGCGCGAGCACATGCTGCAAGCGGTTGAGGACGCTGGTCGCGCAGCGAGTCTTCAACTGGAGCGTTATCTCACCGCCTTGGGCACGGTCGCCACGCTGGCGCCGTTAATGGGTTTGTTCGGCACCGTGGTTGGCATGATCGAATTATTCGGCGCGCAGGATGTCGCAGGCGCTGATCCGCTGAAGGTGGCGCACGGCATCTCGGTGGCGCTGTACAACACCGCATTCGGATTGGCAGTGGCGATGCCAGCGCTCTTGTTTCATCGGCATTTTCAGGCCCTGATCGATCGTTTGCTGCTGCAAATGGAGCAACAAGCGATGCAACTGGTCAATGCCCTGACCGAACCACACGACGCATGAAGTTTCGTAAGTCAGCGCGTCGCGATGCCCCTGAGGTGAACCTGATTGCGTTCATCGATGTGCTGCTGGTGATTCTGATTTTTCTGATGGTGAGCACGACCTTCAGCAAATTCAGCGCATTAAAGCTGAGCCTGCCTACGGCAAGCACGCATCCGGAACAGAACCAACCCAAAACCGTATCGGTGGCGATAGACGCAAGCGGCGGCGTAAGCGTGGATAGTCGTCGTCTGGGGCTGGCCGACCCCAAGGCGCTGGCTGCGGCGCTCAGACAGATCGCCGGTACCGATACCGACAGCGTGGTCGAGATACACGCCGATGCAATGGCGACCCACCAGTCGGTTGTCAATGTGATGGAAGCTGCGCGTTTGGCGGGACTGCAGCGGCTTAGCTTCGCTACCAGGAATCCGCCGCGATGAGTTTGCGCGCCAGTCTGGAGTCTTCAGTTATGCAGATCTGGCAGCGCCGCAGTTGGCGCGCGTGCCTGCTATTGCCTCTCGCGTGGCTGTATGGCGCTTTGCTGTTGATGCGCCGATTACTGTACGGACTTGGCTGGTTAAGAATTACCCATTTACCTGTGCCGGTGATCGTGGTCGGAAATATTTTTGTGGGCGGCACCGGCAAGACGCCGATGGTGATCTGGCTGGTTGAGCAATTACGCCAGCGCGGTTGGCGTCCTGGCGTGATTGCGCGTGGCTATCGCGCCGATCTCGATCAAGTAGCTCAGGTACTTGCTAGTAGCGATGCCTCGGTAGTAGGCGACGAACCTTTACTGATCAAGCAGCGAACAGATGCGCCGGTCTGGGTCGGCCGCAGCAGAGTGGCTTCCGCCGCGCAGATGCTACATGAGCATCCCGAGGTTGATGTCGTGATTTCAGACGATGGTTTGCAGCACTATGCACTCGCCCGCACGATCGAGATTCAGCTGTCTGATGCGCGCGGTCATGGCAACGGCTGGTTGTTGCCGGCAGGGCCCTTGCGTGAGCCAGCCTCACGTCGCGCAGATTTTTTTGTGGTGAACCGGTCGGCTCCCTCGGAACAGCCAGCAGCGCTTGCAGTACCTACAGGATCTGAAGTATCTGCAGCACCTGAAGTACCTGCAGTTTCTGCCGAGCCTTTCAGGTCTGTTTATCAGATGCGGCTGCACGCTGAATTCGCCGAACAATTTGTGCAGCGCTCGCAACGGCAGGCACTGTCATCACTACCGCATAACCGGCGCATTATTGCAGCTGCCGGCATTGGTCACCCTCAGCGTTTCTTTGACATGTTGAACAGCTACGGCGTTGTGCTCGCTGACACCATCGCATTGCCCGATCACTATGATTACCGTAGCAATCCGTTTCGGCATGTTCGCGCCGACATGATCCTGATCACAGAAAAGGATGCAGTAAAATGCGGCGGCACACACGAACTCGCAAGCGATGCGCGTCTGTGGGTCGTGCCGGTAGTGGTGGCGATCGATCAGCCGCTGCTCGACAACATCGTGGAGAAATTGCGTGGACCCTCGACTGCTTGATATTTTGGTCTGTCCGCTCTGCAAGGGCCCGTTGAAGTACGACAAAGAGGCGCAAGAGTTGCTCTGCAACGGTGATCGTCTTGCGTACCCGATTCGTGATGGTATTCCCATCATGTGGGCTGACGAAGCGCGCGATCTGAACGCGCCTACCGCACAAGAAAAATAAAGAAACTGTCCGGATGTCTTTTGTCGTCATCATCCCGGCGCGCATGGCATCGACGCGTCTTCCTGATAAGCCGCTGGCCGACATAGCCGGTAAGCCGATGGTCGTGCGGGTTGCCGAGCGCGCGGCATTATCAAGCGCCGTGCAGGTGATTGTCGCGACCGATGATGCGCGCGTCGTAGCAGCGTGCCAGCAGGCCAATGTAGATGTTCGCATGACGCGTACTGATCATCCGTCTGGCACGGATCGAATCGCCGAGATTGCGTCGGCCTTGCCGTTACCTGATGATGCAGTTGTGGTGAATGTGCAGGGTGACGAGCCGTTGATTGATCCTGATCTTATTAATGCATGCGCCGCGCGTATCAGTGCAACGACACCGATGGCAACTGCTGCGCATCCCATTCACTCTATCGACGATGTGTTTAATCCGAACGTGGTCAAGGTTGTGCTGGATGCGCATGGAGACGCCTTGCTGTTTTCGCGCGCGCCGCTGCCATGGCACCGCGACGGCTTTGCGCACGACCGGCAAACGATGCCGATCGATTACATCCCGCTTAGACATATCGGCATCTACGCCTACCGACGTGATTTTTTATTGAGTTACCCGAAGCTATCAGCGTCACCCTTGGAAACAATAGAGGCGCTCGAGCAATTGCGTGTGCTCTGGCACGGTCACCGAATTGCTGTTCATTGCACTGATCAAGCGCCGGCGGCGGGTGTTGATACTGCTGAGGATCTCGCGCGCGTGCGACAATTTTTTGCCGTTTGAGCAAGTTCACGCATTCTTTCAGCAAAAGCGTGTGCTGCATTCTGTGGTAAGTTTCGGGCAACCTCAATCTCTGACAATAATGCCGGGCAGTTTTATTTAAAGCGCCGAAGGCATAAACGACCAAGGACTCACCATGCGGCTCATCCTGTTGGGACCTCCGGGTGCCGGTAAAGGCACGCAGGCTGCCTACATCAAAGAGAAATTCAATATTCCGCAAATCTCTACCGGCGACATGCTGCGCGCTGCCGTAAAAGAAGGCTCGGCGCTTGGTCTGGCGGCAAAAAAAGTGATGGATGCCGGCGGCTTGGTGTCCGACGACATCATCATTGGTTTAGTTAAAGATCGGCTCACGCATTCGGATTGCGGTAACGGTTACCTGTTTGACGGTTTTCCGCGCACGATCCCGCAAGCCGAAGCAATGAAAGACGCCGGCGTCGCGATTGATTACGTGCTTGAAATCGATGTGCCCGACGAAGCAATTGTCGAACGAATGAGCGGCCGTCGTGTGCACACCGCATCTGGCCGAACTTACCATGTCAAATTCAACCCGCCTAAAGTCGCCGGAAAAGATGATGTGACTGGCGAAGACTTAATTCAGCGTGACGATGACCGTGAAGAGACTGTTAAAAAAAGACTCGCGGTCTATCATGATCAGACAGTACAGCTGGTCGGCTACTACAACGACTGGGCGGCATCGGGTCAGCCCGGCGCGCCAGGCTACCGCAAGATCTCCGGCGTGGGTGCCGTCGAAGAAATTCGCGACCGCGCGTTTACGGCATTGTCAGCATGAGGCATTAAATCGTAGCGGACCAGGGGTCCGCTTTTTATTTGTTCGTGCGTGATCTTGAGATTCCAGCGCAAAGCGGGTCGGGGCAGGCGCGAATGCTTGAGCAGCAGCAGGCGTTTGTGTGTGAACAAAAATCTTGGAGTTGTAGTGCTAAAGCCGGCCGACTGAGCCGTCACAGTAGTTTTAATGATTGACATGTAATTCTGGAGGAGACGTATGGCATCAACAGGCTTGTGGCTTGCCGTGGTGTGCGGCTTTATCGCCGTCATTTACGGTTTGATTTCCCGTAGCTGGATTCTGAGCCAGGATCCCGGCAACGCACGCATGCAAGAGATTGCTGCGGCGATTGAGGCGGGCGCGGCGGCTTACCTCGCGCGACAGTACCGCACCATTGCGATGGTCGGTGTGGTGCTCGCGGTATTGATCGGCATCTTCCTTGACGGTCCAACCGCCGCCGGTTTCGTGTTGGGTGCGGTGCTCTCGGGAGCGTGCGGCTTCATCGGCATGAATGTCTCGGTGCGCGCTAACGTGCGTACCGCGCAAGCAGCGACACAAGGTATCGGCCCGGCGCTCGACGTGGCCTTCCGTGGCGGTGCGATTACCGGCATGCTGGTCGTCGGCTTGGGCTTGCTGGGTGTGTCGATTTTCTTCTGGCTGATAGGCGGTCTTGAGCACGCTGACCCGGCGACCTTGAAGCCCTTGCTTGGGTTTGCTTTTGGCTCATCCTTGATCTCGATTTTCGCGCGACTGGGTGGCGGCATCTTCACCAAAGGCGCGGACGTTGGCGCTGACTTGGTGGGCAAAGTTGAGGCAGGTATTCCGGAAGACGATCCGCGTAACCCTGCGGTGATTGCCGATAACGTGGGTGACAACGTGGGCGATTGCGCTGGTATGGCCGCTGACTTGTTCGAGACCTACGCCGTGACGCTGATCGCTACCATGGCGCTGGGCGCGCTGATGGCGGTATCGGCCAAAACAGAGGCGGTGATTTATCCGTTGATTTTGGGTGGTGTGTCGATCATTGCTTCGATCATTGGGGTGATGTTCGTGAAAGCCAGCCCGGGCATGAAGAATGTTATGCCGGCGTTGTACCGTGGTCTGATCGTATCGGGCGTGTTATCACTGATCGCGTTCTACTTCGTGACCACTGCGCTGTTCCCCGAGCCGATGGCGCTGGTGGAAGAACGCACCGCTTCGGCGATGGCCTTGTTCGGTTCGTGTATTGTCGGCTTGGTGCTCACTGCGGCGATGGTCTGGATTACCGAGTACTACACCGGTACGGATTTTCATCCGGTGAAGCATATCGCGCAGGCATCGACGACGGGCCACGCAACCAACATCATCGCTGGTATTGGTATCTCGATGAAGTCCACCGCATGGCCGGTGCTATTTGTCTGCGCCGGTATCGTGGTGTCTTACGGGCTAGCGGGCTTGTATGGCATTGCGGTCGCTGCGACAGCCATGCTGTCGATGGCCGGCATTATCGTGGCGCTGGATGCGTATGGCCCAATCACCGATAACGCAGGTGGCATTGCCGAGATGTCGGATCTGCCGGCCAGTGTGCGTGACATTACCGATCCATTGGACGCCGTCGGCAATACCACCAAGGCGGTGACCAAAGGCTATGCGATCGGTTCTGCCGGTTTGGCCGCGCTGGTCTTGTTTGCTGATTACACGCATGCGCTGCATGATCGTGGCATCAACGTGAACTTCGACCTGTCTGATCCAATGATCATCATCGGCTTGTTCATTGGTGGCTTGATTCCCTACCTGTTCGGTGCCATGGCGATGGAAGCTGTCGGTCGTGCAGCGAGCTCGGTGGTGGAAGAGGTGCGTCGCCAGTTCCGCGATATCCCGGGCATCATGGAAGGCACCGGCAAGCCCGAGTACGGCAAGGCGGTTGACATGCTGACCGTAGCTGCGATCAAAGAAATGATGGTGCCGTCGCTATTGCCTGTAGTGGTGCCGATCGTCGTCGGCGTGGTACTCGGACCGAAGGCGCTGGGTGGTTTGCTGATGGGCACGATTGTGACCGGCCTGTTCGTGGCGATCTCGATGTGTACCGGTGGTGGTGCATGGGATAACGCCAAGAAGTACATCGAAGATGGCTTCCACGGCGGTAAAGGTAGCGAGGCGCACAAGGCAGCAGTCACCGGTGACACAGTGGGTGATCCGTACAAGGATACTGCCGGCCCTGCAGTCAACCCGCTGATCAAGATCATCAACTTGGTCGCGCTGTTGATCGTCCCCTTGCTAGCGGCAAAGGGATTGATCGGCTGATTACGTTAGTCCGCACCGGGAAAGGCAGCTTCGGCTGCCTTTCTCATTAGTGGCGTTATCATTTGGCGCGACACGGACGCGGGTAGTGCTGACTGAATTTGCTTTAACAAAAACAGGAGTAGCTATGGATATCAACAACAATGTTTTCATCATCACCGGTGGCGCATCTGGCCTTGGCGCTGCATCAGCGCACATGATTGTCGCCAATGGCGGCAAGGTGTTACTGGCTGATGTACAAGTCGATGCAGGTGAAAAGCTGGCAGCTGAGCTGGGTGGCAAATTCGTGAAATGCGATGTCACCTCCGAAGCTGACGGCAACGCGGTAGTTGCCGCAGCACAGGCGATGGGTACAGTAGTCGGCTTGATCAACTGCGCCGGAGTGGCGCCGGCGGTGAAAACAGTGGGCAAAGACGGGCCCCATCCGCTCGAGGTATTCCAGCGCGTGGTGAATATCAACTTGGTGGGTACGTTCAACATGTCGCGGTTAGCCGCCGCCGCGATGTCGAACAATACGCCGAACGCCAATGGCGAGCGTGGCGTGATCATCCACACCGCCTCGGTCGCGGCTTATGATGGCCAGATCGGTCAGGTGGCCTATGGCTCCTCCAAAGCAGGTGTGGTGGGCTTGACCTTGCCAATGGCGCGTGACTTGTCGCGCAACGGTATTCGGGTCATGACGATCGCGCCGGGCATTTTCGAAACGCCGATGCTGCTTGGCATGCCGCAAGAGGTGCAAGATGCGCTCGGAAAAATGGTGCCGTTCCCACCGCGCTTGGGAAAGCCGGAAGAGTACGCGCAACTCGCCAAGACCATTTTTGAAAACTGCATGCTGAACGGCGAATCGATACGGCTCGACGGCGCTATTCGTATGCAGCCTAAATAACGCGCTGTCGCAAAGCGTTCATAGTAGCGGGCAGCGCTTCGCAAACCGCTTTCCTGCTGCTAACCTGAGGCGATGTCTTCGTCGCAAAAAACGGCACTGTTCCTGACAGGTGGCGGCGCTCGCGCTGCCTACCAAGTCGGTGTGTTGCAGGCAATTTACTCTCTGCTGAGCGAGGCCGGTTGGCCGGCCGGTAAAAATCCCTTCGATATTGTGTGCGGCACTTCCGCGGGTGCCATCAATGCCACCGCCTATGCCTGCCGTGCCGATGATGTTGAGCACAGCATCAGCCATTTACTGAATGTCTGGCGTAGCTTGCAGGTCGAGCAGGTGTATCGTGCCGATTCGATTGGCGTGATCCGGTCCGGCGCGCGCTGGTTGTCGTTGCTGTCATTCGGCTGGCTGCTGCGGCAGTGGCATGCCTCACCGCCAAACTCGCTGCTCGATAATTCTCCGCTGGTTGAGCTATTGCACAAGATGCTTGATCTGCCGCGGCTTGATGCGGCGCTAGCACAGGGGCATTTGCACGCACTCGCCGTATCCGCTTCTTCTTACACCGCAGGGCGCCACGTGGTGTTTTATCAATCTGCTGCCGAGATCCCACCATGGAGCCGGATTCAGCGCATGTCGGTGCCGCAGCAGATCGGCGTTGATCATTTGTTGGCGTCATCCTCGATACCGCTGATCTTTCCATCGATACCGCTGTATTGCGGGGATCGCTGCGAATATTTTGGTGATGGATCATTACGCGAGCTGGCGCCAGTATCACCGGCGGTTCATCTCGGCGCTGATCGCGTTCTTGTGATCGGCGCTGGCAATATCGGTAGCAGTGGCAGAAAATTTGACGAGTTCGCTGGTTATCCGAGCTTGGCGCAGATCGCCGGACATGCCATGTCGAGTATTTTTTTGGATGGGTTGTCAGTGGATCTCGAGCGAATGGCGCGCATCAACCACACCCTCTCCTTGCTGACGCCGGCGCAACGCCAACAGACATCGCTTCGCCCGATCGAGATGCTCGCGATCACGCCGTCCAAGCCATTAGACTCGATCGCCAGCGAGCATATTGGCAGCTTGCCGCTGCCGATTCGTACGCTGTTATCCGCCATCGGTGCGACCGAAAGGCGGGGCGCAGCGCTGGCCTCCTACCTGCTGTTTGAATCAAGCGATACCCGCTGCTTGATCGAACTTGGACAGATCGATACCCTGCACCGGCGCGATGAGGTGCTGCGATTTTTTGGGGCAATCGAGCCCCGTTCTGAAGCTGTCAAGGTAATTCGCCAGGCTTGAGCGCTTGCCGGAGACCGATTCCCCCACACGCGGCGTTCGACAAACCACCGTGTTTTCGCAGAAAATAGCGTATTTTGGACTCAGAAGGCTAAATTAGTTATCACATTACGTAGTTTTCGTGATGCCATCTAGATTCAGGGGTTTTTCCGGCAACGAAGCGCAGGTATGATTTCGCATTGCCGGAAAACAATGCGCTTGATCCGCAAGGGTGAAAGAGGCTGTGGGTGGTTGGTCCAGTACGCGTCGGCGTTGTCATAAAAAGAACTTTCCGACGCGCTTTGTGTAGTCTTGATAGGATCGTGAATATTTACATGCTCAGCGCGCTGCCACAGCGCGACGAACAGCTATCGGAATCGGAGGCCGGCGAGGAATTGCTGCGCACCGTACCGGGCAACGTCGTGCAATCGATACGCGCATTTCGGGTGGTTGACCTGCAATCCGAGGCAGTTCGGCTTGCGCACCATTTTTTATACGCGAATTTGTCGCATGCGCTGACACGTCAGCAAGTGCTCGCGGTTGTCGCTGAATCTTTCCACATACCCAAATCCGCTGCCAAGAATTTTGACGCATTGCGAGACTGCCTGACTGAGCAGATTCATCGCGCGGGTCAGCAACCCGGCTTCTTGATTGTGCTTGATCAGTTGCCGCAGACTCAGAAATTCGACCGCGAGGCGCGCGAGAACTTACTCGATGTCTTCCGTGATGCGGCCGATTTTTGGGCAGAGCGTCTTGTGCCGTTTCGGGTTTTCTTTTCGTTCGACTGATCGTTTCGCTGACGCCGCAGCGCGCGTCATGATGAAGGCGTTATGTATCGCGAGCGTTGTGGCGTGAATCTCCACTGCTACAATTCGCCGCATGAAAAATATCGTGATCCTGATCTCGGGTCGCGGCAGCAACATGGAAGCCATTATCCGTGCTGCTGCTGCCGAGCAGTGGCCCGCTCGGATCGCGGCAGTCATTAGTCATCGTGCTGACGCCGCTGGATTAGCCACTGCAGCGCGTGCAGGCATCCCGATCGCTACGGTTGAACATCAACAATACCCTGATCGCGTGAGTTTTGATCGCGCACTCGCCGAGCAAATCGATATCTTTCAACCTGACCTGGTGGTGCTCGCGGGTTTTATGCGTATTCTCAGTGCTGGTTTTGTTGGACACTATCGCGGCAGTTTGCTCAATATCCACCCTTCGCTGTTACCGAGTTTTCCCGGTCTCTCCACACACCGGCGTGCGATCGAGGCGGGTGTGCATTTTCACGGGGCGACCGTTCACTTTGTCACCCAAGAATTAGACCATGGCCCTATCGTTGCGCAGGCAGTCGTACCCGTGCTTCACGACGACACAGAAGACACCTTGGCGGCCCGTGTGCTGATCGAGGAGCATCGCATCTATCCCGCTGCCGTCAGAGGCATCATCGAGGGTCGTATCCGGCTGGTGGGTGATCGGGTGCGTCATGATCAGCCGCTCGAGTCTGGGGCATGAGGCTCGCGCCTTGGGTCATCGGCGGTACCGAGCAGGCACTGCGAGAGATAATGCGTTTTGCCGGCCCGGCTGATGTAACGCTGTCGCGCTATTTCCGCGAGCACCCGAAGCTCGGCTCACGAGAACGAAGCGCAATTGCTGAAGCGGTGTACGGCTTTCTGCGTCATCGTTTGGTGCTGATGCATTTTTCAGAATCCGGCCACGGCCCGCAATTGCGCCGTATCGCCTTGCTGGCACTTGCCGAAAGCAGCGGCTTGGAGGCGCTCGGTGGTGTGGAAGAAAACGAGCGGCTTTGGCTGACGCACGTGCTCAGTATCGATAGAGCTACCCTCTCGCTTGCCTTACGCAGCAATTTTCCTGATTGGATTCGGAATCGCCTGATCGATCAATTTGGACAAGATCAGGCTGAGCAGTTGATGGCCGCGCTGAACCAACCGGCCAGCCTTGATGTGCGCATAAATACCATTCAGTCCTCGGCTGAGCAGGTTGAGTCGGCGCTGATGGAGGCCGGCATACAGTTTGAGCGGGCCCGCTACGCGCCCCACGCGCTGCGCTTGCTTGCAAAACCGGCGCTACAAAATTTACCGGTTTTCAAGCAAGGAGCGATCGAAGTACAAGACGAGGGCAGCCAGCTACTCGCCCACTTGCTGGGCGCGCGCCGTGGTGAGATGGTGGTCGATTTTTGTGCCGGTGCCGGCGGCAAGACGCTGGCGATCGGCGCCATGATGCGCAACACCGGCAGGCTGTATGCGTTTGACATCTCGGATAAGCGCCTGGCCAAGCTTAAGCCACGTCTCGCCCGTAGCGGTCTCTATAATGTGCACCCAGTGCTGCTCGCGCATGAGAATGATGCCAAGGTCAAGCGCCTGGCCGGTAAAGTTGATCGCGTGCTGGTTGATGCACCCTGCAGTGGATTCGGTACCCTGCGTCGTAACCCGGACATCAAATGGCGACAGCAGCCAGACGATGTCACCGAGCTGTGCGAGCGGCAGTCAAGCATACTCAACAGTGCAGCGCGATTACCCAAAGTCGGCGGACGACTGGTCTACGCCACATGCAGTTTGTTGATGGAAGAAAACCAGGCGATCATCGAGCGTTTTCTTTCGCAACAAGCGAATTACCGATTGATTCCTGCGCACGAGATTCTGCTCGAACAAAAAATCGCACTCGATACGGGCGACTACTTGCAGTTGCTACCGCATCGACATGGTACCGACGGTTTCTTTGCGGCGGTACTCGAGCGTTCATCATGACATCGAGCGTGCGATGCGCGCTGATGATCGCTATCGTTTTGGCTTGCGCCAAGCCCGCTGTGGCGCGCGAGCCAGCGCCGGTGTTAGTCGCTGCAGCATCGATCGAGGTGTATTTCACGCCTTGGGATGACGCCCAGGGAGCCCTGGTCGCGGCGATTGAGCAGGCACAGCAACAGGTACTAGTGCAGGCCTTCCTATTGACCAGCCGAACAATCGCCGCTAGCCTGATCCGCGCTTATCGTCGGGGCGTCGACGTCAGGGTGTTGGCCGATCAGCGACAGCACACGGAGTCGACCGGGTCGCAGCTAGATCGTTTGGCGCAAGCGGGTATTCCGGTATGGTTGGAGACGCGCTACCGAAGCGCGCACAACAAGATTATGCTCATCGATGTACAAACCTTGCGCTCAGTAGTGATTACCGGCAGCTATAACTACAGCCGAGGTGCGCAAAGCATGAATGCAGAAAATCTTTTGCTGATTCGCGGTAATGCTGCGTTGGCGAATCGTTTCGAAGCAAACTGGATGCGGCATCAGTCTGAGGCTACTTTAATGGAAATCCGATGAGCCCCGCACACAACCTGTGGTCGCAGCTGTTGGCGGATATTCACGACCCGAATTTGCAGTGGCAATTGATAGCGTTGGGCCTTTGCGTTGCGCTTGGCTGGTGGCTTTCGCGTGCGCTCTCTCAGCGGCTAACGGCGCACTCAGGTCTTGCCAGTATCTCTAAAGGTAGTGTGCAGCGCCTGCTGACGCCACTGCTGATTCCGTTGCTGATGCTGCTGGCGGCCAGAGTACTCTCGAGTACGCAAAGTGTTGGCTTGCTTCGGGTGGCGATTCCACTCACGCTGTCTTATCTGTTCATACGTACCGTGTTTTACCTGCTGCGCATCGCCTTTGCGCCGGATGGTCGTGTCAGCATAATTTTGCAGACCTTCGAGCAGGTGATCGCGGTGCTGATACTGGCCGCTGTTGCGCTCTATATCAGCGGGCTGTGGCCCGAGTTTGTTGATTATCTTGAGCAGACCAAACTCCCCATCGGTCGACATCGTGAGTCGCTACTGGTACTGATACAGGCGCTGATTTGGGTGGGTCTCACGCTTGTACTGGCGTTATGGGCTGCGGCGCTGCTGGAGCAGCGCCTAATGCAGCTCGATAGCGTGCATAGCTCATTGCGCGCAGTGCTGGCGCGTTTAGGGCGCGGTTTACTGATTCTGGTTGCGGTACTGATCAGCTTGTCACTGGTCGGCATTGATTTGACCGTGCTCTCGGTATTCGGCGGCGCTTTAGGCGTTGGTCTTGGCTTGGGTTTGCAAAAGCTGGTCAGCAGCTATGTGTCGGGTTTTGTGGTGCTGCTCGAGCGCAGCCTATCGATCGGCGATCTGGTCAGCGTCGAAAAATTTAGCGGACAGATCGTTCAGATTAACACCCGCTACACCGTGTTACGTGCTGGCGATGGCACCGAGGCGATTATTCCGAACGAGATGCTGGTGTCACAGCCGGTGCAAAACTTCAGCCTGAGTGACCGTCACACGCGCATCAGCAGTTGCTTCAAAGTGGCTCACGGCACGGATGTGCCGCGCTTGTTAACCGCAATCCCCCAGGCACTTGCCAAGTTGCCTGGCGTGCTGGAGAAGCCCTCACCAAGTGCGCTGTTGCAAGGCATGGGCCCGGAGGGTTTGGAGATTGAGGCATCAGTTTGGATTGATGATCCTGTCAAACTCAAGGGCAGCACTCAGTCCGCGATGAACCTCACGCTACTGAAGTTGCTTAATGAGCAAAATGTGAGCTTGTCGTCGGTGTTGCCAACTGCAAGCTAGCTCAGGCCGTAATCCTTTGATTTAAAATGGTTTATTGGATTGCATGGCTGAAATTTCGGGCTTTCTCCCGGAAAACCACGTAAAATGCGGGCATGTGCGGGAGTGTCGTAGGACAACCCGTTCGCAGATTGTATGGAGAAAAAATGACTCAATATTCCGGCTTGGATCTGGTTTTGGATTTCCTGCTCAACGGCATCACCCACGCAAGCGGTTGGCAGATTCTGCTGTTCACGCTTGCAGTGACGCACATCACGATCGCCGGCGTCACTATTTTTCTGCATCGCTGTCAGGCTCACCGTGCGCTTGATTTACACCCGATTCCGAGTCACTTTTTCCGGTTCTGGTTGTGGATGACCACGGGCATGGTGACCAAGGAGTGGGCAGCGATTCACCGTAAGCACCACGCCAAGTGCGAGTCCACCGAAGACCCGCACAGCCCCGTCACGCGCGGTATCGAGACCGTTGTGTTCGAGGGCGCCGAGTTGTACCGGATCGAAGCAAAAAACCGTGAAACCATTGAAAAGTATGGTCACGGTACGCCGGACGATTGGATCGAGCGCAATGTGTACACCAAGCACTCTGCATTGGGCGTGTCGCTCATGCTGATTGTGAATGTGATGTTGTTTGGCGTGCTGGGCTTAACAGTCTGGGCGATCCAGATGGCTTGGATTCCGGTGACTGCTGCGGGCATCATCAACGGTATTGGCCACTACTGGGGCTACCGAAACTTCGATTGCAAAGATGCCTCCACGAATATTCTTCCGATCGGCATCATCATCGGTGGTGAAGAATTGCATAACAACCATCACACCTTTGGCACCTCGGCCAAGTTGTCGGCCAAGTGGTACGAGTTCGACATCGGTTGGCTGTACATTTCCATCCTCGCATTTTTAGGATTGGCGAAGGTGAAGAAAGTCGCGCCTGAGCCCAAGTTTGATCGCAGTAAATTAGTCGCCGATCTGGATACGCTGCACGCGGTGGTGGCTAACCGCTACGATGTCATGGCGAAGTACGCGCGCTCTTTGCGTAGCGCCTGGCGTGATGAAGTCGATCAGATTCGCGCCAGCTCCACTTTGGGCGCGGGGTTCTTGAAGTCGTCCAAGAAGCTGCTGCAGCGCGAGCCCGCCAGCCTCGAAACTAGCCAAAAGCAGCAGTTATCAGAGCTGTTTGAACACAGCACTGCGCTCAAGACCATGCACGAGATGCGTGTTGAGTTGAGTGCGATTTGGGAGCGCTCGCATTTCACCAGTGATCAGTTACTGCAGCAGTTGCGTGATTGGTGCGCGCGTGCCGAGGCTTCGGGCATACGTTCGCTGCGAGAATTCTCTCTGCGCCTGCGTACTTACGCTTAACGCCAAGTTGCAAGCGCCAGGATGGGTTTGCTTCGAACGAGGCTGCAGTAACGATAAGCGCCCAGGTCGTCATAACAAAAAACCCGCTCTCGTGAGCGGGTTTTTGTTGGGCAGTTTTCTACGCGACGATTACTTGATTTTTGTTTCCTTGTACTCGACATGCTTGCGTGCCTTCGGATCGAACTTCGTGATCGTCATTTTTTCAGGCATGGTGCGCTTGTTCTTGGTGGTGGTGTAAAAGTGACCGGTACCTGCGGTCGACTCGAGCTTGATTTTTTCGCGGCCTTTGCTGGTTGCCATGATGTCTTTTCCTGTTCCTTGAAGTGATTAGACCTTGGCACCGCGTGCGCGCATATCAGCGAGCACGGCCTCAATCCCGAGTTTGTCAATAATGCGCAAGCCGGCATTCGATACACGCAGGCGGACCCAGCGGTTTTCCGACTCGACCCAAAAGCGGCGGTTCTGCAAGTTGGGCAGGAAGCGACGCTTGGTCTTGTTGTTGGCGTGGGAAACATTGTTGCCGCTCATCGGCTTTTTCCCGGTTACTTCGCATTCACGTGCCACAGCAAACTCCTTGTAAATTTCCGACATTTGGAAGAGGGCGGAGTATACTGAAAAAAATGCATATATTCAAGCACTTGCGAGAAAAAATTGTAAACTCAGTACTTTAAAATAATTTAACAATTTTTCCTGCAGTGGCCTTGTTTTTGGCGCCTCAGCACAGCCCGTTGGCGCGGAAAGACCAGATTTGTTCTGGCGTGACGATCAGATGGTCGAGCAAGCTGACCTCGATGCAGCGCATCGCCTCTGCTAGCTTCTTGGTCAGGGTCTTGTCCAATTCACTCGGCTCGGCGCGACCGCTAGGATGGTTGTGCGCGAATACGACGCCGGCGGCATCGTGCTTGAGCGCGGTACGTACGATCTCTCTTGGGTAAACCGCCACCCGTTGCAGCGCGCCGCTGCCAAAATCTTCCACTGCAAGCAGGCGGTGCTGCACATCGGTGAACAAGCCAATAAAGCGCTCGTTCAGTTGTGTGTTGAAACGATGTCGCAGATACATTGATACATGATCGACCGAGTCCAGCACCGGCTGCTGCATCAATAGACCGGTCAGCGCGCGCTGCTGCAGCGCGTTGATGGCTAACAGCATGGCTTGCTTGGCGGCGCCAAGTCCGCGCACGGCATCAAGGTCTTGCGCCGATGCGGCGAATAGCTGTTGGAGCGAGCCAAAGCGATCGATCAGCGATTGTCCGAGCTCGACCGCGCTGACGCCAGTAACGCCTGTGCGCAATAGCACCGCAAGTAACTCGGCATCGGTCAGAGCGCTCGCGCCATGGGTGAGGAGCCGCTCGCGCGGGCGAAGCTGATGAGGCATGTCGGTTATGCGCATGGCAAAGATCTTATCGGGTGGCGAGTTCAGCCCTGCATGCTAGCGTGCAGACCGAGTCAATGCGTACAGAACGTACAACGGACACTGGCTTACAATAGGAAAATCGCAAAAATTAAGCAGCCTGATGTTGAATTCGCCACATCCCGTTGTGACCGAGGGGGCTTTCCTGACGCTGCATTACCGCGTTAGCGCTGATGATGGGCGCGATATCGTGAGCACGTTCGGTGATACGCCGGCAACGCTGCAGTTGGGCGTTGGACAGTTGTCGCCGGAGCTGGAGGCAAAGCTGATTGGGTTACCAGAGGGCGCGCAACAGGTGTTCGAGCTGCCAGCAGGCACCGCATTTGGTCAGCGGAGCCCTGAGCTGATTCAGCGCGTATCACTCGCGACACTGCGTCAGCACTCGCCAGATCAGTTCGAGTATACCGTTGGTGATCTGGTCGATTTCTCTGCACCGGGTGGCGGGCGCTTCGCTGGTGTTTTAATGGCGCTGGATGATCAAGATGCGACGTTCGACTTTAATCATCCGCTCGCTGGGCGGTCGGTGCGATTTGAAGTCAGCATTATCGGGATTTTGTAGAGGAGTCGACGGTGGAACAGGCCAAACAAATTTTACTAGCGCAGCCGCGCGGCTTTTGCGCCGGCGTAGATCGGGCGATTGAGATCGTTGAGCGGGCGATCGCGCAATTTGGCGCGCCGATTTATGTTCGGCACGAGATTGTGCATAACCGCTACGTGGTAGACGAGTTAAGTGCCAAGGGCGCAATCTTTGTGGAGGACTTGGCCGAGGTACCACCCGGTAGTCATCTGGTGTTCTCAGCGCATGGTGTTTCGCGCGCTGTTAAAAGCGAAGCAGAGCAGCGTGGCTTGAGTGTGTTCGATGCGACCTGCCCACTGGTGACCAAGGTCCATGTTGAAGTCGCCAAGATGCGCGCCGAGGGTATGGAAATCGTGATGATCGGTCACCACGGGCATCCGGAGGTTGAGGGTACGATGGGTCAGTCGGATGACGGTATGTATCTGATTGAGACCATCGAAGATATTGCGCAGCTGAATGTACGTAACCCCGATCGTCTTGCCTACGTGACCCAAACCACATTATCGGTCGACGACACCGCCGATATTATCGACGCGCTCAAGCGCCGTTTTCCGCATGTTGCCGAGCCGAAGAAAGGCGATATCTGCTACGCCACCACCAACCGTCAGCAAGCAGTCAAATTCATGGCGCCGCAGGTTGATCTGTTAATCGTGGTCGGTAGTCCGAGCAGTTCCAACTCCAGTCGACTGCGTGAGGTGGCGCAGAAAAATGGTGTCGAGTCGCACATGGTTGATGACGCGACCCAGATTGATCCGGCCTGGGTCGAGGGCAAAAGCCGCATTGGTGTCACGGCGGGCGCCTCCGCGCCGGAGGTGTTGGTACAACAAGTCGTGACTCGTTTGCGCGCCTTGGGCGTGAATTCCGTGCGTGAGCTTGACGGCGTCCAGGAGAATGTCACCTTCCCATTGCCGAAAGGGCTGTCGGCACGCAGCGAGCAATCGTAGTCAGCATGGATACGCTGGTCCAGCAGCTGATTAATGGTTTGGTGCTGGGCAGCGTCTATGCCTTGATCGCGCTTGGTTACACCATGGTGTACGGTGTGCTGAACCTGATTAATTTTGCACACGGTGACGTGCTGATGATAGGCGCGCTGACCGGTTGGTCGATTCTGCAGTTGCTTCAGCACTGGGTACCCGAGTGGCCGGGGCTGCTCAAGCTGGCGATTGCGATTATTGGTGCGGTACCTGTCTGCATTATCGTGAGCCTTATTATCGAACGCATTGCGTATCGACGCCTGCGTAATGCGCCGCGGCTTGCGCCGTTGATTACGGCGATCGGCGTGTCGATCTTGCTGCAGACGATCGCGATGATGCTGTGGGGCCGTGATCCGCTACCGTTTCCGCAGGTGCTGCCGATGACGCCCTTCCATGTCGCGGGTGGCTTGATTACGCCGACACAAGTGATGCTGCTGCTGCTCGCGCTGCTGTCGATGGCTGCGCTCGCGCTGTTGGTAGAGCGAACACGCATCGGCCGTGCCATGCGCGCGGTAGCCGAGAATCCTCGCGTCGCTGCGCTGATGGGCGTAGATGCGAACCGCGTCATCATGCTGACCTTTGCCATAGGCGCGGGGTTGGCGGCGATCGCGGGTGTGATGTGGGCCGCCAACTACGCATCAGCGCAGTTCGCGATGGGATTCGTACCTGGCTTGAAAGCCTTTTCAGCGGCAGTGCTCGGCGGTATCGGCAATATTTACGGCGCGATGCTGGGAGGATTGCTGCTCGGACTCATTGAGAGCCTGGGCGCAGGGTATATCGGTGATATCACTGCCGGCGTTTTGGGTAGTCACTACCAGGATATTTTTGCTTTCATTGTGCTGATTCTGGTGCTGACGCTGCGACCCTCCGGCTTGATGGGCGAGCGCGTCGCTGATCGCTCCTGATCTGAATGGTATGAGCAACACGACCATCCTCTCATCGTCGCGCATACCGCTTTTTCTACTTGCAGCCGCGGTACTCTTATTTCCTTTATTGGCGGCGCCGTTCGGCAACGCGTGGGTCAGGATTGCTGATGTCGCGCTGCTGTACATCATGCTCGCGCTCGGCCTGAACGTTGTGGTTGGTTTTGCAGGCTTGCTCGATCTTGGTTATGTCGCTTTCTTTGCCATAGGTGCTTATCTCGCCGGCTTGTTATCGTCACCGCAACTGGCAGCGACTATCGAGTCTTTGCAAATTGATTTTCCTGTCGCAGGTGCATGGGTAACAGAGTGGGTTGGGCCGGTGATTGCGTCGCAGGGCGTCCATCTATCGGTGTGGCTGATTATTCCGCTGGCGGCGCTGGTGGCTGGCTTGGCCGGTGCCTTGCTTGGTGCGCCAACGCTCAAGCTGCGCGGCGATTATCTGGCGATTGTGACGCTCGGGTTCGGCGAAATTATTCGCATCTTCATGAATAATCTGAATGGCCCGATTAATATCACCAACGGCCCTCAGGGAATTAACCTGATCGATCCGGTTCGTATCGGTGGTGTTTCATTGGCGGGTGAGGCTGGGGTGGTTCAGCTTGGCAGTCTAAGTATTCCTTCCGTCAACGCTTATTACTATCTGTTTTTAATACTCGCCGTCGGTACCATTATTTTTTCGTATCGGTTGCAGCACTCACGTCTGGGCCGCGCCTGGATCGCTATCCGCGAAGATGAAATAGCAGCCAAGGCAATGGGCATAAATGTGCGCAACATGAAGTTGTTGGCGTTCGCTATGGGCGCTAGCTTCGGTGGCATTGCGGGTGCGATGTTTGGCGCGTTTCAGGGTTTCATTTCGCCAGAGTCTTTCAGTCTCACGGATTCAATTGCGATACTGGCGATGGTGGTGCTGGGTGGTATCGGCCATATCCCCGGCGTGGTGCTCGGTGCAGTGCTACTCGCCGCTTTACCTGAGCTGCTACGTCACACCGTAGAGCCAGTACAAATGGCGCTGCTCGGGCAGGTCTGGATCGACGCAGAGGTGTTGCGGCAACTGCTGTACGGATTAGCATTAGTGCTGATCATGCTAGCGCGACCCGCAGGCCTCTGGCCGGCGCCACGCGCAGAGCAGCAAGCGCATCGGGGGGCCGCGGCATGAGCGCACCCGTGTTGTCAGTGCATGGCGCAAGCAAGCGCTTCGGTGGCTTGCAGGCACTCGCCGATGTCAGCTTGTCGGTGCAGCACGGACATATTCACGGATTAATCGGCCCCAACGGCGCAGGCAAGACTACCTGTTTCAATGTCATTACAGGTTTGTATCAGCCTGATAGCGGAAGCTTTCGCTTGAATGGGGCTGACTACTCGCCATCGTCGCCGCATTTGGTAGCGCAAGCAGGAATTGCACGCACCTTTCAGAATTTACGTTTGTTCGGCGAAATGACCGCGCTGGAAAATGTCATGGTGGGGCGACATGTGCGAACGCGTCAGGGTGTGTTGGGCGCTGTATTGCGACACACTGCTGCGCGTGACGAAGAGCAGGCGATTGAGCAGAAGGCGCGGGACTTATTGGCGCTGGTCGGTATTGCGGGATTAGCGCAGCGAACAGCGCGCTATCTGTCGTATGGCGATCAACGCCGGGTCGAGATCGCGCGCGCACTCGCCACCGAGCCGCTGCTGCTGGCGCTGGACGAGCCCGCGGCTGGCATGAACGCCACCGAAAAAGCCAGCCTGACTGAGTTATTGCAGCAGATCCGCGCAAACGGTACAACGATTCTGCTGATTGAGCATGACGTCAAGATGGTTATGAGTCTGTGCGATCAGATCACTGTGCTGGACTACGGCAAAGTGATCGCAGAAGGAAGCGCCGAGCAGGTTCGGCGTCACCCCGATGTGATCGCAGCCTACTTGGGTCGTGAGGCCGCATGAGCACCGCGCCGCTGTTGCAGGTCAACGCATTATCGGTCGCGTTTGGTGGCATTCAGGCGGTGCGCGATGTCTCGCTCGAAATCGCCGAGGGTGAACTCGTGACGCTGATTGGCGCTAACGGCGCCGGTAAAACCACGACCCTGAAAGCGATTACGCGCACGCTGCTGGCATCGCGTTCGTCGGGATCGGTATGTTTTGCAGGACAAGACATCCAAACCCAGCAGGCGCATCAGCTGCCGTCGCGTGGGTTGGCGATGGTGCCGGAGGGGCGCGGTGTTTTTACCCGCATGAGCATCCGAGAAAATCTGCTGATGGGTGCCTACGGGCGCAATGATCTGGCTGATATTGAAACCGACATCGCGCGATGGTTTGATATTTTTCCACGGCTGAAGGAGCGCCAGTCGCAGTTGGCTGGCACCTTGTCGGGCGGCGAGCAGCAGATGCTGGCGATGGCACGGGCCCTGATGAGCCAGCCTCGCTTGCTGCTGCTCGATGAGCCATCGATGGGTCTGGCACCGATCATGGTAGAGCGAATCTTCGAGGTGGTGAGCACTGTAGCCCAGCAAGGCGTGACGATTTTATTGGTTGAGCAAAATGTGCAACAAGCGCTATCGATAGCGAGCCGTGGCTATGTCATGGAGAGCGGATGTATTACCTTGCACGACAGCGCTGCGCAGCTATTGCAGGATCCGCGCGTCAGAGAAGCCTACCTCGGTCATTGATGTCATCACCACCTTGCAGTGACACATGAAACTATTTAGTTACTTTCGTAGCTCGGCCTCTTACCGGGTCCGAATCGCGCTCAACTTGAAGGGCTTGTCTTATGAGACCGTTCCGGTTCACCTGCTCAAAGACGGCGGCGAGCAGTTTTTACCGGAATATCGTAAGCTGAATGCAGATGCGCTGGTGCCTTCGCTGCAGCTACCGGACGGCATGGTTCTAAACCAGTCGCTCGCCATCATGGAGTATCTGGAGGAGGCCCATCCAGCCCCAGCCTTGCTTCCGCCTCATGCTGATGATCGGGCATGGGTACGCAGTCTTGCGCTATCAATCGCTTGCGATATTCATCCGATCGATAATTTGCGTGTGCTGCGTTACCTGCAGCACGAGATGGGCGTGTCTGAGGATAACAAGAACCGTTGGTATCGGCATTGGGTCGAGCAAGGTCTCGCAAGTATCGAGCGTGTGCTGGCGAGCGATCCTCGCGTGGGTGAATTCTGCTTCGGTGACACCCCAGGCTATGCCGATTGTGTACTGATTCCCCAGGTAGCCAACGGCCAACGCATGCAGTGCGATTTATCGGGTCTGCCAACGATCTTGCGTATTAACCAGGCGTGCCTGCAGTTGGACGCGTTTGCCAGGGCCTCGCCCGCGCAGCAAGCTGATGCAGAGTAAGGGCGTTGCGCATGCGAGCCTCGCGCGCGTGACAATCTCTGCGCATCCAACTTTTTATTTAGCCTCGATTATCTTGGCTTGATCATCTTGGCTTGATCATCTTGGCTCGACGATCGCGTTGAGCTTAGGTTTTATTGGATATCAGCGCTTGGATATCAGCGCTTGGTTATCAATGCTTGGTTATCGATGATTGGTTATCGATGATTGGTTATCGATGATTGGTTATCGAGACTTGCGATAGGCAATCACTTGCTGATGCTGCTCGCCCAAGCCGTCAATACCGAGTCGCATCTCATCACCGGGTGCGAGAAACTGCGGCGGCTGCATGCCCATCCCGACCCCCGGTGGGGTACCCGTTGCGATCACATCGCCGGGCATTAGCGTCATGAAACGACTCACGTAGCTGACTAATTTAGCGACCGGGAAGATCATGGTTCGTGTGTTGCCAGTTTGGCGCCGCTCGCCGTTCACATCTAGCCAAAGATTCAGCCGTTGCGGGTTGGCGATTTCATCACGCGTCACTAACCAAGGCCCCACCGGCCCGAAAGTGTCACAGCCCTTGCCTTTATCCCAAGTGCCGCCACGCTCGGCCTGGAACGCACGCTCGGATACATCATTCACCACGCAATACCCAGCGATATACGACAGCGCCTGTCGCTCGCTGACATATTGGGCCTTGGCGCCAATCACGACACCAAGCTCAACTTCCCAGTCTGCCTTGGTGACTTCCTTGGGTAGCATGACCTCGTCGTTCGGGCCGTTCAAACAGGTGATGGCCTTCATGAACACAATCGGCTCGGTGGGGATGCGCATGCCGGATTCTTTTGCATGGTCGGCGTAGTTGAGGCCGATCGCCACGATCTTGCCGATGCCGGAAACCGGCACACCGTAGCGCGGTTTGCCCCGCACCAGCGGCAAATTAGCTGGCTTAATGCGCGCTAACTTGGCGAGTGATTTGTCCGATAGCTGCGTCGGGCCGATATCGTCAATAATCGATGACAGGTCTCTGAGCTTGCCTTCGGCGTCAATCATTCCAGGTTTTTCGTGGCCAAGGCGACCGTAGCGAACCAGTTTCATTGGGATTCCTTTTATGTATGGAAGTGCTGCAGCGGAGTTTTGATTTTCGCCATTATGCCTGTGCCGGGCAAAGTTTTTTCATTATTTGCCAAATACCCCATGTGCTATCGTCCATCATAATCATGTAATAAATTTATTAGTAAAACTTTCAATAGGGGGTACAAATGCGCGCAAATTTTTTGGTTTCACTGCGGCCGTTGCTGCTAGCATCGGCGCTGGTTACTGCACCTAGTTTCTCGGCGCCGAGCGAGGCAGATTTTCTGATTATGCCCACTGAAAAAATCGAATGGAAAGAGGCAGACGCGGGTGCAAAAATGGCTGTCGTGTTTGGTGATCCGAGCAAACCCGGGATGTATGTGATCCGCGCCTATTTTCCGCCGGGTGTGATGAGCTCTCCGCATTTTCATGGCGAAGACAGGCACGTGATTGTGGTTCAGGGAACATGGAACGCGGGCACTGACGATAGCTGGGATCCGAAAGCCACCACGCCACTCAAGACCGGCACCTACATGTTCCACAAAGCAGGTGCTGTGCACTACGATGGCTCTGCGGGTGATGAAGGTGCGATGGTACAAATCGTCGGTATGGGGCCCAGCAAGACAACGTTTTTGTTTCCCAAAGAGGGCAGCTTCGGTAAACCACGCAGGCTGAAGTGATGATTCACCTTTGTAAAGGCAATTGTCTTCAAGACCTTGAACAAGTTATTGCTTCACTAACTTCAGAATCTTAAAAGAAGTTCTTGCTTGCATTACTTCAGCACTTAAACAAGTTATTCCTGTCTTTACTCCAGCACTTAAACAATTGCTGCCCTTACTTCAGCACCTTGAACAAATTATTGCTGTCATCGGTCCATGCGCGTAGACCGTCGATCATCGGCGGTTTTTTCGCTACCCTGAGCAGCGAGGGTTGCATGAGCGCCTCGCGGGTACTGGCCACCAGTACCCAATCCGTTGTGAGGAGAGGGCTGGCGGGCTGATTGTCGGAAATCAGCATGGCATGCATGCCAGCGTCTTCAGCCAGTTTCTCGACAACAGGTGCTAGCGCAAGGTACCGATTAGATACGTGAAAGGCGATCACGCCGTCCGGTTTCATGTGCTTGCGGTAAAGCGCCATGGCTTCCCGCGTGATCAGATGCACTGGAATAGAGTCACCTGAGAACGCATCGATTGCCAGCACATCAAACCGGTTGGGTGTTTCGCGCTCGAGATTAAGCCTGGCATCGCCGAGCACGGTTTCGATTACGGCGTGGCTATTGCGCAGGTAACCGAACTCGGTTTGCGCAATATGAATCACGGCAGGATCAATGTCATAAAACCGGAACCGATCGCCGTGTTCACCGAAGGCGGCAAGCGTGCCGGTGCCGAGCCCGACTACACCGACGACGCGCTGACCAATCGTATCCGGTACGGCAAGCAAGCGACCGATACCCGAGCTGATGCCATAGTAGGTGGTGGGCTTGTTGCGGTTCGGGCCAGACAAATACTCTTCGCCGTGCAAGATGGCGCCGTGTAGCAGACGTCGCACCGTGATGGTAGGCGTAGCGGAAGGGATATCGCGTACCAGTAGACGTCCATAAAAATTACGGGTCATCAGATGCGCGGAGTTGAGGTCGGCTTGTACCTGTCGCCATAGCATCAGCGCACAAAACGCTCCCAGTAGCATACCAATCGCAAGCGTGATTTTTCTGTCTCGCATGATCCAGGCGGCTAACAAACCTGTCAGCACTAAACCAATGCCCAGCTCGTAGTAGGCGGGTAATACACGTGGTGCTAATAAGCCAACCAAGGCGCCGCCTATCGCGCCGCCAAGCGATAGCGCAAGATAGAAGCGAGTCAGGTGACGCGGCGACGGACGGAGCGCGGCGAGTTCGCCATGCAAGAACATGGTGGCAACCAACAAGGTGCCGCAATAAAGCGGAATCGCCCAGACAATATTTAGCCCTAGTTTGTTATCTTGTAATCCGTAGGCGGCGGTACAGATCAAGACCACCATTACCGGCAACCACCAGCGACGCCGGTACCAGCGATCGCTCTCGAAACAGAGCACGAAACTTAGCAGATACAGTGTGAGCGGCAATATCCATAAAAAAGGAATGGCAGCGATATTCTGTGTGATGTGATTGGTGACTGCCAGCAGTAGCCACGCACTCAATGCAGCAAGTGAGAGCCATACAGCCTGTTGCTTGACGGTCGGTGGCGGATCTTCAGCTGCCTGGCTCATAGGCTGGGAAGCAGGCTTGTGCTGTCGGCTGAGGATCAGGCCAGAGCTCGCGCACAAGACCACGAACCCGGTGTATACGGTCGACCAGATCAATGACTGGGATTGCAGAGACAGCCACGGCTCGATTAAAAACGGATAACTCAGCAACGCGAGCAGGGATGCGAGATTAGACAGTGAGAACAGCCGATACACCTGCGCGCCATGGCCTGCGCTAGCCGCCCACGCTTGTATCAGTGGCCCCGTGGTCGATAGCATCAAGTAGGGTAAGCCTACCGTAGCACTCAGTAGCATCAGTATGTACAGGCTAGGATCTTCGCTGCCCGTCGGGCGCCAGCTACCGTCGGCTAGCACTGGCAGCATCAACAGACTCAGCAGCAGTAGCGCCGCATGCTGCCATACTTGTTTGCGGGGTGTGAGCCACCGCGTGAGCCGGTCTGCGTAAGCGTAGCCCAGCAGCAGGGCACTCTGAAAAAAAACCAGGCAGGTCGCCCATACTGCCGCTGATCCGCCAAACCAAGGCAGGATGTGTTTAGACACAATAGGCTGCACAAGAAACAGCAGGAAGGCACTGGAGAAGATCGTAGCCGAATGTAGCGCGGCGCTCATGCGTTGTCTCCGGTCGCGGTGATGTTGCGTTGATTATTCATGGATGGTCCCGCCGACAGGAATCGAACCTGTATCTAGCGCTTAGGAGGCACTCGTTCTATCCATTGAACTACGGCGAGGACACTAGCGCGCGCAACACGTCACAACCAACCGGGCGGGCCTGTTATGAAGCGCCGTGAGCAGCGCGACTCGATGTCGGTGTTATTCAGACAAGCCGGCCGGATTATAACTGAGGCGATTGTCTGATCGCGGTTGGATGATGACTAATCTCGGCGAACACTGCCAGTACAATGCACTATCTATTGACTTAGCCGGCGCTCAAGTTTGGCGCTGCGCCTCTTTATGGCAGTTATTACATTAAGCAATGCGCAGCTCGCGTTTGGTCATGTAGCGCTACTCGATCGTGCCGAGTTTTCGCTCGAGGCCGGCGAGCGTATCGGTTTGATCGGCCGTAATGGCACTGGAAAATCGTCGCTACTCAAAGTGATTGCGGGGCTCGCCAAGCTTGATGACGGCTTACTGGTGCTGCAGCAAGGTTTGCGAATCGCCTATGTAGAGCAAGAGCCCCAGTTCGATCAAGAGACGGTGATATTCGATGCGGTGGCCGGTGGTGTAGCGCAGACCAAGCAAGCGCTCGAGCGTTATCATCAACTCACGGCACAGCTTGGTACAGGTGATGATGCTGCGCTGCTGGAACAGCTAAGCACGCTACAAGCAGAGCTGGATGTCACGGATGGATGGAATCTCACTAACCGTATTGAAACCACTTTGCAACGTCTGCAGCTCGACGGTCAGCGTTCGATTGCAGCACTATCCGGTGGCATGAAAAAGCGTGTTGCCTTGGCGCGTGCCCTAGTAGCATTACCAGATGTACTGTTATTGGATGAGCCGACCAACCATCTGGATTTTTCATCCATACAGTGGCTGGAAGAACTACTCCGTGAGTTTCGAGGCAGCCTGTTGTTCATTACTCATGATCGTAGTTTTCTCGATCATGTCGCCACCCGTATCGTTGAGCTTGATCGCGGGCATTTACAGTCCTATGAGGGTAACTTCAGCGCTTATCAGCGTCGCAAGGTAGATCAGTTGGCGGTTGAAGATATCGAGAACGCCAAGTTCGATAAGTTTTTAGCGCAAGAAGAAGTGTGGATACGTGGGGGCGTTGAGGCTCGTCGTACCCGCAACGAGGGTCGAGTACGACGGCTTCAATCGTTGCGTCTGGAGCGCTCGCGTCGGCGCGAGCAGCAAGGCCAGGTCAAGCTGGCACTGTCTGCCGGCGAGCAATCTGGCAAGCTGGTCGCCGAGCTGATTGATGTGCGCAAGGCCTTCGCTGACCGTGTCATTGTCAGAGACTTCAGCGCCACGATTCTGCGTGGTGACAAGATCGGTTTGATTGGCGTAAACGGTGCGGGAAAGACGACGCTGCTGCGGCTGATTCTGGGTGAACAACAACCTGATGCCGGTACGCTGCGCCAGGGAAGTCGTTTGCAAATCGCTTATTTTGATCAGATGCGCGAGCAGCTGAATGAAGAAGCGTCACTTGCCGATACGATTTCACCGGGCAGTGACTGGGTGGAGATCAACGGCGATCGCAAGCATGTGATGACCTACCTGGGAGATTTTCTGTTCGCTCCCGAGCGCGCTCGCTCGCCTGTGAAATCGTTATCAGGGGGTGAGCGCAACCGCTTGTTGCTGGCGCGGCTGTTCGCAAAGCCGGCCAATGTGTTGGTACTGGATGAGCCGACCAACGACCTGGATATCGATACCCTGGAATTACTTGAGCAATTGCTTGAGGATTACGCTGGGACTGTTTTCTTGGTCAGCCATGATCGCGTGTTTCTCGATAATGTCGTGACCCAGGTGTTTGTGGCAGAGGGTGAGGGTATTTGGCGCGAATATATCGGCGGTTATAGCGATTGGGAGCGTGTACGAGCACCCGGCTCAGTGGTCGAGCCGAAGAAGTCGACGACTCGGCAGCCCGCGCGCTCTTCTCCATCATCGTCTTCATCGCCTTCATCGCAGGCTTCGCACCCGTCGGATGCATCACAAGCGGCTGGTGATATGACGGCAATGGCTAGCACCCCTGACGCCTTTGGTACCGTGCCCCAAGGCGCGACGCCACTGGCCAAGCCGAAAAAACTGTCATTTAAAGAGCAAAGAGAGCTGGAGCAGTTACCCCAGCTGATAGAGCAGCTCGAGAATGAGCAGAACGCGATTACCGCGCGTCTGGCAGATCCTTCGTTGTACCGGCAGGCGCCGTCGGAGGCGCAGCAACTGAACCAGCGCTACGCAGAGATTGATACCTTGTTGTTGCAGGCGCTGGAGCGATGGGAGGCGATCGCATCGCGCGCGCCGTCTAATTAAGACGGCGTGATGCTGCGCGCAGCTCGGGTAGTTGCTGACGTAGGAGGTCAGCGTCAGAGGCTTGCGGGCATTGAGCGAGATAGGCTTCAAGATCCTCGAGGGCGGCTTGCGGGCAGTCGAGGTTGGCATAGGCCAAGCCGCGATCGCGCCGCTCACTCACCTCGTCGGGCAGTAGCATCACTAATCGCTGCTGCACGTTCAAAAACTGCTGCCAGTGTGGATGCTCTGCAAACAAGGCTTTCAGATTTCGAAGCATGCGGGTCAAGATAGTCGTTGCAGAGGCCTCTGCCAGATAGCTCGCCACCGGTGGATCATTTGGGCCACGGCCGTTGATGAAAAATGGCTCCAGCCGGTCTTCGATTTCTTCGCGCGACAGACTATTGCCATTAAAAGGGTCCAGAATAATGTCGCCATTTTTCACAGATAGCTTCATCAGGAAGTGCCCGGGGAATGAGACGCCCTTTACGGCCAAGCCTATTTGCTGCGCCAGCTCCATGTAAATTACGGCAAGCGAAATCGGGATGCCGCGGCGCGTGATAAGAACTTTGTGAAGGTAGCTGTTTTCCGGGTTGTAGTAGTCATTTAAATTCCCGGCAAAACCGAGCTCTTGATAAAAAAAATTGTTGAGCAAGCGAAGTTTAGGAATGGGCGCGATATCAGCCGGTAATCGCCGCCGCAGCTGCGCCGCAAATTTATCGATCTGAAGCATGCAGGCGCTAAGATCAAGCTGAGGATCGTCATCCTGACCGATACTGAGCGCGGCTTCGAACAAGGGAATATGTTCTTCCTCTTGAATGAGTGACGCGAAATAATCGAGTGCATTAATCATGGCTTAGCCGATCTGACGCGACTCAGTGCGATTCTCGCCGAAAATCCATCAACCGAAACCCCATCGCCCACAGCGCGCCAAAGTAAATGCTGACGCATAACGCAATCACGCCGCAGAGCGCACCTACTCTTAGCCACGGCGTGGCATGCATGGCGATCCAGTCAAACTTATTGGCAGACCACAGACCTACGCCAGCCAGCAGCAACAGTGCGCCAAGTAATTTGATCATGAATAACGGCCAACCAGCCTCCGGCTGGTAGATGCCGCGCTTTCGCAAAATAAAAAACAGAAGGGCAGCATTCACAGTGGCGCTTAAACCAATCGACAGGGCCAAGCCAGCATGCGCCAAGACAGGTACGAACATCAGGTTCATCAGCTGCGTTGCAACGAGTACGCCGATGCCGATCTTGACTGGCGTCCGTATATCTTGTTTGGCGTAGAAACCGGGCGCTAAAATTTTGACCAAAATCAGTCCCATGAGTCCGATACCGTAAGCGACCAAGGCGCGTGCTGTCATGGTCACCGAGGTTTGATCAAACTTCCCATAATGAAAAAGCGTACTCGTTAGGGGTTCTGACAGAATCATCAACGCCACCGCTGCCGGCATTGCTAACAGAAAGCACAGCCGAAGACCCCAATCAAGGAGCGCTGAGTACTCCGCCAGATCGCCCACCGCGTTTGCTTTGGAGAGGCTTGGTAACAAAATAGTGCCCAGCGCGACCCCCAGCAGGCCGGTCGGTAACTCCATCAATCGGTCGGCATACGATAGCCACGAGACGCTCCCGTTTTCAAGGTGCGAGGCGATATTGGTGTTGATGATCAGACTGATCTGGGCCGCCGATACCGCGAATGTCGCCGGCAGCATTTGCTTGAGCACGCGGCGTACGCCCTCATCTTGTAAAGCACGCATCGGGTTAGCGCTGATATGGGGCAGCATGCCAATTTTGCGTAGCGCGGGAATCTGCAGACCCACTTGCAACACGCCGCCAATAAACACGGCGATCGCAAGCGCATAGACTGGCTGAGGCAGGAGCGGCGCCAACAGCAAGGCAGCAGCGATGAATGACAGATTCAGCAGTACCGGTGTGAATGCCGGCACCCGAAATTCGCGCCAAGTGTTGAGGATGCCACCGGCCAGCGCAACCAGTGACATGAACAAAATATAGGGAAACATGATGCGCGTCATGGTAGTCGAGAGCGACATCGCCACCGGGTCGGATGCGAAGCCACTTGCCATCAGCAGCACAATCGCCGGCGCGAACACAATGCCGGCGATTGAGGTCAGCAGTAAGGCCCAGAACAGCACGGTTGCCACCTGATCTGCCAGCACACGGGTAGCTCGCCGGCCCTGCTGGTTCTTGTACTCGGCCAAAATCGGCACGAAGGCTTGTGAAAATGCGCCCTCGGCAAACAAGCGCCGCAGTAAATTCGGGATGCGGAAGGCGACGAAGAAGGCGTCGGTGTAGACCGAGGCACCGAACGTTCGGGCGATCAGAAACTCGCGGATCAGGCCAGTGATGCGTGACAGCAGCGTCATGCCAGACACCGTGGCGAGCGTTCTGTGCAGATTCATGGAGACTGATTATAACGGCAGACTAAGGAGGCACCTGCGCCACGTTTTCATTCTGAAAACTGCGCCGGCGTTAATTGCGCGGCGGAGCCGGGGGTGACGTTGGTGTTTGCTTGCCGGGGCCTTGCTTTGTTATAATCTGCATTTTTCGAAATTCGGCTCGGCTTTTGGCCTGTGCCACAATCAGGAATCGTCCATGGCAAACTCCGCACAGGCGCGTAAGCGCGCCCGTCAGGCTGTTAAGCAAAACGCTCACAACTCCAGCCAGCGCTCGGCGCTACGTACTGCTATCAAGGCGGTGCGCAAGGCTATCGAGGCCGGCGACAAGGCTGGCGCAACCCAGGCGTTTCAATCCCAGGTCTCGGTGATTGATCGTATCGCTGACAAGAACATCATCCACAAAAACAAAGCGGCACGCCACAAGAGCCGCTTGTCCGCTGCGATCAAGGCGCTGGCGTAAGCGTAAAAGCCTCCGGAGTCAGGCGCAGCGCTTTTGCGCTGCAGAATTCAGAAAACCGCTGCCCGACCTTTGATTGCTTGGCTAGAACCCGCCGCACATCAGGTGCCGCGGGTTTTTATTTTGGCAAGCCCGATACCAGTTCACCGGCCTTGATATTGCGCTGTTTGAACCAACCCTGTCGCATCTCCAAGGCATAACGCGCCGCTTGTTGGCTGCAGTGCTCGTCTGTGGTTTGGGGTTGCATGTCCTCGATATTGACAATGCGCCCGTCGTCGCCGATGAAGGCCACCGATAGCGGGATCAGCGTATTCTTCATCCACATGCACACCCGTCGCGGGGCAGGAAACCGGAACACCATTCCCTCGTTTTGAGCCAGGTTTTCCCGAAACATGAGGCCGCGCGCGCGCGTCTCAGGCGTAGCAGCGAGTGCAGCCTGAATCAGGTGCACACCGATATTGACCGAGATGCGCGGGAAATCCTGAGCGCTTGCGTTGATCGGAGGCAGCGGAGCGCTCAGCAGCAGTAACGCACCATGCAGCAGCAGTTTTTTCATGGGGGCCTGTGACCAGCGAAGGCCGGATTGTAAACCGCTGCGCATTCGATTGAACCCCGGAGCGGGACAAGCCCACAACGGCTTGCATTGCCTGCTGCTGTCGGGAGCGTTGGTGGTCTTGGCAAGCCGGTCTATGCGCTGAGCCACTCGTCAGGGCTGATGCTGCACCACTCCCCAGGCATCAAAGGGTGAGTCGCTAACGAGATTGGTCCGATCGCCTGTCTCACCAGTCGTAGCGTGGGCAGCCCAACGGCTGCCGTCATTCTGCGCACTTGCCGATTTTTACCTTCGGTGAGCGTGATCGACAGCCAGTCGGTCGGCAATTCGCGCCGTTGCCGAATCGGCGGATCGCGCTGCCAAAGCCAGCGCGGCGGCTCGATACGAACGGCTTTACATCCCAGCGTGGTGAAATCCTGCAGTCTCATGGGCGCCCTTAGCCGCTCGAGCTGGCCTGCGTGCGCCAACCCCTCGGTCTGAACCAGATAGGTTTTTGACTTTTTCGAGGCCGGGTTGCTAATGTCATGCTGCAGATCGCCGTCGTCAGTCAGAAGCATCAGGCCTTCGCTGTCCGCGTCCAGCCGGCCGGCGGGGTAGATGTTGGGTATGTCAAGAAAATCCGCCAGGCTCGGTCGGCCGTCATGCGGCGAGAACTGGCTCACGATGCCATAGGGTTTGTTGAAAAGAATTAGCGTCATCGCGCGAAGAATGCAGGCTGGCGGTGTGGCATCAAGCAAAATTCTAGTGCATAATACGAAACAGTAGTCTTATGTCTTATATAAGACTTAGATGCAGTTTTAGATGCAGTTTTTAGGTCTCGACACATCTCGGTATTCGCTGTTCGCCGCCTGCCAACTACAATCCAGTCATTCGCCACTCTTCGGAGGAAAACGATGTTTCAACATATCAAGGTACCCGCCGAGGGTCAGAAAATTACGGTCAACGCGGACTTTTCGTTGAATGTGCCTGATAACCCGATTATTCCCTACATCGAAGGCGATGGCACGGGTGTGGATATCAGTCCAGTCATGATCAAGGTGATCGACGCTGCCGTGGCCAAGGCGTATGGCGGCAAGCGCAAGATCAGTTGGATGGAGATTTACGCGGGTGAGAAATCGACCCAAGTCTATGGGCCGGATGTCTGGCTGCCCGAAGAAACGTTAAAGGTTCTCAAAGACTACGTGGTGTCGATCAAGGGCCCGCTGACCACACCTGTTGGCGGCGGTATTCGCTCGCTCAACGTCGCCCTGCGTCAGGAGCTGGACCTGTATGTCTGCTTGCGCCCGGTGCGTTACTTCAAGGGCGTGCCATCGCCGCTGAAGGAACCCGAGAAGACCGATATGGTGATTTTCCGCGAGAACTCGGAAGACATCTACGCGGGCATCGAATGGCAAGAGGGGTCGGATGGCGCGAAGAAGGTGATTGATTTTCTGATCAAGGAAATGGGCGTCAAAAAGATCCGTTTCCCGCAGACTTCCGGCATCGGCGTCAAGCCGGTGTCGCGCGAGGGTACTGAGCGTTTGGTGCGCAAAGCGATCCAGTACGCGATTGACAATGACAAGCCATCGGTGACGTTAGTACACAAAGGCAACATCATGAAGTACACCGAGGGTGGCTTCCGTGACTGGGGCTATGCCCTCGCGCAAAACGAATTCGGCGCACAGCTACTGGATGGTGGGCCGTGGTGCAGCTTCAAGAATCCCAAGACGGGCAATCAGATTGTGGTCAAGGATGCGATCGCCGATGCTTTCTTGCAGCAGATCCTGCTGCGTCCAGCCGAGTACAGCGTGATCGCAACCCTTAATCTCAACGGCGACTACATCTCTGACGCACTGGCCGCGCAAGTCGGCGGTATCGGCATTGCGCCGGGTGCTAACTTGTCTGATTCAGTGGCAATGTTCGAGGCAACTCATGGCACGGCCCCCAAATATGCCGGCAAGGACTACGTTAACCCGGGTTCAGTCATTCTGTCGGCTGAGATGATGCTCAGACATATGGGGTGGTTCGAGGCGGCCGACTTGGTCATCAGCTCGATGGAGAGATCGATTTCATCCAAGAAAGTGACCTATGATTTCGCTCGGCTTATGGAGGGATCGACCCAGGTTTCCTGCTCCGGCTTTGGCGATGTCATGATCCAACATATGTAAAACAATGAAATGCACAAGACAAAGGCCGGGTGCGCTTGCCCCGGCCTTTGTTTTTTGATGCGACAAAATAATGAACCTTTACACGCTAGCTCGGTCGATGAGTCTATATGGGTGCCTGAAATAAAAAACCCCCGGATTTACCGAGGGTTCGGACCTGCGACTGGTCAGCTTGAATTAATTAGCTGGCGAGTTGGATATTTGAAGCCTGCTTTCCCTTTGGACCTTGGGTCACCTCAAACGAGACCTCTTGGCCTTCTTTCAGGGTCTTAAAACCGGACATCGTAATTGCAGAGAAATGCGCAAACAAATCTTCGCCGCCATCATCCGGAGTGATAAAACCGAAGCCTTTAGCATCGTTAAACCACTTGACCTTACCTTTTGCCATAAAACTGTCTTTCTAAACGGGGGACGATCACACGAGCGCTAAAAGCAAGAGCCCTGCGTAAAGCTGACCCCCTCCATTATTGCTCTTCCTCATGTCAATAAGTGCTATAACCCACATATTGACCTTTTGCATTGTTCTGGCAAAAAATAGAAAAGTCAAGCAAATTGTCAAAAATGCCAGAATATCGCTCGCGAGCCTTGAAACCACAGCAAATTGCGCCATTTTCTTAATGCTGACTTGTCTGGTTCCGATTTATTGTTGCCAAGTCAGCGCATGCCCCGGAAAGCAAGTAAGATGGAATTGAGCGCGGATCGCCTGAGTAACAAGGGTTACCAAGCGTGGCGTGGGCGATAGAATAGAAGCATGGCAACTAATAGCGACAACGGCACTCTACTCGTACCGAAAGAGAAAAAGGCGGCGGTCAAGCCGCCGCCGATGTACCAAGTAGTGTTGCTGAATGATGATTACACGCCAATGGAGTTCGTTGTGGCCATCATTCAGGAGTACTTCAATAAGGACCGCGAGACGGCGACGCAGATAATGCTCAAGGTTCATCGTGACGGTAAGGGCTTGTGCGGTGTCTATCCCAAAGACATCGCCAGCACCAAAGTCGAATTGGTTTTAACCCACGCCCGAAAGGCGGGGCACCCGCTGCAGTGCGTGATGGAGGAAGCATGATCGCCCAGGAACTCGAAGTCAGTTTGCATATGGCCTTTGTCGAGGCAAGACAGGCCCGGCATGAGTTCATTACCGTTGAACACCTGCTACTCGCTTTACTGGACAACCCATCCGCCGCAGAGGTACTGCGTGCTTGTGCGGTCAGCATCGATGATCTCCGCAAGACGCTGTCGAACTTCATTACCGACAACACGCCGACGGTGCCGGGCACCAGTGAGGTCGATACGCAGCCAACGCTGGGTTTTCAGCGCGTGATTCAGCGCGCGATCATGCATGTGCAGTCAGCATCGAATGGCAAGAAAGAGGTCACCGGGGCCAACGTGCTGGTTGCCATCTTCGGGGAGAAAGACTCGCACGCGGTCTACTACCTGCATCAGCAGGGTGTGACGCGGCTTGATGTGGTCAACTACATCTCCCACGGGGTGCGCAAAGATCAGCAGCCTGAGCCACAAAAGGCGTCTGAAAGTGCCGACGAGGCGCAGGCTGAAGGGCCACAAAAAGAAAGCGCGCTGGATCAGTTCACACAAAATCTGAATAAGCTGGCTGCCGAAGGCAAGATCGATCCGCTGATCGGTCGTGAGGCCGAGGTTGAGCGGGTCATTCAAACGTTGTGCCGTCGACGTAAAAACAATCCGCTGCTGGTGGGTGAAGCTGGCGTCGGCAAGACCGCGATTGCAGAGGGCTTGGCCTGGCGAGTAGTGCAGGGCGATGTGCCTGAGATTCTTCAAAACGCTGTCGTGTACTCGCTCGACATGGGCGCGCTACTGGCCGGTACCAAGTACCGTGGTGACTTTGAGCAGCGCCTGAAAGCAGTGCTCAAGCAGATGAAGGCGAACCCGAACGGAATTCTGTTCATCGACGAAATTCATACCATCATCGGCGCAGGCTCTGCATCGGGCGGCACATTGGATGCCTCCAACTTGTTGAAGCCGGCGCTGTCGTCGGGGCAATTGAAGTGCATCGGCGCGACGACTTTCAATGAATTCCGCGGCGTTTTCGAAAAAGATCATGCGCTGTCGCGCCGCTTCCAGAAAATTGATGTGAACGAGCCGACCGTCGAGCAAACCGTGCAAATCTTGCGCGGCTTGAAGTCACGCTTCGAAGAGCATCATGGAGTGAAATACTCCGCGTCGGCGCTAACCTGCGCTGCAGAACTCGCGGCGCGCTTCATTAATGATCGCCACTTGCCTGACAAGGCGATTGACGTGATTGATGAGGCCGGTGCGGCGCAACGTATCCTGCCAAAGTCCAAGCAGAAGAAAACCATTGGCAAATCCGAGATCGAAGACATCATCTCGAAAATCGCGCGCATTCCGCCGCAATCGGTTAATCAGGATGATCGGACCAAACTGCAGACCATCGAGCGTGATCTGAAAAATGTGGTGTTCGGTCAGGATCCGGCGATCGAGGCGCTTGCGGCAGCGATCAAGATGGCGCGTGCGGGCTTGGGCAAGATGGATAAGCCGATTGGTTCTTTCCTGTTCTCCGGCCCTACCGGTGTGGGCAAGACCGAGGTCGCCAAGCAGCTGGCCTTCATTCTCGGCATCGAATTAATTCGCTTCGATATGTCAGAGTACATGGAGCGACATGCGGTGAGCCGTCTGATCGGTGCGCCACCCGGCTATATCGGTTTCGACCAGGGCGGCTTGCTGACCGAGGCGGTCACCAAGAAGCCGCACGCGGTATTGCTGCTCGACGAAATCGAGAAAGCACACCCGGATGTATTCAACATCTTGCTGCAGGTGATGGACCACGGCACGCTCACCGACAACAATGGTCGCAAAGCGGATTTCCGCAACGTCATTGTCATCATGACGACGAATGCCGGCGCTGAAAGTCTGCAGAAGCGCACGATGGGCTTCACCGAGACCAAGCAGGCCGGTGATGAGATGGCGGACATCAAGCGCATGTTCACGCCGGAGTTCCGTAATCGTCTGGATGCCATCATCAGCTTCCGTGCGCTCGACGAAGACATTATCTTGCGCGTGGTCGACAAGTTCCTGATCCAACTCGAAGAGCAATTACACGAGAAGAAGGTCGAGGCAACTTTCAGCGAGACATTGCGTAAGTTCTTGGCCAAGAAGGGCTTCGATCCGCTCATGGGGGCGCGACCCATGTCACGCTTGATTCAGGACATGATCCGCAAAGCGCTCGCCGACGAGCTGCTGTTCGGTCGCTTGATCACTGGTGGGCGTGTATCGGTGGAAATGGATGACAGCGAGCAGATCAAGCTCGAGTTTGCCGAGGGCGACACGCCACCCGCGGCGCCGCCGCAGGAGGCAGCCGAGGTGGAGTAAATCGCTGACTGTACTGCGACGCTGCAGTGAAAAGCCCGCCAATGTCGGCGGGCTTTTTACTTCTCAAGGCACCAGTGATTTTTTGCTGGCCTGCTTTTTTCGGATTTCAGCGAGGGTATCCATCATCTGGCGTTTACGGTCCTCGGTCCACGGATGTAACGCGGTGTAGCTATTCAATACCGTGACGGGATATCGACGCGCCAAGCGTTCCAGCGTATCAATCGCGAGTGATGGGTTAACTCCGGCACGTGCCAACATATACATCGCAATACGGTCGGCTTCCTGATCAAGCTTTTCATCCATCTTCCTCAGGCCGGCGCTGCCAGCAAAGCCGCTCAGATCAGGCTTGGGCGGCAGTAGCGTGTCAATAATCGATGTCATCGTCGCGCGCATCTGCATGGTATTGGCGTGTAGCTGTACGTTATGGGCGATCTCTCTCGCCAGAATGACTGCGAGTTCCTGATCAGATAGGTCAGCGAGCAAGCCTGCAGTCACCATGATGCGCCGGCCATCCGAGTAAGCATTCGCATGAGGCGCATTACCAATATCTACGGTAAAGGCACAAGCTGTGGTCAGCGCAATCTTGAGCGAGACCGGTGTCTCGTTGCGTAGCAGCTGTACGTCGACTTCATTGGTTTGTTTCAGCAGTGGGGCCAGCAAGCGCGCTGCTTCAGTTTCTGCTTGTGTCCCAACGGGAAGACGTTTATCGGCAATCGACAGCAGCGCATCGCCACGCTGAACCCCTGCGCGTTGCGCACCGCTACCCTCAAGCACTTGCACCACCCGCAACTCATCACCTTTACCCAGACGCGTTGCAGCAGCATCACGCAGCTCGGCAGGAAACGAGTGGCGATTCTTTGCGGTGAAGCCGAGAAGCGGGCGTGCCGAAGTTTTGCAAAGAACAGCGTTCTTGACGATTAGCGGCGCGATGACTCGATACACACGATCCTGCCGCGCGATCATCTGATCGAATTCCGCTTCACTCTCGGGACGGCTGTCTATACGCCCCGGCTTATTTGGCCCCGTCGTTGCGGCATGGGGCTCGTTGCCGGGTTGTGATGGCGTACCGGGTTCAGGCGCGCCTGGTGTCGTGTTCAGCATTGAGCAACCCGTCACGCTCAGCATGACCAGCGCGACGATTACATACAGCCGTTCCAGTCGTTTCCGCATGGTGCCTACCTCCGAGTCAGCCTTACACTGAGCCGCTCCTTCACCTTCACCTTCACCTTCGCCCTCACCTGCGTCGTCACCCTCAGCTTTACTCTAAACTTTGAGCTCGAGTTGGGTATTAGCCTTTGCCGGTGCTCCCGAAGCCACCGGCGCCGCGTTCGGTTTCAGTAAATGACTCGACAAGATTGAAGGCAACCTGCAGCACAGGAACGATCACCAATTGCGCCAGACGCTCCATCGGATTCAGCACGAAAGTACTAGTGCCCCGATTCCAAGTCGAGACCATCAATTCGCCTTGGTAGTCTGAGTCGATGAGGCCTACCAGATTGCCGAGCACGATACCGTGCTTATGACCCATGCCACTACGCGGCAAGATCATTGCAGCGTAAGCAGGATCAGCGATGTGGATGGCAAGGCCGGTTGGTATCAGATGCGTGCTACCTGGCTCGATTGTCAGCGGCGCTTCAATACACGCGCGCAGATCAAGCCCTGCGCTGCCGGGCGTGGCGTAGGCAGGCATTTGCTCACGCAATCGCTGATCGAGTACTTTGACGTCAATGGTTTTCATGGTTAAACGGCTTAGCGTGTTAGTCGTTTTGCGATCTCTGTGATCAGCGTATCTGCCAGTTGATCTTTGCTTGCGCGCGGCAATGGATGGTGACCCTGCGCATCGAACAGTACCAATTCATTGTGATCTTTGCCAAAAGTTTGGTGGCCGATATTACCTACCAATAGCGGGATATTTTTCTTGATACGCTTTGCAGCGCCATATTCGAGCAGATTGTCTGATTCAGCCGCGAAGCCGACGCAGTAAGGCGGTGAGGGTAGCGCCGCGACGGCAGCCAAGATATCCGGGTTTTGCTTGAAGGAGAGCGAGGGCGCAGCGCCCTCTTGCTTCTTTATTTTCTGTGCACTCACTTCGGTCACTTGCCAGTCAGCCACCGCCGCAACCGCGATAAAGACGTCTTTATCATGAACACTCGTCATTACCGCATCGTGCATTTGCTGCGCCGTGGTAACGGACACGGTACGCAGGCCCATCGGCGGAGTAAGCGCAGTCGGCCCTGAGACCAAGGTCACTGAAGCGCCTGCCATAGCCGCTGCACGCGCAATCGCATAGCCCATTTTTCCGGATGACAGATTAGTGATGCCACGCACCGGGTCGATCGGTTCGAAGGTCGGGCCTCCGGTTATTAGTATATTTTTGCCGACCAGATGCTTGGGATAGAAAAAGCTCACCAGTGATTCGAGCAGCAGCTCCGGCTCCATCATGCGACCCAAACCCGTCTCACCACAGGCTTGCTCCCCAGCGACAGGGCCAAGCAGATGCACACCATCGTGCTTGAGCTGTGCGGCATTGCGCTGGGTTGCCGCGTTTTCCCACATCTCGACATTCATTGCAGGTGCAATCAGCAGCGGCAGGGTGGCCGGCCGTGCCAGACACAGCGCGGAGAGCAGATCATCTGCGGCGCCATGCACCAGCTTGCGCATGAAGTCTGCCGAGCAGGGGGCAATCACGATCGCGTCCGCCTCACGGGTCAGATCAATATGCGCCATATGATTCGAGATACGGCTATCCCACTGATCGGAAAACACAGGCCGCCCCGACAGCGCCTGCAAGGTGACAGCAGTAATGAACTGTTGCGCAGACGCGGTCATCACTACTTGAACTTGTGCGCCGGCTTTCACTAGCCCGCGCGCGAGCTCGGCGGCCTTGTAGCAGGCAATGCCGCCTGTGAGGCCAAGTACGATGTGTTTACCAGCCAGCGTCATGGGGTTCAGCGGTTTACTCGTCGCAATTCATCCAGCACGAATAATGCCGCACCCACCGTGATCGCGCTATCGGCCACGTTGAATGCCGGCCAGTGTAGTGTGCCAATATGGAAATCCAGAAAGTCGATGACATGGCCGTACAGCAACCGATCGATCAGGTTGCCCACCGCGCCGCCGAGAATCAGTGTCAGCGCCCAGCAGAACAAGCGCTGGCCTGAATTTTTGTGCAACATCCAGATAATGCCGAGCGAAACAACCAAGGCGAGACCACTGAAGAACCAGCGCTGCCAGCCGCCGGAGTTGGCCAGAAAGCTGAAAGCTGCTCCTTGGTTGTACACCATGACCAAGTTGAAATAGGGCGTGATCATTTCCGACTGCCCGTACACAAGTAGACGAGACATGGTGATCTTGGACACCTGATCGAGAAGTACCACGATGGCGGCGATACCAAGCCACAGTAGCAGACCCATTGATTTTCTCGCCATAGGGTGAATCCTGGATTAAGCGATGCGGCGTGATTCGCCTGCGCCAAACAGATTCGCCACGCAGCGACCGCACAGTCCGGTGTGTTGATGATCGACCCCAACATCTGCGCGGTAATGCCAGCAGCGCTCACATTTTTTGTGGGCTGAGGCTGTGACAATCAATTTTTCTTCTGCGGCATCAGCGACCGACACCACGGTCGCTGCAGAGGTGATCAAGACAAATTTCAAATCATCGCCAAAACTTTGCAGTAGCCCTAACTTATCGCCCGAGGCATGAATCGCCACCTCGGCTTGCAGCGAAGAGCCAATCGCACCAGAGGTGCGCACTTCTTCCAGCTGCTTTAATACACCTGCACGGATGTCACGTAGTACCTCGTAGCGCTCAAGCAAGGCGTTGCTGTCATTGATCGCAGGTAGTGTATAAAACTGCTGCGTGAAAATCGTCTCGCCGCTGGCTTGATACTCTGATTCATTATTAAACACCGGCCAAGCTTCTTCTGCGGTAAATGACAAAATCGGTGCCATTAGTCGCAATAGTGCCTGCGTGATGTACCAAATCGCCGTTTGAGCCGAGCGCCGCGCGGCAGAACTCACGCCGCTGGTATACAAACGATCTTTCAGAATATCCAGATAAAAGCCACCGAGGTCTTCCGAGCAGTACATCTGAAGCTTGGCGACAACCGGATGAAACTCATACTCATTGAAGTGTGCGCGAATCTCATCCTGTAATTGCGCCATGCGTGCGATGGCGTAGCGGTCAATCTCCAGCAACTGATCCATTGCGACAGCATCCGTCGCGCTGTTGAAGTCGGACGTATTCGCCAGCAAGAAGCGCAGCGTATTTCGAATTCGGCGATAGCTCTCGACTACGCGCTTCAAAATTTCATCCGAGATCGATAACTCGCCCGAGTAATCGGTCGCGGCCACCCACAGTCGCAGAACCTCGGCACCCAAGGTGTCGGATACTTTTTGCGGCGCGACGACATTACCCTTGGACTTGGACATTTTCTTACCCTCGCCATCCACCACAAAGCCGTGGGTTAGCAGCGCTTTGTAAGGCGCTTGACCATCCAGCATGGCGCCGGTCAGAAGCGAGGAATGAAACCAGCCGCGATGCTGATCTGAACCCTCCAGGTACAAGTCTGCGGGGAATTGCAATTCACTTTGGTGTGAGCCGCGCAGCACGGTGTAGTGCGTCGCGCCGGAATCAAACCAGACATCTAGCGTGTCGCGATTTTTTTCATAGTGCGCAGCATCTGCGCCAAGAAATTCTGCAAGGTCGATGTGATGCCAAGCCTCGATACCCTGTTGTTCAACCAGGCGCGCTACCTTCTCCAGAAGCGCGGGCGTATCCGGGTGTAGCTCGCCCGTTTCTTTATGCACAAAGAAGGGCATCGGTACGCCCCACTGACGCTGACGTGAGAGCGTCCAATCAGGTCGGTTGGCAATCATGCCGTGCAGACGTGCCTTGCCCCATGCGGGATAAAACCGGGTTGCTTCAACGGCGGCGAGTGCCGTCTCGCGCAAATTAGTGCCGCCTGCTTTAGGTTGGCGCTCCATGGATGCAAACCACTGCGACGTCGCACGGTAAACAATCGGTGTCTTGTGACGCCAGCAGTGCATGTAGCTGTGATCAAACATTACCAGCTTGAACAGCGCGCCTGCTTGTTCAAGTGCAGCGCAAATCGGCTTCGATGCTTCCCAGATCGTCATGCCGCCGAATAGCGGCAGTGTCGAGGCAAAGTGCCCATCACCCATCACCGGGCTCAGGATTTCATCATCACGCATACCGTGGGACTTGCACGATGCATAGTCTTCCAGACCGTACGCAGGTGCAGAGTGCACAATGCCGGTACCCGAATCTGCGGTGACATACTCGCCAAGATAAACGGGCGATAAGCGGTCATAGCCTTTATCGACGCTAGCCAGCGGGTGATGAAACTTCACCAGCGATAAGTGCTCGCCTTTGGTTGTCGCGATCACTTTGCCTTGCAAGCCATAACGCTGCAGGCAGCTCTCTACCAACGCTTGCGCAAGTATGAGCAGCAATGGCTCGCCGTTACGCTCGGTTTGCACCAATGCATAATCGAACTCCGGGTGCATATTGAGTGCCTGGTTCGACGGGATGGTCCAGGGTGTGGTGGTCCAGATAACGAGAAAGCCGGTTTGCGTTGGCAGTGATGCCAAGCCGAAGGCTTGCGCGATTTTTTCAGGTTCGGCGAATGGGAAACCGACATCAATCGCAGGATCACGTTTGTCCTGATACTCGACTTCTGCTTCTGCCAGCGCCGATCCGCAATCAAAACACCAGTTGACGGGCTTAAGGCCGCGGTAGACATAGCCCTTTTCAAGAATTTTGCCGAGCGCGCGAATTTCATCGGCTTCATTGCGCGGATTCATCGTCAGGTACGGGTTATCCCAATCGCCCAATACGCCCAAGCGGATGAAGTCTTTCTTCTGACGCTCGATTTGCTCGGCTGCATACGCGCGTGACTTAGCGAGTACGTCCGCGGTAGGTAGATGTTTACCAAATTGCTTTTCGATTTGAATCTCGATCGGCATGCCGTGGCAATCCCAACCCGGCACATACTGTGCATCAAACCCGTCGAGTTGGCGGGTCTTTACGATCATGTCTTTCAAGATTTTGTTGACCGCGTGTCCGATATGAATATCACCGTTGGCGTACGGCGGCCCGTCATGCAAGATGAACTTCGGGCGGCCAGCGGAAGCCGTACGAATGCGCTGGTACATGCCTTTCTTTTGCCAGGTAGCGACCCACTGCGGCTCGCGCTTGGCGAGATCACCACGCATGGGAAACGCTGTCTCGGTCATATTAACCGGGTACTTGCTCTCTGACTTCTTGCTGTTATCGGACATGGAAGGCGAGGGTTAGGTGTTGGTTGAGCGTTGCTCAGGCAGTTATGTGTTCTGCAAAAAAAGCTCTCGCATTTTTTGCATCGTTATCGATGGCTTGGGTCAGGGTCTGGAGATCATCGTATTTTTCTTCGTCACGCAATTTCTTCAAGAACTCGACGCGAATCAGCTTGCCGTAGCAGTCAGCTGAATAATCAAACAGGTGAACCTCCAGCAGCACGCGGCCGTTATCCTCTACGGTGGGCCGAACACCCAGGCTCGCCACGGCAGGCAAAGGATGCTCAGCGAGCCCATGTACTTGCACGACGAAGATGCCTGACAAGGCCGGGCGGCGGTGCGCGATTTTCAGGTTCAGGGTGGGAAAGCCAATCGTACGACCCAGCTTTCTGCCGTGCTGCACATGACCTGAAATCGCATAGGGGTGACCGAGTAACTCGCGGCTGCGCTCGAAGTCACCCGCAAGCAGCGCCTCACGCACCGCAGACGACGAGATTCGTGTTGCTTGATGCGTGACCGTTGGCAGGGCAACCACCTCGAACCCGAATTCTTTTCTAGCCGACTGCAGCATGGCAAGATCACCCGAACGTTTCGCGCCAAAACGGAAATCATCACCGACGATCAACCATTTCACATGCAGGCCGTCGACCAGAACATCTTTAATGAAGTTCTCAGCGGGCTGAGAAGCAAACGATGCATTGAAATGCTCGACAATCACACGATCAACACCGCAGTCTGCCAGCGCTTGCAGCTTGTCACGTAAATTCGCAATACGGCGCGGCGCACGCGATTCATCACCGGAGAGCTGAGCAAAATACTCGCGTGGGTGCGGCTCAAATGTCATCACAGCAGTTTCGACGTGTAGCCGTGCCGCCGCCGCCGAGAGTTGCTCGAGCAGCGCGCGATGGCCGCGATGCACGCCATCGAAATTTCCGATGGTCAGCGCGCAAGCGCGACGCGATTCAGCGTTGGGGAGTCCGCGAAAAACTCTCATGACATGGCTATCGAGCGCCGCCACAGTGGAAACCCTCGATTATAGAGGCTTTCATGCGGGTTTCTTGCGGGTGTCTGCGGGTCAATCGTAGTCAAATCAGGCGTTCTGCCGCGTCCTTTCGGTCTTAGCCGTTGAGGCGGGGCGGGCTTAAAACTCTCCCCACAGCGCATGCAGCGCTGCTACGGCCGTGATACCTGCCGTTTCGGTTCTCAGCACCCGGCTACCCATAGAAAGACAAATCGCGCCGTGCGAGATCGCGGTTTGTTCCTCGGCCTCGCTCAATCCACCCTCGGGGCCGATAATGAGAGTGACAGCCTGCGGAGGCCTATGTCGAGCCCAATCCGTGAGCGATTGCTGGCCACGTGGCGAGAGCAAAATTCGAGGGTGCAGATCATGCTGATCTATCCAACTTGAAAACGCCTGCGGCATAGCAACTGATGGCAGTCGATTGCGGCCACACTGCGCTGCGGCCGCCACGACAATCGAGCGCCAATGCGCCAATTTTTTAACAGCGCGCTCATCGTTCAAGCGAACCACCGAGCGCGCTGCCATCAGTGGTTGAATTGCGGTCACGCCGAGTTCGACGGCTTTCTCGATCACCCAATCCATTTTGCTGCCTTCGGGCAGCGCTTGCGCCAGTGTGAGTGCGTGACCTGGTTCAGATTCGCGCGCGTTGAAGGTCTTAATGTGTGCCACCGAGCGGCGTTTTTCGATCTGCGCCAAGCTGGCTGTAAATTCACCGCCATGGCCATTAAACAGCGTCACCGTATCGCCCGGCTTTAGTCGTAGCACCGCGATATGATGCGACACCTCATCGGGTAGCTCGCACTGCATACCCAGCTCTAGCGGTTGATCGAGGTAGAAGCGTGGCATGGTGGTGGTCGGTGCGGCTCAGTCTGCATTGCATTGACCGTCGATTGTAAGTGGGCGCGAGGCGGTCTGGTAAAATCGCGCGCTTTTCCACCGGTCTGCGCTCTCGCCGCCGGCGGCCGTCTAATCCAGCCCGGCTTGCCAACATGACTACCTCCCAAGACACTCGAAATATGGCTAATGCGATTCGCGCATTGGCAATGGACGCAGTACAAAAAGCGAATTCAGGTCACCCAGGCATGCCCATGGGCATGGCCGAGATCGCAGTCGCGCTGTGGTCGAATCACTTGCGACACAACCCCGCAGATCCGAGCTGGGCTGACCGTGATCGCTTCGTCGTGTCAAATGGGCATGGCTCGATGCTGCACTACGCCCTGCTGCATTTGGCGGGTTACGACCTGCCGATGGAAGAGCTGAAAAACTTCCGCCAGCTTCATTCAAAGACGCCGGGCCATCCCGAAGTTGGCATTACTGCTGGTATCGAAACAACGACTGGGCCACTGGGCCAAGGCATCGCAAACGCGGTGGGCATGGCGCTGGCAGAGTGGCTGCTGGGCGCGCGCTTTAACAAGCCCGGCTTTAACATTGTTGACCACTACACCTACGTGTTTCTGGGTGACGGTTGCCTGATGGAGGGCATCAGCCACGAAGTCTGCTCGCTGGCCGGTACGCTGGGGCTGTCAAAATTGATCGTGCTGTATGACGACAATGGCATCTCCATCGACGGTGAAGTCGAGGGCTGGTTCAAGGACGACACGCCGAAGCGCTTCGAGGCTTACGGTTGGAACGTGATTCCTGGTGTTGACGGGCATGATGTGGCAGCGGTTGACGCCGCGATCAGTAAAGCGAAGGCTTCAAGCAAGCCAACCCTGATCTGCTGCAAAACCGTCATCGGCAAGGGCGCCCCGAATATGCAAGGGTCCGACAAAGTCCATGGCGCTGCTCTGGGTGATGCCGAGATCGCTGCTACCCGCGCTGCAATTGGCTGGACCTCGCCTCCGTTCGAGATCCCGGCAGATGTGTACGCCGCTTGGGATGCGAAAGCCAAAGGCAAGGATCTGCAGTCGGCATGGAGCAAGACATTCACCGCCTATCGTGAACAGTTCCCTGCCGATGCGGCAGAATTCGAGCGTCGCATGAAAGGCGAGCTACCTGCTAACTTTGATCAAGCAGTCACCGCCATGATTGCGGCCTGCGTCGACAAGAAAGAAACCATAGCGACCCGCAAAGCAAGCCAGAACGCGATTCAGGCCTTGTCGTCCACGTTGCCGGAATTCCTCGGCGGGTCAGCCGATCTGACCGGCTCCAACCTCACCAACTGGAAAGAATGCGTCGCGGTGCGCGCCGGACAAGCTGGCAACCATATCAACTACGGTGTGCGTGAATTCGGCATGAGCGCGATCATGAATGGCATTGCGCTGCATGGTGGCTTTATCCCGTTTGGTGCCACCTTCCTCACCTTTTCCGACTACAGCCGCAACGCCTTGCGCATGGCGGCATTAATGAAGCAACGCAGCTTGTTCGTGTTTACGCACGATTCGATCGGGCTGGGTGAAGATGGCCCAACCCATCAGTCGATTGAGCACGTGTCCAGCTTGCGTTTGATACCGCAGCTGGATAATTGGCGGCCTTGCGATACGGTCGAATCAGCAGTGGCTTGGTCTGAAGCGGTTAAACGGCACGATGGTCCGAGCACCTTGATTTTCTCGCGCCAGAATTTGCCATTTGTTGAGCGCGATGCCGGGCAGATTGCTGCGATCTCGCGCGGTGCTTACGTGCTGCGTGATGCGCCGGATGCGAAAGCCCTGATTAGTGCCACGGGCTCGGAGATCGAGCTGGCACTGAAGTCGGCCGAGCAACTAGCTGCGGATGGCGTGCCGGTGCGCGTGGTGTCGATGCCGTGCGCCGATGTGTTCGCTCGTCAAGACGCCGAGTACCAAGCAAGCGTGCTGCCTAAAGGCATGCCCCGCGTTGCGATCGAGGCGGGCGTCACTGATTTCTGGTTCAAGTATGTTGGTCTCGAAGGCAAAGTGATTGGCATCGATACCTTTGGCGAGTCCGCGCCTGCGGGCGCACTATTCAAGCATTTTGGCTTCACCACCGATCGAGTGGTAGCTGCGGTCAGATCGGTGCTGCACTGATCTGATCAGATACGGTTAACAACTATCGTACTCAGGAGAACTTCATGACCATCAAGGTTGCGATTAATGGTTACGGCCGCATCGGCCGCAATGTATTACGTGCTCATTACGAAGGCGGCAAACAAAATGACATACAGATCGTAGCAATCAACGATCTTGGCAATCCGGAGTCCAATGCACACCTCACGCGCTACGACACTGCACATGGCAAGTTCCCTGGTAGCGTCGCGGTCGAAGGCGACAACATGATCGTCAATGGCGACAAGATTCGTGTATTTGCCCAACGCGATCCGGCGCAAATTCCTTGGGGTGAGTTGGGCGTTGATGTGGTGCTGGAGTGCACGGGTTACTTCACTACCAAAGAGAAAGCTTCTGCGCACCTCAAAGGGGGTGCAAAGAAAGTGATTATCTCTGCACCCGGTGGCAAGGATGTCGATGCTACGGTGGTGTATGGCGTGAATCAGTCCGTGCTGAAGTCATCTCACACCGTCATCTCTAACGCGTCCTGCACGACCAATTGCTTGGCGCCGCTCGTCAAGCCGCTGAACGACAAGATTGGCTTGTTAAACGGTCTGATGACCACGGTACATGCGTATACCAATGATCAGGTGTTGACCGACGTCATGCACGAAGACCTGCGCCGTGCGCGGTCAGCAACCATGTCGATGATTCCAACCAAAACCGGTGCGGCTGCGGCGGTTGGCCTTGTGCTGCCGGAGCTAAACGGCAAGCTCGATGGCTACGCGATTCGTGTTCCCACCATCAACGTCTCGGTGGTTGATCTGTCTTTCATCGCTGCACGCGACACCACAGTTGAGGAAGTGAACGCGATCATGAAAGAGGCCGCTGACGGTCCTTTACATGGCGTATTGACTTACAACACCGAGCAACTGGTATCGATTGATTACAACCACAATCCGGCATCGTCCAACTTTGATGCCACCCTCACCAAAGTCTCAGGACGACTCGTCAAAGTCTCGTCTTGGTATGACAACGAGTGGGGCTTTAGTAATCGCATGCTGGATACCACTGTCGCATTAATGACTGCGAAGTAATAGAGGCTGCTGCCCCACTCGTTGCGGCGTAGGCTAACTTAGCTTCGCGAAGGGAAGCTAAGTTAAGGCCCTAAGGGCCGGCCGAAGCCACAATGAATTTATGGCTTTAGTAATCGCATGCTGGATACCACTGTCGCATTAATGACTGCGAAGTAATAGAGGCTGCTGCCCCATTCGTTGTGAAAAAAAGGATCGCATTTGCGATCCTTTTTTCTGGGCTGGTGGCCCGTTACTTCTGCGAAGTCCTGATAAAAATCGCATCCCCAATTTTATTGAAGGCCGACTCATACACCTTCGGATCAAGAATCGGATTTTCTCGATTAGCTTGCTGCCCGTACTCTCTCAGCATTTTGTCGCGCTGAACAAAATTCAAGCGTACCCGGGTTGTTTTTGTGCCTATCTCTTCTACGAAGGCCGTCACGGCTGTCTTTCCCTCTGAGCGCATATTACTGATGTTTTCAAGGAAGGCTTTCATACCGTCCGCGCCTTTGAGTGGTGATTCTGCGGAAATAAAACCCGTCTCTAGGCTGGCAGAGTTGACCACGTAGCCCAGGTCTTGGAATACAGACATAGTCGAATTAAATGCAGTTTTTTTGTCAGTTTCGAATTGCTTGGACTGAAAGGCTTGTATCTCTAAAGACGTTTTTTGCGGTGCGCCACCATCGGTGGCACAAGCAGTCAGAAACAGTGGTACGGCCAACAGCATGGACTGTCGAATTCCCATCGTGAGATCTCCTTAGAATGATGATGAGCGAGAAGAGAAATCAACGACAGTTTTTACGCCATTGATTTCTTTGAATTTGATAATCAGTGTGATGGTGCGACTGGATTGTTCGAAGCCGGAGCTGCTACTGCCGCCGCTGAGCAGAATGATGGTGGCGCTGAAACCGCTTGAGCTTGAGTTAGCCACCGTTGCGTGTTTTTGGTAGGTCCAGACTTCTTCACCATCTGCACTCTGAGTCACCAGGTTAGGCGATCCAAACGCCTCAATCACTTGCTGCTGCGTGGTGCTGTTCTTTTTTAGCGTCAGGCTGACTTGTCCAGCGGTCAGGTTGTTTTTTTCAGTGGTTTGGGTAGTGGGCTGCCCCGCGCACGCGCTGAGCAAGCCAAGGCAAATGCCGAGTGTGATGATGTGAGATCTCATGGCCATGTAAGAAAAATCCGACCCAGTGCCGTTTCACTGGCAAGGCCGGAAAGTTATCGGAAAGACCATGGAGTTGTATGGAATGATTGCCTATATGGCAATCTTGCTGTCGCAAGCCCACAACAAATAGTGCGTCCGGGTCGGTCAGCGGGCCTAGGGGATAAAGATTGTTTGCCAGAGCGTAATTACCGCGTTCCGCAGGCTCACGATTCCTGCGGGCGATACCCGCGCCCGGTCTTCGCCGCGCAATCGGATTTTGTGCTGCAGCCGCCGAAACTCGCGGTAGGCATCGGCGACTTGGTCTGCGAGCGCCTGATCGATCAGGCCAATTTGTCCGGCGAGTTTGAGCAAGGCGATGTTGCCGATATCAGCGGTCAATTCGGTATGGTCGCGCGCGTGTAGCAGCACTAGATACTGAACGATGAACTCGATGTCAATCATGCCGCCCGAATCATGCTTGAGATCGAAATCGGCAGATCGGTTCGGGTGCGCATCGTGCATACGCTGACGCATAGCCAGCACTTCTTTACGAAGGTCTGCCGCATCACGTGCTTGACAAAGTAATGCGACGCGCAAGCTTTCGAAGCGCTCACCAATGCTGCTATCACCCGCACAATATCGTGCGCGGGTGAGTGCCTGATGCTCCCACACCCAGGCTGATTGCCTTTGGTACTTTTCAAATGCGCTAAACGACGATACCAGCAGCCCACTCGCGCCATCGGGTCTGAGTGCGACATCGATATCAAACAGCACACCTGCTGCGGTATGACTCGTCATCCAGGTGATGAAGCGCTGCGCTAGCTTGGCGTAGAGCGAGGGAGCGTCTTGATCATCATCATCGTATAAGAAAATCAGGTCCAGATCAGATGCATAGCCAAGCTCCTTGCCGCCTAGCTTGCCGTAGGCGATCACGGCAAACGCCGGCCATTCGCGTTGGCGAGCCGGCAGGGTTTGCCAGATGGCTTCTATGGTGACTGCGACCAGCACATCTGCCAATGCGGATAGGTGATCTGCCAGGCGCTCAACGGTTAACAGGCCGCCGATATCTTGCGCCAACAAACGAAATTGCTGCGCGTGATGCAGCTCTCTAAGCAGATCCATTTGCCGCTCTGTATCGCCGGAAAATGCCAGAAGACGTTGACGGCACTCTGCGGCAAAACTGATCCAGTCTGGCTCGGTTTCAAGCGCGGTCGCATCAAGTAGTTCATCCATCAGCACCGGATGCTGATTTAAATACTGCGCTGCCCAGCCACTCGCAGCAATCATGCGAACCACGCGCGCGAGTGCTTGCGGAAATTCCGTTAACAACTCCAGATATGCTGAGCGACGCGCAATCGCCTCAAACAGGTCAAGTAATCGGCTCAAGGTGACGGAGG
>Ga0194133_10000771_pt1 | contig 61177 bp, 47 predicted proteins | sample TA2KigOf40mmetaG_FD_155448 | JGI IMG/M metagenome (GOLD analysis project Ga0194133, IMG submission 155448) | Freshwater microbial communities from Lake Tanganyika, Tanzania - TA2015055 Kigoma Offshore 40m | ecosystem: Environmental > Aquatic > Freshwater > Lake | place: Tanzania: Lake... | reverse complement strand
AAGATAATGAAATTGGAGAAATCCCTTATCAATATAATTATCTATTAGGTTATTATTTTACAAATGATGCTAAAGCAGTTCATTATACTGAAGGTGGTCCATGGCATAATGAATGGTATAATTATAAACTACCAACAAAATGTATTGATAAAAATTATGGAAAAGAATGGATTGAATATTTAACTGAAAATGAAAGCAAGAAAATATTATATGAACTTAATTTAGTCAACTAAATAATAATTTATTAACTAAATAATAATTTGTCCAATCCTTCTTCAAGTTTTATTTTTATATTCCATCCTAAATCTTTTAATTTTTTATTACTTATATAATATCTCTTATCATTAAATGGTCTATCTGGTACATACTCTATCCATTCATCATACTTTTCTGTTTTTTTTATTAATTTTATAAGGATGTTTGCAATATCTCGGACAGTATATTCCATATTTTCATCACACCCTATATTATATATTTCACCAATTATACCTTTTTCGAGAATTATTTCAAATGCTCTTGATGTATCATATACATGTAGAAATGCTCTTACCGAAGTACCATTTCCTTGAATTGTAACTTTTTTATCTTCTTTTAATAATTTTATGAATTTTGGTATAACTTTTTCCGGATATTGATTTTCACCATATACATTATTTCCTCTAGTTATTATTATTGGCATTTTAAAAGAATGATTATATGATTGTGCAATTAATTCTGCTCCTGCTTTTGTTGCTGCATATGGATTTGTAGGGCAAAGAACTGATTGTTCTGTTTTATAAGTTTCATTTGTTTCTATCATAGATTCTCCATAAACTTCATCAGTTGATACATGAATAAATCTATCAACTTTTCCATATGTTCTTACCTGTTCTAGTAAAGAATGCGTTCCTTGAATATTATCATATGTGTATTGCAAAGGTACGGAAAATGAATTATCAACGTGTGATTGTGCTGCAAAATGTATTACCTGAGTTATTTTATAATCACGTAATACATTATATAATAAATCTTTATCATTTATATTACCTTTAATTAAATGATAATAATTTGATGTTCTAATATGTTCCTTTATATTATTTTCATCTGCACAATAATACATAGCATCAATGTTTACAATGTTATACTTTTGTTTATCAAAAATATAATTTATAAAATTAGACCCTATAAATCCACATCCACCAGTAACTAATAAATTAATTCTTCTGGGATGTTTCACAAGATATTCCTTATAAGAATAAAGACATTCGCGAACTGCATCTTTTATATTTTTTACATTAGGATATAAACTTTCAAGACGGGATGTATCAAGATAATTATTAGATCTATCACAAGCAAGAATTTTTCTTTGGTCTTCTATTGAAAAATTTTCATATACAAAATCGGGGTCGACTATTTCTTTATACATATCTAAAATCTCATTATGTGATATTAAACCGGGATTTGTAAGATTTATAGTTCCGACAGTATTATTTTGCATCATATTAATTACTAATGGTAACAATTCTGGTAAAACTGTCATCGAATTTTTTATTGAACATATTTTTTTATAATTTATTATTTTAGTAATAAAATTACGTGAATTTTCTTCTCCGGTAATAGGCATTCTAATTCTTAAATTAAGAACATTCTTATTAAACATATGCATCAATCTATCAGTATAACCTTTTACAATGGAATACGATGAACCAAAAAAATTGGGTTTGTCTTTTTCTGTAAATCCGTATTGTTCATTCTCAAATGAATGCAAATCATCATATGTAAATATACATCCAGTACCTAAATATGTATAATGTATATTTTTATCTCTACATATATGTGCCAATAAAATAGGAGAATATAAATTATCATTTATATTTTCTACTAATTTACCAGAGTGTTCTAGATAATCAATTGTAGTATATTTTACATTATTTATTATACCATGTGTTCTTCCAATAAATGATATAATATGAGATGGTTTAATTAGATCTATTTCATTACATAAAGTTTTTTCATTGTCACATCTTGAATTACCACAAATATAATCAATATTATATTCATTTAATAATTTTATAAATTGATTTCCAATCCAACCATTTGAACCATATATTAACACTTTCATAATATAACTAAAATATATAATATTATTTCGAGTATATCACAAAAAAAATATGTAAATTAAATATTATATGAATATATATCTTAAACAGAAATTATATATTATATCTTTTATAATAACAATAAATTTAATATTATGTATAACATCAGTAATCTATATTAAATATTGGTATATTTTTATAGTGTTCTTATCATTACCCGCTATTTTAAATTCTTTATATGCATTATTGCTATTTTATTATACAAATTTTTCATTAAATAATAACACAAATTATTATATAAATTATGATATCAAATCATATATAGAAAAATCATTATTAATTATAGTGCCATGTTATAATGAAACTATTGATGAATTATGTAATACATTTAATTCAATATATGAACAAAAAAATATTGATTTTAATAAAAAATTATTAGTTGTAATATGTGATGGAAAAATAAAAAATCCAGAATCTGTTGCCACAACTGATAGATTATTAACTGAATATATTTTTTTAAATAACATAAAAAAACATATCCTTTATCCGACGGATAAAAATATAAAAGTTAAAGGAGTCTTAACAGCCGAGGTGTTTAAACACCTATTAGGCTGTTAAGGGATAATATAAAATATGCTTATAAAACATGGGATAATAAATGGAATAATCTTACCATACATATTGGTTTAAAAAACAATATAAAATTTATGTTAATAATAAAAGATTATAATTATGGTAAACGAGATAGTCTTACATTAATTCGTAAATTAGCATATGGTTATCCTTTATCCGACGGCTAAAAATATAAAAGTTAAAGGTAAAAATATAAAAATGAATTTTTATATTTTTAGCGTAAGAATTTGTCTTCAACAAATTCTTTCGGAGTCTTAACTGCCTAGGTGTTTAAACACCTATTAGGCTGTTAAGGGATAATAATATAAATTATGTTATTGATAATATGGAATATATTAGTTATGAACTAAATAAAATTATTAATGATGAATTTAATAATAATTTTAATAATAAGATTGATTATATTTATGGAACCGATGCAGATACTGTTTTAAATGAATATTGTATAGCAAATCTTATGATAGATATGAATAATAATTCAGATAATGATATAGTTGCAAGTGTTGGTTTTGTTGATGTAAATATAAAAAAATGGTATAATCCTTTAATATTATATCAATATGTAGAATATATATATGCACAAAATCTAAGACGTAAATTTCAATCAAATTTTACAAAAAAAGTTAATTGTTTATCTGGATGCAACCAGTTAATAAAAATATGTAAAGAAACGTGTGGTAAAGATATATTAGAAATATTTAATAAAAAACCTATCGATGGATCAAATATATTTGATATGATAATAAGTACTGCAAGCGAAGATAGAAATCATATTACATTAATGTTTCAGTTATATCCTTATATTAAAACAATTCAGACTGTAAATTCTATAGTCTATACTAATGTACCTGACAATATTAATAAATTTTTAATTCAACGTAAAAAATGGAATCTAGGTGCAATATTTAATGATATTTTGTTAATAAAAAATAAAAATCATACATTTATAGAGAGATTTCAATCATTAATAAATGTATTTACAAATATTATTAATATATTTATAGTATTTGCTACTGGATTATTTATTTATGCAATTATTCATAATCCATCAATGTTAATGTTATATTTAAGTATTCCTATTTTAATATTATTATTACACATGCTTATTATACCATTTAATTATTATAAAATGTCATCAAGAACTAAATATTATTATTTGGGATTACCTGCGTATATAATAATTGGTCCATTTTTAAGTTTTATACAATATATATATACTTGTTATAATATTGATAATTTTAATTGGAACAAAAAAGAAATTAAAAATAAAAGACAAATAAAAAATATAGTTATTAATATTGATAATAACATTATTGAAACTATTTTATAAATCATCTCTCATTTTATTTCGTTCTTCTATTGCTGCTTTTAATACATCACAAGGTATATCATTTTTTAACATATGGTTATATAATGCATTTGTATCTTTTGGAAAACAAAAACCACCATAACTCAATTTATTATCTGAACCAGGAACTTGAGTATGCATTTTATTTATCCATCCATTTTTTAACATTAAAGTACGAACATTATTATAATTTATATTATGTTTTTCACATAATAAATATATTTCATTAAAATATTGTATCTTTACAGCATAAAATGTATTACAGAATATTTTCATCGATTCACTTTCATTTGAAGTTGTTATCCCTTAACAGCCTAATAGGTGTTTAAACACCTTAGGCAGTTAAGACTCCTTTAACTTTTATATTTTTAGCCGTCGGATAAAGGATAGATATTTCTGCATCTGGATAATATTTTTTATAAAAATTAACTAAGATGTTAAAATCATCATCATTTATATTATTTGTTCTACCTAATACAATATGTTTTTGATTATGAAAATCTTCAAAAGCAGTTGAAGCAGATAAAAATTCAGGATTGTGTACAAATTTTAATTTATATTTACAACATAATTTTTCAGTTGTAGTTGGTTCAACAGTACTTTTTATTACAACTACACCATTATAATTATATTTTTCAAGAAGTTCACATACTTCATAAATATTTGTTTTATCATATTCTTTTATATTTTCATTAAATAAAGTTGGTAAGCATAAAAATAAAATATTAGAAGATAAACATTGTTCAAATTTATCAGAACACTTAAATTTATCATATCCATATAAATCGATATTATTTAATTTAAAGCTTTTATATAAGCTTCCCCCAACTACGCCCAAACCAATAATTCCGATTGTTGTCATATAACATATAATATAAAATAAAATATATTTATTTGCGGAATATTATTTTTTTCTATATATTCAATATATATGGAAAAAGGGATTTTACTTATTATAATAATTATTATCTTGATAATAATAATCACATATAAATCAAACGAATATTTTGAATCTATTAAATATGAATCACCAACTCAAAAAAAAATTAGTGAAATGTTAATACCAAATTGTAATATGTTACAAGGAGATTATGGTAAAGTTTGTAAAAAAACTAAAGGTTGTATTTATGATGATTCTACACAATCATGTTATTATAATTGGATTGATATTATCTAAAAATATATTATTTTGATAATTTTATCAATAATATTATTGTTATAAATATAATAGCACACATTATATATTTTTTTATTTTATTTATTATTTTTTTCAGAGAGATAAAGGATATTATCAATTTTTTTGTGCTAAAGTATTATATTTTTACTATATTTTTAATATATAATTAATAATGAGCCATAATAAATCATTTAAAAAATATGACGATTCTGATGATTTATCAAGTATAGTATATGACAAAAAAAAACATTCTTCTTCAAATTCTAAAAAATCTAAAAAATATAAAAATGAAAATAATAGTGATAACAGTAATAATGGTGATCATAGTGATCATAATAATCATAGTGATCATAATGATCATAATAATCATAGTGAACATAGTGATCATAGTGATTATAGTAAAAAAAAATCTAAAAAAAAATCACATAAAGATTCTAAAAAAAAATCTAAAAAAGTAAATAATAATAGTGATAATAGTGATAATAGTGATAATAGTGATAATAATAGTAATTATCATAAAAAAAAATCCCATAAAGATTCTAAAAAAAAATCTAAAAAACATTCAAATAAAAAAACAAAAAATGAATTTAATGAAGATGAAAATAATTATATTAGTGATGATAAAATTCAAACAAATTCCAAGTCATTTACATCAAATATTTATAAAAAATTATTGAGAACAGTTGGAAAAGTATCCGCACCATATTCATCAACACAAATAACACAATCAACACAATCAACACAATCAACACAACCGGAACTAAATAATAATAATGATTTATATGATAATAATATTTCAACAAATACAATACAACAAATAAATATTAATAATGAAAATAATAATGAAAATGATACAGGAAATGAAAATAATATAGAGATATCTGAAGATACTATCCAAAATTTTATAAAACAATTTAATGAAAATATTTTAATTAATGATAATTTAGATATATTTTCATTATATAATAAGATACATGATAAAATATTAGATATAAAAGATGTTAATTATCTTAATAAAATTAAAATAAAAACATTAGTTTTATTAAATAAAATTAATCTACAAATAGATAATCAATTTTCAAATTATATTATTGTTATAAATATTTTTATTAATGATATTAATAAATTTGAATCAATATTTAAATTATATTATGATTTTTTAATAAAAAAAAATATTAGATTTATAATATCTGTTCCCAATATAATCGATATAAATAAATTAAAAGAAATATTAGTAGATATTAAAACAGAAATAATAATCAATATTGTGGAAAATAACAAATATTGTGGTTATTTTAAAAATATACAATCAATTGTTGATATTGATTATTATTATGATATTAAATTTATATATTTTATTAATACATGTGATGAAATTACAGATATTACAAATAATTTAAATAATATTATTTTGAGTTTTACTCAAATAATAAATAAATTTTTTGATAATTCACAACCATATATAATATGTTCATACAATAATAAAAAACAAAATATTATTGGTAAAGATATAGATATAATAATTGATTTTTATAAAAGATATAAAATGATATTTAAAAAGTATAATATAAATAATGAAGATGATTTAAAATTATATTATAATTCATATGCAAAAAAAGAATTTATAAATTATAAATTTGATGTAAATACAGAATATATGAAATTTTTAGATCTAACAGAATCAGATGATAATATATTTTTAAATCCATATTATGTAGAAAAATTTGGGTGTGAAAATTATTATGTTGATAATATGATATTTTTATGTAATAGAGAATACTTTGATTTTTTTAGAAATTTTAATAATTTATATTTTGAATATGAAATTGATATATTACATAAAACAAATAATCCATATGATAAAATTTTTGGAATTCTAATTAATATATTTAATGGGTTTATTATAGGTTATGAAATTAAGAACAATAATACTGAATTTGATTTTATAGAACACAAAAATTATTATATCACTAATAATATCACAACACATTTAAAATCAAAAGCAAAAATTAATGTTCCTATATTAAATTCAACTATATGTATCTTCTTAAACATAAATGATCTAGAACCAAATAATAATATTTTTAATTATATTAAATTATTATTATTAAATGATATATCAATTGATTTTTATATTGGCGATGACTCAGAAAATAATTTTAACACAATATATGGTATATCATTATTAAAAAATATAAATTTGAATGATATAATTAATAAAATTAAAATAAATTTTAATATAGCTACATCTAAAATTAATTATTATATTGGTTATAATTTACAAAAAATGTATAATCTATGTATTGTTATTAATTCAGAATATATTAAAATCATTAATATGAATATACATAAAATCAATAAAGTATGTTTTATAGCTGATTCCGAATTTTTTATTAATAAATATACGGATACACTTGATAATAGTAATTATAATGATAAATTTCATTATGTATGTGAATTTGATTTCCAAGTTAATTTATTAAAAAATCAAAATGTGTATAATACTAAATTATATGTTCCATCATTGTATTATAATATTAATTTAACAAGAGAAAAATCAATTATATTCAAATATGACGATAACTATGATTATGATAAAAAATCTTTAATGAATTATATGATTGAAACATTATCAAATTCTAATATAAGATGTTATGTATATAATAAATCAAATAAGCGTTTAGAATTTAAACAAAATAATAATATAATACTTTTACCAAAATTAAGTCATTCTGAATTAAATAAATATTTTAATAAAAGTACATTGGGATGTGTATTTAGTGATAAATATAATGATAAAACAGCTTTTAATATGTTATTATCTGGACTAAAAGTAATTGAATATAATAGTAAGCTTACATCTTTTGATTTACCGTCATTTATATTTACTAAAATAAATTCTACAGAAAATATTACAGAAGTTATTGATGAATTATTTAAACAAAATGATATGTATAATACAGTATATAGTGAATATTTAAATAAATATAATAATTTTTCTCAAGATGATCATATTAATTCCGTATGTAATTATATTATTAATCTCTAAATTTGTGTTCTTTTTATTATTATAATATAAATGTAATTATTATAATAATGGTTAAAGCAAAAATACTAATAAAATATAAAACTACAAATAATGATACATTTGAATCAACTAAAACTAAAAATATACTACCCAAACAAATATTAAATGACCAACAAATATTAAATGATCAACAAATATTAAATGATCAACAAATATTAAATGATCAACATATCGCACAAAATCCTATTGAAATAAAACCAATATTTGCGAGTTCTAAACAAGTATTACATAATCAACCTTTACAAACACAATATAATTCTATTGACTTAATTACATTAGATATGAAAATAAATCCATCTAATGACATAAGTGAATTTACAAATGTTATTAATAAAATTAATGACAAATTAAGTAAATCATATGAATTATATGATATATCTGACCTTAAATATTTGAATAATATGAAATTATCTTTAATAAATTTATTAAATCTTGTAAAAAAAGTATCTATAGAAAATAACATACATAACAATATTATTGTAAATTATTATGTTGATTCACTAGAAATATTCTATGAAATATTTAATAATAATTCTGAGTTTTTTATTAGAAATAATGTATTAAACTTTATTTGTGTATCAAACTCTAATTTTATAGAATCTATACGAAAATTATTACCAGATGCAATATTTGATATTGAACCAGATGGAATCATATCTGGATATTTACGTAATCTCAAAAAAATATCTAAATTAAAAATTTTTAATAATATTGAATTTATATATTTTATTCACACAAATTTAAATTTTAAAGATAGTTTAAATCAAATTTTATCAATTTATAAATTAATAGAAAACAAATACAAAGAAATAGAAAATTCAATAATGATCGGTATGGAAAATGATTTATATTTAAATAACAAAGGGAAAGATTTATCTGTTTTTAAAAATATATATTCTAGATATAAAAGTATTTTTTCAAAATATTTAATCTCAAATTATGATTCGTTTAAATTATATATATCTGAATATATTGATGAAATATATATTCCTGATATTGTTTATAGTATTATATTAGATTTACAATTTTTAAAAACATATGATAAAAACTGTATAAATATGGATGATGGAGAAATAGAAAATTATTGGAAAAACTTATATAAAAATGATAAAACAAATATATCAAATCCAATATTTATAACTAAAATCGGAAAAAAAAATTATAAATTTAAATCTAATTTATTTATTGTAAATAGAAAATATATTGATTTTTTTAGAAATTTAAATGATAATGATTTTGAATATGAATTACGATTAAAAGAAAAAAATTTATTATGGAACGATTTATTTGGATTTCTTAATTATTATCAATGTGGTAATCTTTATATATTAAATAATGAATGCGAAGAAATTAAGCCAATAGATAATAATATATATAATTTTGATGATACCTTCCTAAATGAAATAACTATACCAAATAATTTAGAAAAATTACAATCACAAATTAATATACCTTTACTAAAAGCAAAAGTAGCATGTTTTATTACATTAAACGATTTTAATAAACTCCAATCTATTTTAAAATATATTAATTATCTTAATCAAAATAATATTAGTGTTGATATATATTTTGGTACTGATAAATATAGTTCTTTTAGATGTAATGGATTTTCAATAATAGATAAACAAATAGATTATTTTATTAATATAATTAATTCAAAAAATGAAATTAATATTAAAGATTATAATTATTATTTAGGATTTAATCTTGTTCGTAAATATAAATGTCTTATCTTTTATGATAATCACGGCGAAAGTTCTGTAGATATTAATACATATTTAACCGATAATCTTTTATATATAATTTTTGATTATGATTATATAATAAATAGTAAATATAATTATCTATGTATGTTTAATTCTGTATACAATCAACTTATTACAAAATTTACGACACAAAACAATAATAATATATTAAATAATATTACAAAATCATCATTTGGTGTATCAAGACAAACTTTTTATAATCAATTTAAATTAAGAGAAAAAGCTGTAATCATTGAATATAATTTAAATAATTATAATTTAATAAATTCAAAATTCACTGAAAAAGTAATAGATAAATTATCAAAAAATAATATAAAATGTTATGTTTATAATGATGTATTTATTTCTTCAAATAATAATGTTATTAATTTAGGAAAAATAAATAATTCTGTATTAAATGAATATTATAATAAAGTATATATAGGTATTACTTTGAATACATATCCAACACGTACAGTATATGAAATGTTTATGTCTGGATTATGTGTATTTGTTTACAATAATACTAATCTTCCAGAAAATATATTCTATGTTATCGATACTGAAGATATTGAAAATAATATTATACATATTGATGATGATGATGATAATCTTAATGATAATCTTAATAATAATCTTAATGAAAAGTTTATAAAAAAAATAAAAAATATATTTGAGACAAATGATTATATTTATGATGAATTATATGCTGGTTATTTAAATATTCATAATGAATTAGATAATATATTAAACTGCATTATCAAATACATTTAACATATCTCTAAATTTATTTTTACATTCTTTTAATTCTATTAATTTATATATGATATTTTCTTTTTGTTTATTATTTATAATCTTATTTTTATTATAAATTTCATATATCTTATATAAGGCACAATTTATATAGATATTATTTGGTTCAGAATCAATAAATACTAATTTTAATTCATCATTATTAAATATATCTGATACTACTTTTAAAAATTCTATTAATGAATTATGATTATTTTTATTCGCAATATTATTATAATATCGAATAATATGTTTTATATTTAATAATTTATAATCATTAATATCAACAAAATTTTCAAAATTATCAATAATTGTTCCAGTGTATCCAATATATTTTTTTAATAAGTCTTTTTTTGATATAGATATTATATCATATGTTTTTTTGAAAAGTATTTCACTACATTCGTTATAAAATTTTTTTTTATCAAAAATATTATTTTTATTCAAATTAACATTGTCATTTTTAACACCTTCGTTTATAGAATCTATAATATCTGCCATTTCCTCTTCTGTTAAATTTTGATATTCTTTAATATATATTTTTGTCTCTAAAAATAACTTTTTCCATTCATCATCTAGTTCAAAAATATTTTTATTTGTTTTTTCTTTAATTTTTTGTACATATTGTGTATCTTTGTTATAAAATATATAAATACCATTTATTAATAACCCCATTAACCCATTATAAAATTTTTCTATTGAATTTATTCGATGTTGACCATCTAGAATATAATATTTATTTGTTTTCTTATTTATATTAAATATAAATGTTCCAATTGGTTTATTCTCTAATATTGATTTTATATAATGTGAATTTTGTTCAGGTATCCATTCTTTTTCTCTTTGAGCATCTGGTAATACAAATTTATCTTCTTGTATTAATTTAACAATATATTCAATATCAATATCGCGTGATTCACAATTATCATAACGTTTAATATGGATCATTTTAATTACTTATTATAATTATTATCTAATTATATTAAATTATATTAAATTAATTTATCAATTTTTTTAAATTAGGCAATTTAATAATATATCATCATATCTTTTGATAAATATTTTTTTACAAGATTTGTATAATGTTCTCTTAATTCAAAAGTCCATTTAACGGGTAAGGAATCATTTTTAGAATATAAATCATATTGGTTAAAATCTTGTACTATATTTTTCATAAGAATATCATCATCATTTAGAAGATAATCATATGATTCAGACGAGTGATATAAATAAAGTGAATGATATCGTATAATATATTCAGCTTCTATTGGCATTTTATGATTATTTTTTTTCAATAGATGATACATATATTCATCATGACCAAAACTAACCTCACAATTATTTAATCCACATTGTTTATTATATTTATTTATTTTATTATGGTCTTTATTATATTTATTATATTCTGGTAAAATTATATCATCTGGTATATCACAACCCGTAATAAATGTATCACCGACAAGAGCCCATTGAGTTGTTTTACTTGTACCATCTGCATCAACTCCCGAAAGATATAATATTTTCCCCATATCGTGTATTAATCCACATAATTCTAGCCATTCCGGATATAGTTTTGTGCGACGTATTGCTTCTGCTGTTTGCAATGCATGAATGCTATTTGGTAAAGATGTATCCGGATCAGATAAATCTGTAATTCGATCTAGAGATGCAAATAATGTCCAAAAATTTGTTTTAGTATTAAACTTTAAATATTTTTCTTTTAGATATTTATTATAATCATAATTTATATTCTCTCTTTGTTTTTTATATGTATTATGAATTATTTCTAATTTTTTTTTAGTTTTTTCATCTAGATCTTCTTTTATTTGATAATTACGATACATATATTATTAATATAACATATATTTATATTTTTATATTGATTAAAAATATTATTTTTTTTGTAAGTCAATTATTTTCTCAAATAAATTATCAAGTGTTATATCTGGTTTTAATCCTTCAATAACGTATTTATATATTTTTTTTTTATAAAATGGTACAACTAAATTTTCACATATATTTAATGGTATTTTTTGTAGTTTCTCATTAATAATAACATTTTTTAATTCTGTTTCACTTGGAGGTGGTTTACACTGAATTTCTGTAATTTTTTTTTTTAATTCTTCATTATGATATATTTCTTGTAATAAATTTTGTATATTTTCTAACAGTATATTAATTTGAGGGTTCATATTAAATGTATTAAATAAGTTGTTTATAATATTAGGTAAAGAATCAATACCAAAATTGTAATCATTATATACTTTCGAATAATCCAGATTTATCATACCTTCACCAAAAGTATAAAAATGACATAAATCTGGAAATGTTGACAGACCGTCAGGAAATTTATATATTAAATATATCAAATGTGTATTAAAATATTTAATTATTTCATTTAATTTACAATATATTTCTTCATTTGTTGATGCATAAATTATATTGTAAGTCAGTAAAAATTCTATAAAAGATATATTTTTATCATTTATAAAATTTTTTGTTATCTGGTATATTGAATTATTCAGTGGGTTTAAATTTGATGGTAATATTATTTTATTAAGCTTTGTTTGATTAAAAGGTTTGGTATTAGAATTATAAATAATATTAAAAATATTAAAATTTTTATACATATTGTTTATTGCTAATTGTGTAAATCCAAATATATTTAAATATATATACATATTTTGATTTATAGAATTAATATATCCATTCATATCTTTAATAATTTGCATACCAGAATAGATAACATCATCACAAAAAATTAATAGTTTTTTATCTTGTTCTTGTTTTTTTATTTCTAATATTAAATTATGATGACTATAAATTCTAGGAAAATTACCAAATTTTTCTTTATATTTATTTAAAAAATATAACATATAGAATACACAACTCTTATTTAAAGCACTATTATTACTATCAGGAACACATAATATATGTGTATAATCACTATATGTTGTACTTAATTCATTCATATTTAATTCTAATTGTGTAAAAATCATATCATAATCAAAAAATGCAGTATGTGAATATAAATATTGTATATATTCCATATATTTTTTTGAACAACTTTGATTTTGTTCTAAATAATTATTAATCTCTGTTAAATCTATTTTGTTTAATTTAATAAAATTTTTATCACTTTCTATATTTTTAAAATTTAATAATTCTTTATTTTCTTCAACGAGTTTATACATAAATTCATCAAAATTATTAATTTCTCCGCCTGATAATTTGTTTTTTAAATCAATATATTTCATCTTGTATTTTACATATTTTGAATAATGATCCATATATTATTATATATTAATTATATTTAATTTAAGAAATAAATATAATATAATATATATTATCTATGTCATATAAATTAAAAGAAATTATATATAACGCAGATGGATATTATCCAATATATGAAAATGATAAATATGATGAACCATATAAAGAAGACAAAAATACAAAAAATAATATAAAAGACTATAAAATAAAAATTATAAACACAAAAACAGATGAATGTATTTTTACATATGATAATATCAAAGATTATATGCATCGTTAATTTCAATAGATAATTTCGATAGATAATTTCAATAGATAATTTCGATAGATAATTTCGATAGATAATTTCAATAATTAAATAAATACTTCTTCAAATGAAATATTATAATCATTTAAAAGAAATGTTAGAGCTTTTTCTTTTCCATAAATTATTTTCTTATATAAATCAAATGATTTTTTGTCACCATAATCAACACCACCATTACGTTTATAAATATATCTAAATATTTCGCATCCGAGTTTATAACATAAAGCTTGTCCTGGTATTGTTACATATCGATATACTTCTGATTCAATTGATGGCAAAGGCATTGCAAGATGATCTTTCATATAATTTATAATCTCTCTTGGTCCATATCCACCTATGTGAATAGAAATATCAACTATTACTCTTAATGTACGTAATATTTCATATTGCAATTGCCCAATCTTCTCATAATCTGTATATTTTGGCCCAAGTTTTTCAGTGAATAATGCCCAACCTTCAGAAAAACCATTGGTCATACCAAATAAATGATACAATATATTTATTTCTTTTGAATCACTATACACTGAATAGTTAATTTGTGTATGATGTCCAGGTACTGCTTCATGTAATGTTAATGCTAAAGCTTCATATTTATTAATTGAATTCCAATTTATTGTATTTAAATAAAATGTATCAAAAGCCCAATATGCTCCAGCGAGATTTGCATCTTCTATTGTTGTTAATTTTGGTTTAACATATTCTTTTATTTGATTAAAAACAATAAAATATTCGTGTGCTTCGTTGATTATTTTTTTATGGTTGTCTATAAATTCTTCTTTTGTTTTATATTTATATTGTGGATCATCGTGTAATATTTTTATCATCTCTTTCAATGACTTACCATTGAGGTCTGGTCTTACTTTGAGTATTAAATCGTATTGCGTTTGTTCTAATTGATTTAATTCTTTTATGGCCCAACGCAATAATATCTGAATTTGTTTATGCGATGTAATATTTAATCCGGTATGTAATCTTATAAAATAAAAATACATTTGTGGTGATAGATTTTTACATCCAGGATTATGGGTAGTTTTAATATTTTTTTCAAGTTGTATGATAAATCTTTTTAATTCACAAACATTTCTATCAAAAATATTATATATTTCAAGATATTTTGAATATAAATTTCGATTTGTATGTACTGTTAAAAATTTATCAAGTGTTATTAATTTAAATTCTGATGTTTTTATCCATTTATGAATAAGTTCATTATTATAAAACTTATCTAATTTGTATTTAAATATTTTTGACCAACACTTTTTTATTATGGTTGGTATAAGATTAATGTGTTCCTTATTTTTATAGATTATTTCAAACATTTCTTCATTAAAAAGATAAACATTTCCAATCACAAAATATATATCTAAAAACATATTTATATAATGATTATTTAATAAACATACTACTTTTTCATAGTTTTTATTTAAAATAGTATCAAATATAAATTTATATTCATCAGTATTATATTGTGAATTATTAATATTTTCTAAAATTGTTTTTTTGATTACAGATTCATTTGATATTATATCATTCACAAGTTTAATATTATCGATTGGTGATATTTTAGATCTTATCTTTTGGACATTAAGTTTATCGCAAATATTATCAATTATATTCATATAATATTATTTATATAAAAAAATTATCTAAATCAAGTTTAACTTGTTTATAATTAATAGATTTAAGTGCTTTTCCGCTAGATTTATTTTTAATAATAAATAGTCCATTTTCAAGTGGAATATAATAAGGCGAATCATATGGAGTTTTACCAGATTGATAATCCGATAAATATTTATCAACTGTTTGTTGCGCTTCTTCTTCTGATACACATAGTTTAGACATATTGGATTCATGTACTAGTGTAAATATTTTATCGGAATTAAATTTTGCTGTTACTTGATAATAATAAACATATATTATTATGTTATGAAGAGCATTTATCCATTCTTCATTTTTATTCATACAACAATTTGTTAATTTTTTAAACTGAATATCAATATGGTTGATCAGATCTAATTTTGTTTTATTTTCTACTTGATTATTTTTAATATTTTGAAATAGACTCTGTGAACCATTTTTTTTTAGATACGATAGAAAATCATCAGAATTAATTTTATATGTATATGCCATACCATATGCTACATATAAAATATCAGCACATGCATCCATCTGTTCAATCACATCAGAATTATTAAATGCTTCTTTTAATTCAGTAAATTCTTCTTCAATTAAATCTAAACGTAATTTTAATACCTTTTCATTTAAGAGATCATCAAATTGAGGAAAATCAAATGCAACATTAAACTCACAAACCTTTTGATAATCAGAAATAGTATTGTTAGACGACATTTATATAATATAATATATATAATATGTATAATAAATTAAAGATATTAATTATCAATTTTTATTATAATATAATATAATATATGGACGATAATCTCGAGAAAAATTTAAATAAAGATTTATCAGATAATATATCAGATAATATATCAGAAAACATAATAAATAATAAGTTTTTAAAATTTACAGATTATTTTAATCAATTACAAAAACAAGATAAACAATTTTTATCAAAATATATGATGAATGGTTATTTACCAAATTTATATATTTATAATAATCTTATTGAACCTATAGATTTTACTGAATATATAAGTGATATATTTTACAAAAATTATATTTATTCTCTTTTGAATGGGCAAAAATTACGAAAAAGAGATATAGAATATATTGGTAAATCTAAATTATGTATTTGTACATTTCCAGAAAATATAAACCCAATACCAATTGGTCATATTATTAATACTAAAAATTTTTCTGATAGAGAAAATTTATCAGATTCAGACGAATCTTTAGATTTAGATGCAGAAATATTATATATTGAGCTAGATGATGATGATAAATTAAATTTTAATTTTATTACAAATAATGATATAAATAATAAAAAATATGATGATTTTATAAATATTGATGGTTTTATTGATGGTTTTATTGATGGTTTTATTGATGGTTTAATTGATACATTATAAATATATAAAAAATAAATCACATTAGATTACATTCTAAACATAATTTTGTTTTATTTATTTGTTCTGGTTCTAATATATTTAACTCTTTTTCATTTTCTTCTTTAATTGCTTTTATATAATATAATTCTTCAAAAATATCATTAAATAATTCAGTAAGATTATGATTCTTTTTAGCACTAGTTTCATAATATTTCATATCATATTGAATACATTTTTCTTTTATCATAATTTCATCTACAATATATTTATCTTTACCAACATCAGATTTTGTACCTACTAAAAATAATTTTATTTTATCTTTATTACAACAATATTCTACATCTGAATACCATTTATCAATATTTTTAAATGTATTTTGATTAGTTAAATCAAATACCAAAATTATTATATCTGAATTTCTATAATATGATGATACAAGGGATTTAAATTTTTCTTGTCCAGCAGTATCCCATATATTCATTTTTATTTTCTTACCATTCTTCTCAAAAAGTTTTATTTTAAAGTCAACACCAATAGTATTATAATAATTCTCATTATATTCTCCATCAATATATCTATTTATTAATGATGATTTACCACATCCAGCGTCACCTATTAGTAAAATTTTTGAAACATAATCATGTTCACTCGACATCTAAATATATTATAACATATTAAAAAAAAAGAAAAAAATAATAATAAATATTATATGTATTATAAATTAATATTATTATCTATAATTTTATTATTAATATGTTTTTATTATTTTGATACATATTTAATTGAATCAAATAAAATAAATAAATTTAAAATTCCTGATAAACCCTTTTTATGGATATATTGGGATGATGTTTCTCCAAGACCTGGTTATATACAACTGTGTATAAATTCTATATATAAAAATTCATACGATTTTAATCTTATATTTTTAAATAAAAATAATATTATAGATTATTTACCAGAAATAAAATCTTATGAAGTTTATTTTGAAGATTTATTATTAGCTCAAAAAGTAGATATATATAGAATATGGTTAATGTATAAATATGGTGGATTATATATTGATACAGATACAATATTATTAAAATCACCTATAAAATTATATAAATTATTAGAGAATTATGATTATATCGGATATGGATGTACTGGAGATATTTGTTTTCCTAAAGATGCATACGGATACCCATCGAATGGTATTATTTTTAGTAGACCAAATACTTTATTAATGAAAAATATTCTAAATAAATGTATTGAAAAAATAAAAGCAGGATATAAAAAATATGATTATAAAAATGATAAATCATATTATGATTTGGGTAAATTAATCATATGGGAAGAAATAAAAAATTTAACAAATTCTTATCAAAAATATAGATACTATCATATTGATAAAGAAATAGGAGTAAGGGATATAAATGGTAAATGGGTTACTCCTCAGAGAATGTTTTCTAAAGAAAATTATACATTCTATGGATATTCTGATTTAGTAATGATACCATTATATAATAATATGATGAAAGAATATAGAAAATATAGTATTGATGAAATATTAAATTTAAATTATAATATATCAAATTATTATAAAAAAGCTTTAAGTCTAGAATAATTTTAGATATTCGCCAAATTTTATAATAACTCTCATTATATTTATTGGTACACGATAATAACGTAGATCTTTAGTGTATTTATCATTTAATTGATCTAAATTTTCTGGGTCATTTAATAATTTAACAAGATTTATTAATTGATTTGGCGCCGATGGTTCATTTTTATCATATATAAAAATATATCTATAATCACGTGTTTCTAATGATAATTCTATATATGAATTATTAGTAATCATTTGTATATCACCAACATCAATTTTATTAAGAAATTTTAATGATTCTTGTTTAACACTTGGCGTTAATTCTATTATTTTTTTTTCTATCTTTTGTTTTAATTCAGGTGTTTTTTCTTTTATTTCCAACTCTAATTTTGGTTTAATTTGTGTTTTTAAATAATCTGTAAAATCTTTTCCTAATTTTTGTTCTATTTGTTGTTCCATTTGTTGTTCAATATTAGGTGCATTTAATTTAATTTGTTTAATCTTTTCTTCTAATTTTAAATCACTTATTATCTGCTTACCTAATGGTAATAATGTTTCACCAATATCATTTAAAATTCGTTTTGTATATATATAGTTATCATATAACATATCAACTTTACTATTAGAATATTGATATTCTATATTATCATAATCTTTTAATAAATTTGATATTTGTTTTATAAAATTGTCTGGTGCATCATATAGTGTTATTAATATTTTTGTTGGAGAATTAAAATCATTCCATAATATATCTTCAACTTTATTATTAATCATTCTATCAGGTAACTGATAATCTATATAATAACCATTATCTTCTTTTCTAATTATAAATGGATATTTTAATGTTTTTAATTTTTCCTCATAATATGAACGATTTCTATCTATTTGTGTAACATATTGTGCATATGGTTTATTTGTATCTTTAACATAATAATCAAAATGTATATGCATATAATATTTTAAATCTTCATTATATTTTTTATATCTATTTATTAGATCATCATTTCTATCAATTTTCATATATTTTTCTGTATTTTTTATATTTTCTATATTTTTGTCATTATTAAAATTTTCTATTTGGTTTATAGAATAACATTCTGACATTTTAATTATAAATAATGTAAAAATTATTATCATCAATATAAAAATAAATTCATTATTATTCATATATTATTATATGAGATATTATGGTTCTCTAATTATATTCAATAAACATTTTAATGAAATATTATTAATCGAATATAAAAAAAATAAATTTATGTTACCTGTTATTGAAAATAAAACAAATATAAATATAAATTTTACTACTATATGTATTTTAAATGACTTTTTTCATATTAAGAAAAATATTTATTTCGCATTTGATACTTTTTATATTCAACATAATGATGATTATACATATTATATGATATGTTCAATAAATAATGAAACCATATTTTTTGATGATTCAGAATATTTTGATGTTAATTTTTTTAGTTTTACAGACATTATTAAAAAAAATATCTTAAATGAAGTTGTTATAGATAATCTTGTTAAAATTGATACAAATAATATTAATGTAAATATACAAAAAATAATAAAATATGCTCCGGATTATTATAATATACGTAAATATATATTATATTATCTCCGTAATATTAAATTTAAAAGTACACTATTTGATATATTTATATATGTATCTAGTAAAATAAATAATATTACTGAATATGATTGTATTATTAGTATGCTTTTTGATACAAAAAATAGAATATTTTATAGAGATGAATATTATTATTGTAAATATAGACACAATAAATTATTATTAAATTGTTTTAATAATGATAATATATTTGAGAATTTTTCATACGAAAACTCTGATAATAAATATTATTTATTAATTTATAAAAACTTTGAAGAATATACAATAACAAATAATAATATATATTCAAATAATTTAGAATTTATATTAATAAATTCATTAGATAAAAAAATAACTCAACAAATATATAATAAATATACTGAATATTATGAAATTGATATAAAAAAATGTATATTGGATAATATTATTTTTTATAAAATTGATGCAAATACTATTATAACATTAGGAAATAATGGGATGTTATCATATAAATATATCTTATCGTCTTAATTATTTCTAAAAATGTTTCAATCTAAAAATTGTGTATTAAAAATTTTATCATATATTTCTCCAAAACCATAATTATATTTATATTTTTCATGATGTATTAAATGTGATGTTGTTAAAAATGGAAATTTATAATTAACATGTGAAGTTGTAACCATCACTGATCCAAATATTATCATTAACAATGTTATAGTATATGTTGATCCAAATAATATATATGGTATCATAAATGATAAATTATTACATAATATATGTTCTATTGGATGAGCATATAATGATGATGGTGCTACAGGTATTATAAATTCATGATGTTTTTTATGTATTCTTTTATATAAATATGATGTATGTAATATACGATGAAATATATAAAATAATAAACCAGATGTAATCAATATCATTATTGATGAATACATATTATATATTGGATCATATAGTTGTAGTGAATTTATTAATTTTTCACCTAAAAGATATAAAATTGGCAATGTTATACAAAATTGATTAAATAGACTACATTTTATTGCTTTTTTATATTTAATCCAATTTTCATTAGATTTATTTATGAAAGATTTATCATATTTATATAAGTATAACACAGATAACCAATAACTCGAAAAATGGATTATAAATGCTTTTAATAACATAATATATAAATTATATGTATAATTTTATATTTAATGAATATTTATAAAAATAAATAAAAATTGTAATATTTTTAGCCGTCGGATAAAGGATACCAAATATTTTTGATACATCTATATTGCCAGAAAATCAATGTATATTCTTAATTAATAAATCAAATAATATAATATTTTGAAATCTAAGATAACTAAAGCAATTTTACATAATAACAAATTTTTTTTCCAGAATCTTCATCTTCATAGATTATATTTCCTTCTGATTCAGAATGTGGATTTACTTCGCATTCAAGACGTTTTTTCATATATTCTACATTATTTGAAACAATATTAAAATCATCACGATAAACTTCAATAGAGATTTTATTCCATGGATGTAATCCCATAATCTTACGTTGATTCTGAATTTGCGACACAAATCTTTTCAGATTATGCATATTCTGAATTTCCTCATCATATGTAAAATCAATCTTTACTAAAATATCATCCTCAAACAATTCGTCATCACTAAATTTTGGTTCTTTTGTGTATTCTTCTTCCAAAATATCATAAACCATTCCATTGATGTATAAACGGATAGAATTATCCTTTTGAATTATATCTTTTAGCTCGGTAATATTTTCTAAGAACTTATAAATTTCTGTAGCGAATTTTTTATATTTCTTTCCAAGGATTGCTTTATTCGGTACAATTTTATATTTAATATTATCAGATAGTTTTGAATATTTAATATCCATAATGTTAAGTTCTGATTGAATCAAATCAATACAACTCTCAATTTGTTTTAATTTAAAATCTGAATCCATACAAATCTCGCAATATTTAATTGGAGTCTTTGCTGATGTATGTGTTTTTGTTTTCATACGCGATGAACGTACAAGCCGTGAAACTTTCTTTAGCAAATTAAATGTATCAAGAATCTCACTATTTTTTTCATCATCAAAAATTTTAAATTTATATGATTCTTCTTGAATATATGTAAAATCAGACTCAATCAAATTAGACTGTTTCATTTTATCATAAAGTGATTGTGTAATAAATGGAGCAAATGGTGTTAGCATTACAAGATATTTCTTTGCGATGTATGCAAATACCGATGTAGATTTAATCCATTCATCATTACCACATTTTCCTTTTAGACGATCTCTATTAAATTTTACATACCAATTAGTAATATCCTCAATCATATCAATCAGTTTTTTTGTAGAACGTGCTACTTCGTATTTATTCATATAATTAATAATATCTGTTCCTGTTTGTTGAATATGTTGCATAATCCACAAATCCATCGGATTCATTGTATGTTTGTAAGCGTTAATGTCAAAATTAACATTATGATGGATCTGATTTTTAGTATGTTCAAAAAGAAAGTCGACACAATTCTTAAATTGGAACAAATCTTTTACGATATTTTTAATGTCATCTTCTTTAAATGCAAGTGGTTCACCATAAGTTGATGGAGACTGCAGTAGATATAGACGTACTGCATCAGCACCATATGTATCAATTAAAACAGTTGGGTCTGTATAATTTTGCAACTTTTTAGATAGCTTACGTTTTTCAGAATCAAGAATATGTCCCATTACCATAATATTTTTGGCAGGTTTTTTATCAAACAATGCTACCGAAATTACAAATAATGTGTAAAACCAACCTCTGGTCTGATCGACACCTTCACAAATGAAATCACACATAGAATCATATCCATCAAAGATATTTTTATTTTCAAAAGGATAATGATATTGTGCAAATGTCATAGAACCACTTTCGAACCAACAATCAAATACATCATCGACTCTCTTATATGTTTTTAGACCTTCGTCTGACATTTTTTTAATAATCAATTTATTTAGATATTCTGGATGGAGATCTTCAACATTTTCTCCAGTATGGTGTTTCAGTTCATCAATCGAACCAATAACAATCATATCATTTGAATCAGATTCATTAATCCAGACTGGAATTGGTGTTCCAAAATATCTGCTACGTGAAATACACCAATCTTTTGCACCTTCCAGCCATTTTTGGAAGCGTCCTGAACCAATATTCGATGGGTACCAATTTGTTTCCTTGTTTAGGTGAATCATTCTGTCTTTAATTGTTTGTACATTAACATAAAAGCTTTTACACACCTTATAAACCAATGGAGTATCTGTTCGATAACAAAATGGATATTCGTGTTTAATTTGTTGGGTTTTTAGATGAATTTTACGTTCTTTGAGTTCTTTGATAATATCAGTTTCAACATCAAAAACAAAACGCCCTGAATATTTTGCAATCTTATCATTAAAAATACAATTCTCATCAACTGGTTCTAGATTGGCAATATCATCATCTGTAACAATATTCTTTTCTTTACATACTCTATAATCATCTTCTCCAAACACCGGAGCAAGATGAACCACATCCGTACCCGTGGTTCCAGAATCTTTCACATAATCATCAGATACAATATGATGATATTTTTCGGAGGTAAAATAATCGTAAAGTGGTTCATATCTAATCCCAATGAGATCTTTACCTTTTACAGTCTTTAGGATTTTCGCATTTTTAAATCCACAGTTTTTATGTTTATCTTTTCCCAAAATATAAACTTCAGTATCTGAATTATCAGATTCAACTTGGATCAAATCATACTCCAATTCAGAATTAATACAAAGAGCAATATTTGAAGGTAGAGTCCACGGAGTAGTGGTCCATGCTACAATATACAAGTTTTTTTTAGTTTCATTAAAACTTTCAAATTTATCAAGAATTTTAAATCGAACATAAATCGATCTAGTATCGATTTCCTTATAATTTTGTGTTGCCTCAAAGTTAGAAAGAGGTGATTGCAATTTTGGCGAATATGCTGTAACTTTATAACTACGATATACCAAATTCTTTTTATATAATTCAGAAAATGCCCAGAAAACACTTTCCATATATTTTAGATCAATAGTTTTGTAGACATCGTCAAAATTTGCCCAACGTCCCATTTTCATATAAATTGGTTCCCATGAACGTTCAAATTCACCAATCTTTTGTTTGCAAAAAGAATTAAATTTATCCATCCCAATATTACGCAAATCTTCAAGAGAATTAATATTTAGTTCTTTATTTGCAATACTTTCAATTGGTACACCGTGACAATCATAACCAACCTTATTCAGACATGCGTATCCAGACATATTTTGGTATTTTAGAATGGTATCTTTTGTAACCCCTACAAGAATATGTCCATAATGAGGCGTTCCAGTTGCAAATGGAGGCCCATCAAAAAAACGAAAATTATTATTATTTTTAGAAACATCATACAAAAGATGCATCTTGTTATTTCCAGTGGAATCATTAAAAATAGTAGAATAATCAGTATCCATTATAATAATAATATATTCATATCCTTTAAATATACTATATGTATAATATTTCAATTTTTTTAGGATGTTTTTATTTACATATATTATATGAATATTAATTATACCGGAGCTGGCGTAATACCAATTATTTTATATAATGATAAACCATATTTTATATTATTCTCTTGTGGTAAAGATATAATTACTGATGCCGGAGGCACAATAGAATATAATGATAGTATAGAACAAACAGCATTGCGTGAATTATTTGAAGAATCGTGTGGTATTATAAATATTAATGAGAATGATTTAAAAAAAAAATCAGTATATTTTGATATTATTAATAATAATAAAAATAATGAGTTTTATAAAAAATTATATAGAATATATTTTATATTAATCGGTAATATTAATCTATCTGATCTTTTACATTATTATGTTAATTTAAAAAAGTTTAAAAAATTTGATAGAAATCCATTTACAGAAACATATGGTATACATTTAATAAATTTAGATTGGATACATTATTATAACAATGATATATATATGAATACACATACTGATAAAATTAAATTATTAAATAATAGATTAAAAATAATTATGAAAAATATTATGAATAAATTTGGTAATCTTGATAATTTTTATAATATTGTAAATAAAAAGATTAAAAAAATTAATTTAAAACAAAAAAAAATAAATATAGATACATATTCCTATAAAAATAATTCAAAAATAAAAGTTAATGATATTATTACTTATACTTCATCTGATTAAATTATTTTGCATTTGCTGCGATTAAAACAGCCGTTATCATTAAAATAAATGCTAGACCGTGTTTTTTATTAAATTCTGCTTTTATAGTAAATCTATTTAATATAAAAAATACTACTAAATGGAATGCTAAAAATGTTATAGATAAAAATGATTCGGAATATCCTAAAATTTCGGTAGATGCACCGATTGCCGGAATTAATATACTAAATTCTATGATTGCAATAATCCATAATAAAATTATACGTTTCATTAATTTTGCTTTAGGAAATAAATATTTGCCACCATACCACGCAAAAAATTGTGCTACTGATGCACAAGCCAACATTACCCAAGGAAAAGTTGATAAAGGTAAAATTTTTTTATAATAATCTGTTAATTTTGCTAAATCATTATATGCATTTGTTGTCATATATTTTTGGTTGAGATATTTTTTTATATTTGAGTTTATATTTGAGGTAAATAAAAAATTGAATTATATTCAAGTTAACTAAGTAATATTATAAATAAATATTATAAATAAATATGAGTTATACGGCTAATAAATGGACTGATGATGAAAAATCATATGTTGTTTCAAAATTTAAATCAGGTAAAAGTATTGATGAAATTGCGAATTCTGGTAAAATTACTAGATCTAAATATGCAATTGAATTAAAAGTATATAATACTATTTATGATATGTTACAAACTGGTATGACCCACGAAGAAGTAGCAGAAGATTTTAATCGTTCTAAAAAAGAAATTATTGAAATTGAAAAAAAAATATTTGATATGAAACAAAATGATATGAAACAAAATAATGAAAAATCTAAAGTTAAAATAGAAAAAAATACTCCCTATTTTAATGATGGTGGATATTCTTGTAGTGAATCAAATATTTCTAATTCTGTAATTGACTTTAATGACATACATCATTTCAATAGAACATTGCATATTGTTCTTAATTTTTATGAGAATATTGACAGATTAAATACACTTAAAAAAAATAAAACAATTGATGGGGATTTTTATAATGATCTAATTAAAAAAGTTAATGAATTTGTAATTGATAAAGAAAAAATTATCAGCGCTCTTAATGATAAATCTGATAAATCTGATAATTTTGATAAACCTATTAAAAAATCTAAAGACAAACCTAAAGAAAATAATAATCTTAGTGATACTGAATCTGTAAAAGATTCTGTAAAAGATTCTGTAAAAGATTCTGTAAAAGATTCTGTAAAAGATTCTGTAAAAGAATCTAAAAAAGAATTTAAATCTACGAAATCTTCAAAATATGATAATGATGATGGAAAATATGATGAAGTACCGAAAAAATTAAAAAAGCGACTTTTTTAAAAAAGTTATATCACACTTTCTAATTGCGAATTATTTAATTCTAAGAAATCATTTATCTCATCTTGTGTAGGGACACGACCATATTTTTGTTTAAATTTTTCTGTAAAATTATTTTTCATTATTGTTAATTCATCATCTTTTGTAGAATAAATAGTTATTGACTCATTTTCCGGTATTAATGTTTTTTCATATATTTTACTTGAAATAATTTGTCCTGTAATTTCGGGTTTAATTAAATCAATAGAATTTTTATATATATTTTTAAATTCATTTATAACTCTTGTAGGAATATCTGGAGATAATTCAACTAAACGATCATATTCTTTCATCGAATATGTAAATAAATCTCTTTTATTTGTTCTCTCATTTGGATCTTTTTGTAATTCTAATTTAATTGAACGATTAAATTTATCCCAACTTCTAGTTGCTATGTTATGACCTTCTTTTAATTCAGCTGTTTTTAAAAATTGAGCAATGGTTGATATTATCGCGGCAATTATATTAAATGCACCTACAATTAAACTTGCATAACCTTGATATGTTACATCGGGAATACGCTCTAATGCAAAGTTAGCTGCTCCTGTTAATGTTGATATAATAATTACCGGAATCATTAAACGTAAATATTGTCGTTTATATACCTTATATGATTTTTCATGCAACCATTTAAAACAAGCAGATTTATCTACCCACTCTTTTAAAATACGATCATCGTCTATATTCCATTTCATTAGACGTATATTTTCATCAGCTTGATTTGAATCTTCTGTCATATATATTATTATATTAAAATATAATAATATTACAGGAAATATAAATATTATTCATTATTTATAATAGATGATTTTCTAATTCGTATTTTTCCATTCTTATTTATAAAAATATCATTAATTGATTTCTCACCATCGGATGATAATGTTGTATCATCGTCATAATTTACTTGTTTTGATATAATTAATGATATATTATTATATCTTTCAACTAGTGATAAATGTATATTCAAAGTACTTTCTAATAATTTTAACATTATATTATAATCTACTCTAATTCTATCACTTTTACCATTTAAATCCATCATAAATGTTTGTCCAAGTATACCTTTTTCTGTTTTGTTTTGTACATCTAATAAATTCATTCTAATTAATTCTCGTGATAAATATAATTCTTCTAAACGTTTTATTAACATTTCAAATATTTTAACAATATCTTGTAATTCATAAGATTCTGTTTTTTCAATTTCGTTATAAATCTTTAAATCTAAATAATATTGTTTTTTTATTTCATCAAATATTTTATTATCATTTGATATTGGATTATTTGATCTAGAATTATCGGCAATAATTTTTATACTCTTTTTTAATTTTTTAAAATCAGAAGAATCGAAATCAATACGTTCACTTGATTTCCAAATTTTTATTATAACGTCTCTATTATCTTTATATATTAACAATAATAATTTTGTTATTCTATTATACAATTTAAATAAATCTCTATACATTTTTTCTATATTTATATTATAAATACTATTTACATAATCATATTCTATACGTGTTATATTTATTTGATGTTTGATATCATCTACATAAATAGAATAATTCACAGATGACATATCAGCTGTATTAATATAAATATGATGAACACTCTCTAGTTTTTTAATATCTTCATATATATTTTTTATATTTGTGTTGTAACTTGTAAAATGATCAATAATCTTATTATACACTTGATTAATATTTTTGATGTCTGAATTAATATCAATCTGAATTTTATCAGTCATTTATATATAATTATATTAGTTTTTTATTAATTTCTGCAGGTATGTTTTCATTTTTAATTATACACATTTTTATATTATTATTATTTAAAAATATCATCGTATCAATAAATGTTTTATTTTCTAATATATCATTATCTATTAACTTTATTTTTATTGTTTTATCATTTTTGTTGTCATATACTATTGTAAATTTATTGTTATAATATTTACTTAAATCTATTATGTTATTACTTAATTTTGTTAATTCATTTATATCTGGTATTTGTTTTATTATTTCTCCCATATTTTCGTTTACAAAGACTTCTATATTCTCATAACAATCCTCAAATACTTTATTTGTAATATGTTTATATAGATGTTCTAATAATATTCTTTTTGGATCCTTTGTTTTTTTATATTTGTAATATATATTCAAAAAGAAATTAAAATAATAACCAAATAAAGTTCCACTTAAAAAACCCCAAAATAAACCGACAAAATAACCTAGCATTATAGTTAACTAAATTATTATTAAGTTAACTAAATTATTATTAAGTTAATTAGGTTATATATTTTTCATATTTTGGTATAAATTTAGATGCCAGTGTGAATAATTTATCTTTTAAATGTTCTTGAAAATATAATATTGTATATATTAACGGTAAAGCTGATTCTATTTGTTTTACTTTATCATGTTGATACCCATATATACCATCAAATGGAAATGGTACTAATTGAAATAAATTTTTTATTAAATAAACTATTACACCAATAGTAGCAAATTGTATACATATCTCTGCAATCAGTTTACCTTTTGAATATTTTTTATATTTTTCTTTTGTATAGATTGGGAATATTTTATTTATAAATAAACTACAAAAAAATCCAGCAAGCGCATAAAAACTAAATATATATGCAATATCTATTATTTTTATTACACGTAAAATATAATCCTTTTTTTTATTATTTATAATTAAATCCATATATAATTATATATTATTTTTATTCATTCAGATGTTTAATTATATGTTTTATCAATGAAAATCCTTTCATTCCATTAATTTTATCAATATTTTTCCAATCTATTTCTAAAGAATTATAATCTATTTTCTTTAATTCTAATAAATTAGGTAAATTTTTTATATTAGTATTTTTTATGTTTATTGTTTCCAATTCTGTAAAATATATTATGTCATCTATATTTTCAATTGGATTAAATGATAGATTTAGATAGATAATTTTTTTTAAATTATTAATACCATTAATATTTTTAATCTCATTATTATCAGCATATATATACTCTAAATTTTTTAATTCTTCTAATGGTTTTAATGATTCTATTTTATTATATGAAATGTTTAATATTTTTAAATTTAATAAATTTCTTAGATTTGTAATATCTTTTATATTATTATTACTAATAGTTAATATCTGTAATTTCTCTAAATTTGATAAATCTGGTAATTCTGTTAGTTTATTAAATCTAATATGCAATTCTTTAAGATTCGTATTTTTTGATATGTTTTTTATATTGATATTTGATGAATATATTTTTATATATTCTAATTCCATTTCAAATATAACATTATAATCCTCAATATCTGAATCAATAAATGATATTTTTTTACAATTCTTATTTAATTTTAGATTATTTATTGATTTAATCTTACACTTATTTATAACTAAGTTCTCGAAAGGTAATAATGCAAATATTTCATTAATTTCGTTAATTTGGATGTTATTTATTTCAATTTGATATATATCTTTTTTATTTTCATCAGTTAAATTGTTTATATTTGTTGTATTCATTGTAATTTGTTTATCCATTGTTTTATTTGAATACATAAAATCGAAATTTTCATAACCATTGTTCCAAAATAATCCATATATGAAACTTGACATATATTATAATTTTATATAAAATTATTTTTGAAGGTAAAAATAAAAAAATTAAAAAAGTTCTAATATCTTAAATATTTCAAAAACACTTAAGCTAACTACCATATTTATCATTGACATACCTGCACGAATATGCGAACCCTTAAAATATTCCTTAAATGTTAAAATATAATTTATTTTTTTTGATGAATTTAAGTTTGAAGATTGTATTTTTGTTTTTATAGTATCAAATGGATGTGATAAATATGCTCCAACAACTCCACCTAATCCTCCATACATAGAATGTATCATAATATTGTCTGTTTTATTTTTTGAATATTCTCTAAAATTATAAACAGATACCAAAAAAATAATATTACGTGATAAGTGAGGAATAAAACCTTTGTATAAAAACTTATTTTGTACATTCATTATTTTATTTATTTTTAGTATTTCAAATGGTGTATCAACTAATGTCTGACAAAATCCTGCTGATATTGGCACCATTATATTTCTTTTTAATGTTGAAAAATTTGAATAATAGTTTTTGAAAAAATCTTGCGAAAATAAAAATATTGTACGTGATGGTATGTTGCCAATAGCTCTTGGTATAAATCCAGAATATAAATTTTTAAAGTTTATTATTACTTTTGTATTTGTTTGATAGTGTGTTTTTATTACATCAAATGGTTGTGTTGCACATACTTCAAATACAGAACTCATTATTGCTGGTATTATTGTCATTGTATATTCAAATATGATAATCTATATAATCTTAAAAAAATAATATCAATTTTTTTATTTATCCTTTATCTCAATAGGTGGGATTAAAATATAAAAATTATATAAAAATATAGATTATAAAAAATACATATAAAAATATTTATTATTAAAATAATATAAAAATACATATAAAAATATAGATTATAAAATATTATTAATATAAAAATATTATTTTTTTTAAAATAAAATCTTTATATATTCTATATTATGTCCGCTTTAGATAAAACTGCAATGGTATTAGTTGTAATTGGTGCTCTTAACTGGGGTCTTATTGGTGCCTTTAATATTAACTTAGTTGATGTTGTTTCTGGTGCTGTTTCTGGTAATGACGCATCAGCACGTGAAACACTCAATCGTATTGTTTACGTATTAGTTGGTTTAGCTGCTGTATTAGTAGCCTACAAAAAACTTACAGAAAAGAAATCTGCATAAATTTATTAATTAAATATTAAGTAAATAATATTTTTATAAAAATATTATTTAATGTTTTTTAGATCCTATTTTAGAAGATTTTTTAGAAGATTTTTTACTAGAAGCACGAGAAAGATCTTTGGCTTTCTTTAAATAATCAACTGCAAATTTAAGTTCTTTATGTTTTTCTAATTCTTTTAAAAGTTCTGCTTTTGTAAGAGTTTTTTCATCTTGTTTGTCTCCTATTTTTGTTTTAAATACATATTTATCATCTTTTTTTGATACTACAATTCTTACTTCTTGTTTATTATCTTTATGATAATATTTTGCTGTAAAGCCTTTTGAACCATGAATAATGAATTCTTCGTGTGTTTCACGTTTATCGCCTTCAACATGTTTTTCAACTGAACTATGAAGATAATTTACCGCACTCATATATATATTACAGTTATATTATTTTCTATTAAATAAATAAATTATTATTAATATTATTAATATTATTATTATATATTTAATATTATTATTATTATTTATATTTTCTAAATTTTTGTAATTTTCTTTCATTTCAAATGGATTTTTATCTATTCCAGATGATGAATCAAATGGATTTAATAATGGATTATATTCACATATAGATGATTTCATACAAAAATCATTATTACAACCACATAAACGTCCTGTACCAAACGGCATATATAATATATTTTATTATATTTTATATTTGTATTATATTAAATTTTTTTTATCATTATTATCATTATTATCATTATTATCATAATTATTATTGTTTATATTTACTTCTTCCAAAATTATTGGATTATTCTCAAGATTATTTTGAATCTGATGTTTTTGTTTATAATCTTTGATTATTTCATTTAATTTATAATAACCTATAAATAAAGATGATATAACAGTAACAATATTATTTATTAACATCAACATACTATCTATTTCTATTGCATATTCAATCCAAATTAAATTACCAAGAATACGTAATAATAAAAACATTCCACTAAAATCTTTCGTAGATTTACATTTATATGTTTTGTACATTTGTGGTATGTTATAAAATAAATTTATTATGTTTGCTATTATTAAAAAAACATTTGTTGTGGTTGACACATTGTGATCAATTATATCAAACTGCATATAATAATATATTATTATAATTAACTTAATTATAATATAGTTAACTTAATTTAAAAAAACTTAATTTAAAAAACTTAATTTAAAAAAACTTAATTTAAAAAAACTTAATTAAAAAAAATCAGAGTAAATTTAAGCAACAGGTTCACACGAAATCCGGTTGATGAAACCAATCTGTGCTGGATATGACACCAGAAATCGCACATGATTACCATCTTCGCGGCGATACGAATAAATCGTATTGTAATTTTCGTTGGGAGCGTCATTCTTTGAGAATGTCGCTTTGAACATACCTCCTTGTGAATGGGGTACACTGACATTCTTTGTTTTTTCTCCAGATTTTACAAATTGCTGAAGAGCTGCAAGCTGGTGAGAATTTGAATCATTTAGGTTAAACTTATTCCAATATCCATTTGGATAATTCACATACAAATCAAACTCTACTTCTGGACGTTGGACAACATTTGGAATGCCAAACGTTCGAGTCAGTTGATGATCCAACTGATGGAGATACACTGCAAATTCGGGCACATCGTCCATCGTCAATGGTTGAAAAGAAACACTAGACTGAGTAGTCATTTGAGATAATTCTATTATAGTTTAATAAGATTTATAATGTATTCTAATTTTCAATTTTTTTATTTGCTATCAAGTCAACTTATATAAAAAAAATAGAGGCAAAAAAATAATAACTTATTATTTTTATCCATCGGATAAAGGATATGATATTTTTGAAATTTTTTTATCATTTTCATAAATTACTTCACTTGTTTTTTTTTGTATAAAAAATCATAAAATATACACATACCGTGTAATTTATCATCGACATAATTTAACTCATGCATTAATCCTCCAGTACAAAAATATGTTTTGTTAGTTCCATTTCTTTTTCCATAAATATAATTCATTTCAATCCATATTTTATTAAGTTAACTTGATAGCAAATAAAAAATATAGCAAATAATAATAATTTATGTGTACATTGTCAAAATTCTTTCTGGTAATTCATCTTTTGTCTTTCTATGTGATACAAATTTTTCAAAACCTTTTTTAATATCTTCCATTGTAATTTTTTTACGTAAATCTTCATCCTTAAACATTACACGCCGTGAATGTTGTATTTTTACTTTTAAAAATAATGTTTCTACATCACCTCCAAATCTTGGAAATGATTCTTCGTTCTTCTTAAAAAACTTTTCTAATTCTTCATTATCTCCAACAAAAACCCAGTCCTCTCTTTTTATCTTTATTAAAAAAATATCTTTTAATTCGGAACCAGTATATTTATCAATTATATATTTAAATGAGAACCGTCTTTTAAGACCTTCATTAAATGAAAAGAAACTTGATTCGAGTGAATCCTCGTAACCAGCTATTATACACAAAAAATCTCTTCTCTCTGTTAGATTCTGATTTATAGTATCTAGACATTCTTTTGCAAACGAATCTCTCCCTTCTGGATTTCCAAGAGAATATGCTTCATCAATAAACATTACACCACCTTTACACTTATCAATAAATGCTTGCGTTTTTGGTGCAGTCTGACCTAGATACTTTGCGATAAGATCGGGACGTTTTGCGACCATTACATGACCTTTCGAAAGAATACCCATAGCTTTATAAACTTTTCCAAGAATCTTTCCTAATTCTGTTTTACCAACACCAGGTGGTCCTGTAATAATAGTATGAAGCATATCGTCATTCTCATTTTTTACTTCATTACATTTTATATTATTTTGACAATTTATACAAACATTACATTTTTCTTTTTTATTTAATTTTTGCATAAAAAATAATATTTGATCAACCATACTTTCTTTTACTGATTTCATTCCGACAAGATTTTTTAATTCAGTCAATGGTTCAATAAGATTAAATAATCTTTTTAAATCTATTCCCTTGTAGAAACAACGTTTTTTACAATGATATTGATATCCCATTTCAATTAGATCATCAATCGAATCAATATCTTTTTCAGGAATATTTATAAATTCCAATTTATCAAAACCAAGTATCTTTTCTTTTTTTGTATAATCTATATGATCACAACGTGGATTATTACATATATTAATATCAACATTAGCTGATTCATTTTCAATTATTTCAGTTGAATTGTCATTATCATCGCCATCACAAGATGATTTATCTGTATCGTCGTCATCTTTATTTTTGTTTTTATCGACAAGATTAATTAAATGAATAAATAGAGGGGGTCTTTTATTATTGTCAGGTGGTGGATTATCATTAGGTCTTTTATTTTTTCCCATATTCTTATACTATATATATTAAATTTATTTTTATATCTATTTTAACATACACTAAAAAAATTGATTTTTTATTATTTTTATATCAAACATAATGATATATAATATCAAAAAAAAAATTAAATGCCTTTAATTGTTTATAAATTAGGTGGTACTTCTCAATGTAAAATTGCTTATGACCGTCTTATATTACAACTTAAAAACAATATTAAAAATAACATAAAAAATTTTATAGTGTTGTCAGCCGTATCTGGTGTAACTAATAATCTGGTCAAATTTACCGAAACAAAAAATCATACTTATATTGACAAAGTTTTAGAACTAAATTATAATCTTATCAAAGATCTAGAATTAGAAGAACAACTTTTTGATAAGATAAAAAATAAATTATTAGATTTATGTAAGGATTATATCAAATCATATGATATGACCGATATTTATGAAAAATCAGAGATTGTCGGTTATGGTGAAGTATTTTCTACTAATATATTTTATCAATATATTGATTCTGATTTTAAATTTTATGGATTAGAATTATATGATTCATATAAACATATAAAATCAAAGAAAGAAATATATCAATGTAATTCTACTACTGAATTCTATTTTGATTATAATAAATCAGATGAATTTGTTGATATTAATATATTTCAAGGATTTATCGGTTCAACACCTTCGGGTAAGAAAGTACTTCTTGGTCGAGGTGGTTCTGATACTACCGGTGCACTTGTTGCAAATGCATTAGATGCTGATTTTTATGAGGTATGGACTGATGTTGATGGAATCTATACAGCTGATCCTAGAATATTTGATGCTGTTGATGCTCATCTAGTTCATATGATTGACTATGAATTAATTCAAGAACTAGCTTCGATGGGTGCAAAAGTAATGCATCCTCTTTCTATAAAGCCTTGTTTTGATAAAAATATACCAATATATGTTAAAAACACATTTAATGAAAAAGCCGAAGGTACAAAAATAACAAATCTAAGTGAATCACAATGTTATACTCAATATGAGATATTTTATGCTATACAAAAAAATGAGACTATATTTAAAATTAAATCTCTTGATATGTGGAATTCTGTTGGATTTCTAAACGATATTTTTAGAAAATTTAGTGAAAATAAAATTGATGTAAACATAGTAACTACTTCACAATTCTCTGTATCTGCTACTACCAATGAACAAAATAAATATAAACTATTAGAATTAAAAGAAATATTATCAGAAAAATATGATGTTACTATGATTGAAGGGTGTACTATTTTATCAGTAGTAACAAAAAATATAAAACGTTTACTTAAACATTCTGATATTAATATAATTGATGCAGAAATAATACATATAAGTGATAATAATATGACTATTAATTTTGTATTACGTGATTTTGATCCAAATATTGCAAAATACTTTTGTATTGATGGTGATTTAGTTGATATATAATTTCCATAATTTTATTTATTATAATTTCATTATATATATTGAATAATATAATGAATAACATTATAAATAAAAATATAAATGATTATTTAAATTGTATCGATGTAATTTATTGGATAAATCTTGAACGTTCACTAAATAGAAGAAACGAAATGACTAAATTATTGTCAACAATTAATATACCATCACAGCGTATTAACGCTATTGACGGAAAAAATATTTCTGATGAAAATCTATATAAAAATTTTAATGTAATTCAAAAACACAGAAGCAAAATAGAATATGCTTGTTTGTTATCACATTTAAATTCTATAAAAGCATTCTATGATTCTTCTTATAATGTTGCATTAATTTTAGAAGATGATATTTCAACAGAATATTTAACATATTGGAATAAAACAATATGCCAAATTATTTCTGAAGCTCCAGCAGATTGGGATATTATCATGTTAAATTATGTATCTAAAACTATATTATCTGATACATATACTTTAAATAAATATGGTCATATAAGTTGTTGTCAATCTTATCTAATAAATAAAAAAGGGGCTATTAAATTAATTGATTCAATTTATAAAAATAATATTTTTGAACTAGATATGAAAAAATTACATACATCAGATAACTTTATATATGGTTCTCTTGTAACATATACTTTTAAATATCCATATTTTACTTATCCCAATAATAATGATTCTACTATACATGAATCACATTTAGATTTCCATAATTGGACTAAATCAAATGCTTTTGTCGCGTGGAAAGAATTATACAATCTTGAAAAAAATAAAGAAAATTTTTCTAATGGAATTAAAAATAGTAATAATAAACTATGTAATATTTTGATTTTGATAATTATGATCTTAATATTTATATATCTTATTAAATTAAATAAAACTATCTAAATGAAATCAAAAAAACCTTTATTTTTGTGTTTAATTTTTTCTATCAAATTAATACACCCGTTTGCAAAAATATCTCTATTTTCAGCAATATGACTAAATACTAATTCTTCTCCTTCTGCTTTTAATCTTATTATATGTGTTCCAATAATTTCTCCTTCTCGTTGTGATTCTATTTCTGTTTTTATTCCTAAATTATCTAATTCTTTTTTAAGAAGAATAGCTGTACCACTTGGAGAATCTTTCTTATGAATATGATGGATGTCTATAATGTTTGCACAAACCCACACTTTATCAAGACTTCTTATCATTTTAACTAAATTTTGTATTCCATTACTAAAATTCGGACATAATATTACTGGATTATTTATAGCATATGTTTTTATAAGTTCAATTTGATTTATATTATGACCAGTTGTACCAATTATAAGTTTTTTATTTAATTTATTTTCCATTAGAAAACAGATTAAATCTATTGTACCTTCTGCAGATGAAACATCAATAATAATATCACCAATACAGTTAATATTTTCTTGTTTAAAATTTCGTGTTAGTACATTATATTTGATATCTGTTTTTGGAAGATTACTATTATCACTTAGTTTACTATAAATAAGCTTACCAAGACGTCCTGATCCAAAAACTGATACATCTATTTTAGTTTGTGTTTCTAGATCTATTAATTTTATAAGGTTTGATATACGATATGCAAAATATTTCTCAAAATCTTCTCTTGAATAATATGATACTGATAGTCTAAACCAATCATCATAATTCTTATTTGGAGCAAACTTATTTCCAATGTGAAAGCTAAGTCCGCATTGTTTAGCAAGGTATAAAAGATGTGTAGAGTTAAGTTTTAGCGATCTGACAAAAACGAAATACCCTCCATCTGGTTTAATATATTCAAAATAATCATTATAAAGATCTAATGTATTCATAATTATTTTTTGTTTACTTTCTAGATCTATTAAGATTGAATTTAAAAATTTTTTGTAATTTTCAAATTGAGAATTTATATTATTCGTAATTTGATATGCTATAATCGGATTTACTGAACCACCACTATCCATAAATCCTGTTTCATCTAAATAATCACATAGATTTTTACCTTCATATTGAAGATATGTATATATCCAACCTAAACGAACACCCGGAGCAAGAATTTTAGAAAATGTTCCAAGAGATATAATATTATCTGAACAAATTGCTAGACTATTATTATATAATTTACTATTTATATTGTCATTAAATTGAAGAAATTGATATGTCTCATCTGATAGACATATACAATTTTTTGGTAAAATATCTTCCAAAAAATCCATAACATCATCTATATCTGCTGATTTTCCAGTAGGATTGTTACAATATGGTATTAAATATATTAGGACACCATTTGGATATTCTTTTAGGTCATCTTTTAATTTATCATAATTTGAAAATGTTTTGATATTATAATTTAAATCTTTGAATACATTTATCATAATGAAATATGTAAGTTCTTCTACAAAAATAGTATCATATTTCTTTCTGAATAAACTTGCAAGCATAAAAACTGCTTGTGATATACCATTTGTCATATAAATATTATTTTCATCAATCTCTATCTCATCTTCATCTTTTGTAGCAGAAAGATCACATAATAGTTTTTTTACAAGTTTTCTATAGGAAGAGAATCCTTGTTTCATTCCATATTGCAAAACATTAATATCTTCTATGGGATTCGATATAAATTTATTTGCTTCTTTCAAAATATATGGAGAAGGTTGACCAACACCAAGCATCATTATCTCTGATGCTGTAGATACAGTATATTGACCATATTGTTCATATTGTTTATATTGTTCATATTGTTTATATTGTTCAGTTGTCATATTCTAATTTTAATAAATGTTAATAATTACTAAACAACAATAATGTATTTAAAAATCAATTTTTTTTCCAATCAAAATGATAAAAAATTGATAAAATATGTCTAAAGATAATTTATCATAATTTAATTATAATTAATAAACTATATCATATTCATGCCAATTAATACTTCTATTAATCTTGATGAACTTGAAAAGATTGCCAATGATTATGGCACACCATATTATCTTTATGATAAAGAAATGATTAAAAAAAGAGCAACTACTTATATGATTACTTTTAAGCGATATTTCCCAAACTTTGAACAATATTACGCTGTAAAAGCTCTACCAAATCCATCTATTTTAAAAATACTAAAAAAATGTGGTATGGGTTTTGATTGTTCCTCTCCGGAAGAAATACAAATTGTTAGACTTATGGAATTCTTTTATTTGGAAAAAAGTAAAATTATGTATACAAGCAATTATACCAGTGTTGGTGATCTAAAAAAAATATCGGAATATTCAGAATATACTGAAAATATTATTGTAAATCTTGATTCAATTGATGGATTTTATAATCTTCTAGAAACTAATGAATCTCTACCCGACACTATTTGTTTTAGATATAATCCAGTTAATAATGATATATCAGCTGATATTGTTGATGGGTCAACTCGTAGTCTATTATTAAATGTTACTAAATTAAATAAAAAAATAAATAATAAAAATGATAAAAAAAACATAGAAAATAATATTAAATCAAATATATTCTCAGGTAATGATACAAAATTTGGTATGACTAAAAAATATCTATTTGAAGCATATAAACTTGCAAAGACTCATCATATTCAAAATTTTGGTATTCATGTAATGTCTCAATCAAATTGTCTTGATGTTAACTATTGGGATAATTTAATTGATGATATTTTTGATGTGATTCATGAATTATATGTTAGATATTCGATAATCATTGAATTTATTGATATTGGAGGTGGAATTGGAATTCCATATAAACCGGATGAACAAGAAATTAATCTTGAAGAACTTGTATCAAAAATTAGAGAACGATTTGATTTTAATATTCAAAAATACAATCTATCTGAACCAAAATTATTTACTGAATGTGGTAGATATATTACTGGACCATTTGGATGGCTCGTATCAAGATGCCAATCAATTAAAGAAACAGATAATGGTATATTTTACGGATTAGATGCGAATATGGCAAATTTAATGCGTCCTGGAATGTATAATGCATATCATCATATTACTATACCGCGTTTACCCGATAATAAAAATGATACAATTGAGGGAAATGTTGTTGGAACACTTTGTGAAAACAATGATTGGTTTTGTAAAAATAGAATACTTCCAAATAATATAAAAAAAGGAGATCTTTTTGTTATTCATGATTGTGGTGCACATGCTTATTCAATGGGATTTAATTATAATAGTAAATTACATTGTCCAGAATTATTATATTCTAAAAATAATATTAAAGAGATACGAAAACGTGAAGATATGGATTATCATTTACAAAATACATTAATTTGGAAAAATATAAATAATTATATTAAAAATTTTATATGTTTTGGCATTATTATATTATTTGGTATTTTATACCTTTTATTTATTTGAATCTGAACCTCATAAATAAAATTTATTCTGTATTTATTTTATTTCCTCTCAAAATAAAATCTGAACCTCATAAATAAAATTTATTCTGTATTTATTTTATTTCCTCTCAAAATAAAATCTGAACCTCATAAATAAAATTTATTCTGTATTTATTTTAGCTTAAAAGATAATCTAAAATCTGAACCGAATTATATCCTGCTCCTTTTAGTAATTGGTCGCCTGATATGAAAAAATTCCAACATGTATTATCATCTATATCAGATCTAATCCGACCAACATATATATCTGTTTTACCAGAAGTAATAATAGGTTCTGGAAACTTATTTAAAATATTATCATCTAATATTTGTATCCCTGGAAAAGATTTTAATTTATCAAGAATGTTACATTTTTCTAATTCCTTGTCAAATTCTATATGAGCTGATATACAATGACTCCGAAGTGTTGGAACTCTAATACAAGTAGCTGTTATTTTTGGATTTATCTCAAGAATTTTTTTTGTTTCATTCACTAATTTTAATTCTTCTTCGTTATATAAATTATCTTTATTTATACTTGTGTTGTGAGAAAATACATTATATACATATTGTTTTTGCCAGAAATCAGTTGTTAGATTTAATCCAGTAGAGATTTGTTTGGTTTGAGTTTCTAGTTCTTGTAATCCACGATATCCCGCTCCACTTGCCGCTTGATATGTCGATACTATTATCTTCTTAATATTTGCAAGTGTTAAAAGTGGTTTTAGACACATACATAATATTGTTGTAACACAATTTGGATTTGAAATCATTTGTGGATATTCAGATGATTTTTGTAAGGTATATGGATTAATTTCTGGTATACATAATGGTACCTCTGGATTTAGACGAAATTCAGATGAGTTATCAATAATAATTAATCTTAACTTATTTTCTTGTGCATAGGAATATATTTCTCGTGCATTATTATTATCTGTGGAAAGAATACAATAATCTAAATATCCAAGAGCTTGTAAAGTGAATTTACGAATAGGCTTATCAAATCCATTAAACATAAGTACACCTTCAGTAGTTCCATAGAAATAAAACACATATTTATCTGAATCATTATATTCTAGTTTTTCAAGAGATTGTACAATTGCTTTTCCAACTAAACCATTTATTCCAATAACGCCAATGCATTTCATCTTATTGTTATTTGCTGACATTTTGTATTTAACTAAATATAGTACTATTAATATAGTAATATGGATAACTTTGTTATATTTTTTCAATTTTTATTTATTTTTAATTTGTTAATAATATGTTTTTTATAAATTTCTTTATATTTTGTTGATATTTATCATAATCATTTTTGTAATCATTGAATATATCTATTAATAAATAATTTGAAATTTTATATTTTATATTCAAATTAAAATTAATTTCATTAAAATAATATTTTGTATCATTATTCCAATCTTCCATTGTTTTCAACATAGATTTATTAATATAATAATATTTTTCTCCATTCATATATTGTTTTATACTATTTGTATTTAAAAATAAGCGAATAATATCAACTGTTTTTTGTTCTTGATCATTATTATCATTTAATACATCATCTATTCTAAATACCATAATATCATTAATATTTATATTATATAATTGTTTTAAAAAATCTATAAAATAAAAATTATTATAATATGATATATAAAAATTTTGTGTAGTTTTTGTATATGTTATATCAGATTCTTTAGGTATTACATTTGGTTCCCAAAAAAACGTTTGAATTAAAGATTCTATATTAAAATAAGTTTTATTAAAATTATGTTTTACATAATTATATTGTTTAATAAAATTTTTATTTATTAAATCATTAGTAATATTATGATATTCATTTTTATATATATTAAAAATATATTCAATATTATTTATTTTACATAATTTATATGATAATATAGCTTGTACAAATGTGCTATATATCATATTATTAAATATATATTTATAATAATAATCGGTTTTATTCATAGTATCATTGTATATTATTTGTTCTAATATATTTTTTATATTAATATCACTAAATATATTATTTATACCATCTACAATAGTATTAATAACATTAATATTATTAGGAATAATATTATTTTTTGTAAAAATTTCATATGGTTTATCTGGAGTATCTATAACCATATTATTTTTTTCACGAATTTTTTTTCTTAACTCACTATGAAATTTATGATATCCTGTATAAAATATATTTTCTTTTGATAAACTTATAATTTTTTTATAATATACGCATAAAATATTTAATGCATTTGGCGAAATATTATTTATATTTGTAATAATTTTATCTTTACTAACAGTTTCTAATGTGTAATATTGTGTCATTCCTAGTATATCTATAAATAACGGGTGTATATCTAATCTATATGATATAGTTTTATTTTTCATTTTTGGATTTAATAGATTACCATTTGAATCAAATACTGGTAAATTATCATAATAATATTTTAATGAATGATATCTTGTTTCTAACACTATTTTATCATTAAATTCTATAAAATGTATTACATTATTAAATAATGTATCTTTATTTTCATTAAATGATATTATATTATAACTAATATATATATCTTTATCATTTATTTTAATATTATCAGTATTAATCTCAAATATTTTAACAAAATTTAATATATTACATAAATCACAATTATCATGTTCTGGATAATGTACAATAAATTCTTTTGCACTATTTAAAATAATTTTAGTTATTTGTTCTTGTTCTTGTTCTTGTTCTTGTTCTTGTTCTTGTTGTTGTTCTTGTTCTTGTTGTTGTTGTTGTTGTTGTTGTTGTTGTTGTTGTTGTTGTTGTTGTTGTTGTTGTTGTTGTTGTTGTTGTTGTCCGGTATTAAATATTAACTGTTCTAATTTTCCTATATCAGTATATAAACTATCATATATAGATAAATATTTTTTGTTTATGGTATCTAAACCTTTAATATTACGTTGTAATATATCTCTAATATTAATATTATCACGACAATATTTTGGTAACAAATCTATTTCTTTATGATCTTTAGATTGTTTACGAGCTACTGCTTTTATCATTTGTAATTTTAATCCTAATTTTTGATTTTCATTAAATTTATCTTCATTATTTTTTAATAATTCATTTACATCTGATATTTTTTTGATTTTAATATCTTCATCATTTTGTTTTACAAATATTATATTTAAAATAGTACCTCTATTAATTTTTCTAAATCTAAATATTGCTTGTGCAAAATCCGTCATCCGTGATTCTTCATTAATTAATATTGCTACCTCACCATAATTTGGTTGTTCAATATCGGTACCTACAATATGTGATTGATCATAATAATAAAAATTATCTATATTTAAACCGGTAAAATCTATTATATCTTGTTCATTAATATATTCCATTGCATTATGGGATTCAGTAAAATATATTATTTTTTTTTCAGGCAATATTTTTTTAATATTTTGTGCTATATTTTTATTATTATAATCTATAAATAAACCGGCTAAATCTACAATACCTCTAGGATTCGATATTATTTTATCTAATATGGTTTGTAAGTTTAAATCAATTGTATCATTTTTATTAATTAATGTTATATTTATATCACTATTATCGGGCGAACCATATCTATATAAAGCTAATAAAACTTCTATTTTTTCATCATAATCGTGTTCTATTTTTTTAAATACATAATTTTCACTTGATTCATACTCATTTAATGTTATAGATGCTGTGCCAGTATAACCTACTTGAAATTGATTATATGAATTATATATTATATCTTGAAATGATAAATTTATTTGTTTATTGGTTAAATTAATATTGTCTTTATTTATTTCATATAAATAATTTATTAATATATCAAATTTTATATTTTCATCATATGAATTATATTTTTCTTTTATGTATTGATGTATTATGTCATATTTACTATTATCATAAATATCTATAAAATCTCTAAATTCAAATTTATTTTTAAAAAAATTAATATTACGTATTAAATTAATATTTTTTAATAAATTATCAATATCGATATCTTGTAAAGTATATTTATATGATGTAATATATACTTTAAAAGTTAAAATTAATCTCAGTAATATATTTGAAAAATTTGATCCAGTATTAGGTGTATCTTTTCTTATATATGGTATACATAATCTTATATCTTTATCAAAACCATAATTTTTATTATATTGCATATTTAGTGTTTGTTTATAAGTATCTTCTAATATTTCGTAAAATATTACAATATTTTTAATTTTTTGATTTTTAATAATATTTTGTGGAAAATTTTGTATATGTTTTTGAAATATTTTATTATACACAAAATTAAATATATATTTAAATATATCTAAATTTATCATTTCTGTTTCTTCCATAAGATAATTTAAATTTGATTGTAAATAATTATGATGTGTATCAAACTCATCTATTATATTTATCTCATTTTTTAAATCAATAGTAGATTCTTTTAATTTTTTATTATTCTCTATTAATGTTATATCTGTATTTTCTATCCATCTTTTCTTTGCTTGTTGATCATTAAATACATTAAACTTTTTATCTAGAAGAAACTCCATTATACCTAAATAATCTTTTGTTTGAAATACAAGATTTGATGTTGTTATTACCGTAGGCTCTTTTTTATAAAGTAAAAATATTGTATACGTTAATAATGGTGTTATTACTGATGTTTTACCTTTACCCATCATTAATTGATGTAATTTTAATTCTGTTTGATTGGAAAGTATATCTTTTCTTATTTCAAAATATTTTTCTATTTGTGGTTTACTAAAAAAATATTGATTTTGTAATAAAAATAATATATCGTAATAATAATATTTATCTTTATCTTTATCTTTTGATTCTAAAATTGTAGTAAAATATATTATATTTGTTAAATTTGATATTAAATTTTGTATATCCCAACATGTCAATTCATTATTTATTGAATTTATAACGCGTAAAATAATATTCACTATTTGTAATAATAAGAATGAATCAAAATTATTAAATAAATAATCTTCAAAAATATAATCTTTTTTAAGTTTCTTTATAATTTTATTTCTTATTTCAATTAAATATTTTTTATAAGATTCACATTTATCTACAGTATTAATAATGCATGAATCTTTCTTTAATTTAGTGCAATTACTTTTATTTTCAAAAAATTCTGTAAAAAATTTTGTTTTATCTTTTTTTCCAATATCAATATCTTTTAATATTATATCAAATTTTATTTTATCATCTTTATTTATATTTATTAAACTCATAAGATGATTTTTAATATCTGTTATGATTTTTACTATATCTTGATTTATGACCAAATTATATTGTTGTTTTAAATTATTATTAATTTTTGTTATAGTACCATAATACAAATAATTAATGTTTTTATATTTTTTTAAATTAAATGTTTTTAATGTTGGAAAAATCATAGATGGATTTATTTTAAATGTTATTAATTCTGATGTATTTATTTTTTCAATCTTTTTCTTATCATATTCCTTATCATATACACCGCCATATATTTCATTGTCATTATTTAAATAAAAATATGAATTTATTATAATATGTAATAAAATTTTATCAGTATTTTCATCATAATTTAAAATATATGGACAATTTATTGGAAAAAATTTCATAAAAGGATATTTATAATATTCTTCTAATTTTGGAAATATTATTTTATTAAAATTATTGTTTATTTTGTTTTGATAAAAATAACATTCATCCGGATTAATGTAATATTTATTATTTTTAATAAATAATTGTAATTTAAATGCATATTTATAAGAAGAATCAATTATATATATGTAAAGATCTGAATATAACGTATTTGGAGATATATAATATTCAATTTCATTAAATTTTATTATTTGTTTATTACAAATTAATAAATAATTATTAATTTTATTATCATATATAGATTTACCAAATCTCATCAATATAGTTAATATATTTTGGTTATATTTTGGATAAATTATATCATACAATTGTGGATCATCGCGTATTTTAATTTTATCAAATATACTTGTTACTGATTCTGTAACATCATCTAATAGATGATCTATAAATTTATTTTCATCAAAATCTTTTATATTATTAATTCTACCAAATTTTTCTTTTATATTTTTATTATTGATATGTTTTGTAAAATATATTGTTGTATCCTCTTTTAATACACTCAAATACATTAATGATTGCATTAGATTTAATTCATTATTTGTTATAATACATTTTTTTGCATCAGATAACATAATAGATATCATTTCTATAAAAAAATATTTCCCGTTTACACTAACTGTATTTTGAGTATATATAAATATATCTGATGATGTAAATATTTTCATTAAGTCTTCATTAGTAAATTGTTTTATTATATCTAATAATATTTGTTTTGTACAATTTATTATTAATTGTATTATTCTTTTATAATCACTATTCTCTTTTATTTCCAATATTAATTGTTTACATCTGTTATATCTTACAAATAAATAATATATATATTCCATATAACCTATTATTTTTAGTTTATATTCAGAATTATTTTTTTTGATATGTTTATCAATATCTAAATCTTTCAATTGATATTTATTCAATGTTGGGTCTCTTATTAATAATAGTTCAATATCATAAATATTTTCATATTTTATGTTATTATAATATTCATAATGTGGAACATATAAATATAATGATTTTAAATATGATGTTTCATAATTTATTATTGTTGTTATTGTTTGTATATGCATAATTGTATCATCAAATTTATTATAATAAAAATTTGATAAATATAATATTTCATCAGTTGATAATTTAGAATATAAAGGATCAAAAAATAATACATCATCGTATGATATATTCCATAAACTTTTATTTTTTTCATCCATCATTGATTTACGTTTAGAATGTAATATTATATCATTTTCACTCTTTGTTTGATTTATATCATCTTGTTCATTATTAATATACAAATAATTTAATGTTAAATGGGTATTAAAATTAAAATTTTTACATATCTTATTATCCTGTATACTTTTTTTTTCATTATATATATAATCATTTCCTTTTTTCTCTATATTATATCTCTTTTTTTGAGGTGTTTCTATATTATTATATGGAAATTCACCGTTATTATGATATGCAATATATACTTTTTTTAATATTAATAATATTATTATATAAACATCTAATAATTTTTCAAATAAATATGTACTCTGACTATGATCTATTGTATTATTAATAAACGAATAAGCTTTATTAAATATCTCCTTATTTAATTCTTTTTTAATATTTTTAATATTTTTAATATTATCATCTGAAATATTTTTTATTTCATTTGGATCTCTTATTTTATTCAAGATATTTGTAATAATTATATTTATATCATTAAACTTAATAATATCTTTGGTATTTTTAATTTCATAAGAAAATTCTTTTTTACTAATTTTACCATCAAAAGGTATATTCAATAAATCATTTATATTATTATATTTATTGTCATCTGGTTTATAAAATTTATCATTTATTATTAAATCTAATAGATCATTTTCTATAATTAATTTATAAAAGAAATTATTTACAAAATTAATATTATTATCACCATTATGTATATCATTAATATTATTAAATCTAATACTATAAATAAATAAATTTGTATATGTATAATGAATTTTTAAAAATGATTTTACAAATTCATCTGTTATTAATTTTAAATAATCAGGTTTTTCCGAATGTTCTAAATATAATGTTAATAATAAATTTAATATACCTAAATTATAATGACTATAAAATGTACAGGAACCAGATTTCTGTGAATTTATACCAATACCAAAAGTATTTGAATATATTATTTTAAAATATTTTAATTTATAATTTAATACTTTATCTGTTTCCGCATATTCTTTTAATTTGTTATTAATATTTTGTATAATTAAATTAAATTTTTTATCATTTTCATCCGGTGTTGAGGTTTTTGTTGATAAATTTTTAATAAAAATATTTGTTTTTGTATTTTTATAAAATATATCCAATGTAGTATTTGTAGTATTTGTAGTATTTGTAGTATTTGTATATAATTCGCTAAATATTTGTTCAATTTCATTAAATTTTTTACTGCTAATAATATCTTTTATTGTACATTGTTTTACTATTATTTTTTTATTATTCAATTTATATATAACATAATTAAATATTGCATAAATAATATTTTGTATACTTTCTTTATTTTGTGTAATTTCTATTAAATCGAGTAAACTAATTGTATCATCTAATTTTAAAATTTCATAATAAGATTCTAATTTTTTATTTTCAAATTCTACTCTAAAATTTTTATTAATTCCTAGTATTTTTTCTTTATTAAATTCTACTAATGAAATTTTTTTTTCATCACTGCTATTAATAAAAAAAGTATATTCTTTTATATAATCCCTTATTTTTTCATGAATAGTATATAATATAAATACAATATTAATAATATCATCACATATTATTTCTGTCTCACAAGAATATATATTTGCAAATACATTATTATTAATATTTATATGATTTTGTATACCTAATCCAGAATTTGAATATATTATATAATAATTATTATTATTTATAAATTTATAAATAATTGTTGCATGAGTTGGATTTATAAAATCTTTATATTCTTTTAATTTAAATTCATTATTAATACATAATTTATCGTTTATCTTATTTCTAATATCATATGTAGAACCAATATTTTCATCTAAAAAAGAATCAAACAAATAATATACCGATGGTTTTATAAACTTTAAATTATAATCTTTTATATCTTCAAAAAAGTCATTTTTATTTGTTTTATTTATAAATTCATATTTGCCTTTATCAAATTCTTTTATATCCATATCTATATATAATATAATAATAAAAATTGAATAATTAATATTTAGATAACAATATTAATTATATAGCTTAATCATATTATAAATCATGCTACCCAAAGTCCTTACTGCTATTGTTACGCCATTTCATAATGATGTTATTGATATGGTCTCTCTCATAGAATTAATTCGTTTTCAACTACTTCATGATTGCGGTGTTGTGCTATTTGGTACAACCGGTGAATGTCCTACTGTATCTGATAAAGAACGTATTTCAATTTATTCTGATGTTATTAAACAATTTAATGAAAATAAGTTTGTTATTGGTGTAGGAGGAAATAACACTAATGAATGTATTCACCAAATTGAATTAGCTAAACAATTTGGATTTAATACATTTATGTTAACTGTTCCTTATTATAATAAACCTACACAATTTGGTCTTGAAAATCATTTTAAAAAAATATGCGATTCATTTCCCGAACAGCATTTTATCTTATATAATGTACCATCAAGATGTGGTGTAAACATGCTTCCAAATACTGTTAAAAATATATATACAAATACAAAAAATGTTATCGCAATTAAAGAGGCATCGGGAGATTTATCTCAAATGATTATGATTCGCAGATTATGTCCTGAATTAAAAATGTATTGTGGGGATGATGGTCTTATTGTACCAGCGATGTCTATTGGTTCATATGGTCTTATTAGTGTAATATCAAATTATTGTCCAAAAATTGTTTCTCTTATTATTAATCATTGTAATGAAAATAATTATACTAAAGCCTTTGAAATGTATTCAGAAATTGATGATCTTGTTAAACTACTTTTTAGTGAGACTAGTCCATCTCCAATTAAATATCTATTAGCATCGAGTGGACTTATTAATTCAGATGAAGTACGACTTCCTCTAGTTAAGATGCAATCTGAAGATAATAAACAGAAATTAAAAGTATCTGTTGATAAACTTACAGCTTTTAGTTTGACTAAATTTATTTAACTAAATTATATTTAAATTAACTAAATTATATTTAAAGTTTTGTTTATATATATACATTATAATTAAAATGTCAGCACGTCCATTTGTATCAGTAGTCACACCAACATATAATCGGCGAAGATTTTTACCAATCTTAATTCACTTATATAATATGCAAACCTATCCAGCTGATAAACGTGAACTAATTATACTTGATGATAGTCCCACTTCTAATGAAGATCTGATACCCAAGAATAATAAATCAATACGTTATATATATCAACCTACTAAAATGACCTTAGGAGAAAAACGTAATAAACTCAACGAACTTGCTAAAGGTGATGTTATTGTGTGTTTTGACGACGATGATTATCATTATCCAGATAGAATTGCTTATAGTGTATTTAAGATGAATCAAGAAAAAGCCGACATTGCAGGATGTACATTAATTGATATTTATTTTACTGATATTGATAAAACATATACATTTGGTCCATACGGTCGCAACCACGGAACAAATGGTACATTCGCATATAGACGTAAATATTTTGAAAGTCATAAATATGATAATGCAAAGAATGCTCAAGAAGAACCGGATTTTACAAATAATTGGACAGAAAAAATGGCTAATTTAGATGAAAAAAAAACTATAGTATGTATATCACATGATTCAAATACATATGATAAACGTAATCTATTAAAACAAAATCAACCAAAACGCGAAGATAATATGAAACTTAATAAAAAAATAAAAGATAAAGTTTATCTGCAATTTCTTAAACAAATTTCTGAAGAAATGAAAAATGAAAAAAACATCACAAAAAATGATAATATTAGTAATAGTATTGATAAATTAAAAATTTAATGAACTTTTTATTATTGATTGTATTTCTTCATATAGTTGTTGTGTATCATGAATTTTTTTTTTATTTACCATTGAATTTATATTATCTTTATTTGGTAAGTCTATATATTTGCAATGATTTAAATCTATTTGTTCATCCTTATTTATTAAATGCTCAACTGATTTTTTTATATAAAAAGGTTCATTATATGGATAAGTATTATAAATTGCGGTTGAATCGACCAAATCTATATCTATTGTTTGACGTATGTTAGGAAATAAATTATGTATAACATTTTTTAATTCGTCGGTTAGTTGTTCCACACTATTTTTATATAAAAATACATTTGGTAATACAATTTTGTTAAATTTTGCTTCATTATGTATATAATTATAGTTTATATCAGTATAGTTTATGTCATATATATCATTTATAAAATTTAAAAATATATGACTATTATAATATGGTATGGATAATTTTTCTAACGAATGTATAAATTTATTTTTGTAAATTTCTGATTTATTATAAATTTTTTGCCATCCTTCATTAAGTGATTCAATATTAAAATTTGTATTTTTTCTATATTTTGTATTATAATTAAATCTTTTAATATAATTATTATATATTAAATCTTTTTTATCATGTATATCACTTTCTGTAAATATGTATTCTATAATGTTGTTCAATAATATTATTTTATATACTTCTATATTTACAAATAAAAATGGTACTATTAATTCATAAATTTTCTTTTCATATATATAAATATTTTTATTATGAATATTATTATATATTATTTCATTTATTATTTTTTGATTTTTATCTAAATTTATTATTATATCAAACGTATCTATAGTTTTAATTATTTTTGTTAAATCAGGTAACTCTTTTATTTTGGTAAATGTATTTGTACTGTCATCACTATTATATTTTTTTATTCTGGAATCTATTTTTGTTAATAAATGTTCATTAAATTGATAGTAATAAATATCAAACTTATTCTTATTTAGATTATTTACATAGTGCATTGTTAATAATTCTATCCCTTGATCTGTTATATTATTAATAGCATTCTCAATGTCTTTGTCTGTATGTTTTGTATAATTATCAATAGTATAAATATTATTATAAAATTTTAATCCTATAATATCAACAAATATTGGATGTATATCTAATAATATCGATTTAACTTTATTTTTCATTTTTGGGTTTAATAATTTACCAGTAGAATCATACACTGGCAGAATATTATAATAATAATTCAATGCATTATGACGTATTTCCAATACTATTTTATCAGCAAATTCTATGAAGTAAATTATATTATATAACCGATGCAAATAATATTTATTATCATAAAATCGTGCAAGTAAATTATAACTAATATATATATCTTTATCATTTATTTTTATATCTATTGTTTTAAACATTTTTACAAAATTTAATATATTACACATATTACAATTATTATGCTCTGGAAAATGCATAATATGTTTATCTAAAAAATTCATAGAAAATTTTAGTTGTGTTATTTGTTGCTGTTGTTGTTGTTGTTGTTGTTGTTGTTGTTGTTGCTGTTGTTGTTGCTGTTGTTGTTGTTGCTGTTGTTGTTGTTGTTGTTGTTGTTGTTGTTGTTTTCCAGTATTAAATATTAATTCTAATAATTTAGACTCATTTTTTAAAATAGATTCATATGTTCTTTTATAATATTCAGATACTGAATTTAATCCATTAATATTATTTTCTATTATTTGTTTTATATCAATGGTTTTGCGGCAATATGTCGGTAATAAATTAGTTTCCATATGATTCTTTGTTATTTTTCTTGATACTGCTTTTATCATTTGATATTTTATTCCTACATCTTGATCATTGTTAAATTTTTCTTCATTCCCTATTAATAATAAATATATATCGTCAATTGTTTTAGGATTTGTTTTTGTATCGGTATTTGATATATATATTATATTTAATAGAGTACCTCTATTTATTTTTCTAAATCTAAACATTGCTTGTGCAAAATCAGCTATTCTTGTATCTTCTTTTATTATAATTGCTACTTCTCCTGTAGATGGTTGTTCTATATCTGTTCCTACTGTATGTGATTGATCATAATAATAAAAGTTATCTTTATCTATTCCACTAAATTTTTTTGATTCGATTTCTGATATAAATTCTATTGGAATATGGTCTTTTGTTAAATATATTATCTTTTTATCATTTAATAAGTTTTTAATTTGATTTGCTATATCGATGTTTTCATAATCTATAAATAAACCAGCTAAATCTACAATTCCACGGGGATTTAATTCTAACTGTTGTATTATTTTTGTTAAATTTTTTTCAATAGTATCATTTTTATCTATAATTGTTACTTTTGGTTTATCTGTAGAATCTGTAGAGACTGAACCATATCTATTTAATGCTAATTGTATTTCTATTTTTTCATCATAATCTTCTATCTTTTGTTTAAATACATATTTTTCACTTGGTTCATATTCGTTAAGATTCATATATATTGTACCAGTATAACCTACTTGTAATTGATTATACGAATTATAGATAATATCTTGAAATGATAAATTTATTTGTTTGGTAGTTAATTTTAATTTCTCTATATTTATTTCATATAAATACTTAATAATAATTTCTTTTTTTTGTTCATTTGATTTTTCTGTATATATATTTTTTATGTATTCTTTTATTAAATCTATTTTTATGTTATTATCTTTTTTATCCATATATTCGATCATTTCTTTTTTTGTAAATAAATTTATATTTTTTATTAAAGTATTATCTTTTAATGTATTATTTAAATCTTCATTTTGTAAATTTAATTTAAATATATTAATATATACTTTAAAAGTTAATATTATTCTTAATAATATATTTGAAAAATTTGATCCAATAGATGGCACATCTTTTCTTAAATATGGGATACATAATCTATTATCCTTATAAAATCCATAATCTTTATTATATATCATATTTATTGTCTGTGTATATGTGTCTTCTAACATTTGATTAAATTTATTTGCATATATTGTAATGTCTGTTATTTTAATATCTTGTGTAAGTAGTCGCATAGGCAGATTTTGTAGTTTATTATAAACAAATTCAAAAATATTTGTCATAATATCTAAATTTATTATTTGTCTATCTTCCATTACATAATTTAAGTTGGATTGTAAATAATTATGATGTGTATCAAACTCATCTATTATATTTATCTCATTTCCTAAATCAATAGTAGATTTTGGTTCTGGTAATTTTTTATTATTCTTTATTAATGTTATATCTGTATTTTCTATCCATCTTTTTTTGGCTTCTACATCTGTAAATACATTAAAGTTTTTATCTAGAAAAAACTCCATTATACCTATATAATCTTTTGTTTGAGATACAAGATTTGATGTTGTTATTACCGTCGGCTCTTTTTTAGAAAGTAAATATATTGTATACGTTAATAATGGTGTTATTACCGATGTTTTACCTTTACCCATCATTAATTGATGTAATTTTAATTCTGTTTGATTGGAAAGTATATCATTTCTTATTTTAAAATATTTTTCTATTTGTGGTTTATTATAAAAATATTGATTCTGTAATAAAAATAATATATCATAATAATAATATTTATCTTTATCTTTATCTTTTGATTTCAAAATTTTATCAAAATATATTATATTCGTTAAATTTGATATTAAATTTTGTATATCCCAACATGTCAATTCATTATTTATTGAATTTATAACGCGTAAAATAATATTTACTATTTGTAATAATAAGAATGAATCAAAATTATTAAATAAATAATCTTTAAAAATATAATCTTTTGTTAGATTTTTTATAATATCATTTTTTATTATAGTTAAATCTTCTTTATAAGATTCACATTTATTTACTGTATCTATAATGCATGATTTTTTATCGTTTAATTTAGAACAATTACTTTTATTTTCAAAAAACTGTGTAAAAAAATTAGACTTCATTTCTTCAGTAAAATTTGTATCTTTTAATATTTCATCAAAATATTGTTGTTTATCTCCTATTGTTATAATAATTAAGTCTGATAAATGGTTTTTAATATCTATTACATATTGTTTTATATTTTCATATATATCTTTTTTTATATCATATTCAGGTTCTAATTCATTTCTTTCTAAAGATTTAGTGTGACCATAATATAATTTATTTATAAGTTTATATTTATCCAAATTAAATGTTTTTAATGTTGGAAAAATCATTGATGGATTTATTTTAAATGTTACTAATTCAGATACATAATCAAAAGGTGTATAATCTTTATCATACAATTTTTGATAAGATAATTTATCATCACCTATAAAATAATTACTATTTGAAATAATATGTAATAATATATTATCAGTATTATCATCATAATTAAGAATATATGGACAATTCATTGGAAAGAATTTCATAAATGGATAACTTTCATATTCTGTTAATGTTGGAAACATTATTTTTCTTTTTGTAATATTTAAATTTTTACTGTAAAAATAACATTCATCTGGATTTATATATAGATTTTGTCCTTTTAAATATAATTTTAATTCAAAACAATATTTTTCCCTATTATTTATAATATATATGTTATTATTTTCTAAATCTTTTGATTGTATTGTATATTTTGTATATTCTTCTCCACTATCATTTGTTTTTTGTTCTTCTTTTATATTTGAATCAATAATTAATATTGTATAATCATTTCGATTATTTTTAGTTATACCAAAACGTGTTAATATAGTTTTAATACGAATATCAGTTTTTTTAAATGTACTACTCAATGGTTTATATTGTTCATTATTAGTAATATTAGAAATATTATAATATTTAAATATATTATCTGTTGGTTCAGTATGATTTTCTAATAAATAATCTATAAATTTTTTAGAATCAAAATCATTAATATCTGTTATATTACCAAACTTTTCTTTTATTTTTATATTATTAATATGATATGTCATAATGATTTTTGTATTTTCATTTAATGCATTTAAATAAATATAAGATTGTATTAATCCAAGCATTTCATTTCTAATTATACAATATTTTCCGTCAGATATTAATATTGTCAACATCTCTATAAAAAAATTATTATATATATTATCATCATATTTATCTTGATTGTCACTAAAAATTTCCATAATATAATCATCATTATAATCTTTAAAAATTTTTAAAATAACTTTTTTTGCACAATTTACAATTAAATCTTTTATGTTTTTATAATCATCATTTGATGGATTTTCAATAATTAATTGTTTACATCGAATATATTTTACAAATAAAAATAGTATATTTTCATTATAATTTAGACCATTATCTAAATCTAAATCTAAATCTAATGATTGATACTTATTTAAATTAAGTTCTCTTTGTAATAAATAATACACATATTCCATTTTGTTATCTTTATCAACAATTCCTACAATACTGTTACTTTTTATATTTGAATATATATATAATGATTTTAAATGAGTAGTTTGATAATTTAATATTTTTGCTATTTCTTGGATATGCATAATTGTATTATCAAATTTATTAAAAAAAAAGTTTGATACATATAAAATTTCGTCTATTGATAATTTTGAATATAATGGATCAAAATAAAATACATCGTATATTGATGTATAACTAAACCACCTAAAATTTTTAACATCTTGTATAAGTTTAGGTGTTTGATGAATAATACTACTATTATTTTCTATATCATGTCTATCATTTATAAGTTCATGTTTGTTATTTAAATATAAATAATATAAATCATTCTCTGCACATAAATTAAAATTACCACATATCCTATTTTTTGGTTTTGAATTAGAATCATCATAAATTAAATTATCACTAGAATCTTTTTTAATATGATTTCTTATTGCCTGACCTGTTTTAAAATAATTATATGGATATTCTTCATTATTATGATAAGACGTATAGACTTTTTTTAATATTAATAAAACTATTGTATACACATCTATTATACGTCTAAAATTATTTTGGTCTACATAGTCACCTGTAGAATGTTTTATTGTATTATATTTTTTTTCAAATTCCCTTGAGAATATTGTTTCATCGATTTTTGTTTTATCTTCAATTGGTTCATTATTATTTAATTTAGAAATTTTTTCAAACATATCTTTAATTGTTTTTTTTATATATTCGTCAGTTAATTCTTCTATTTTTTTTGAGTCTCTTAATTTTAACAAAATATCTGTAAACATTTTATTAACTTCACTAAATTTTTTTATATCTTCTGTACCATATTTTTTATATGTATTACCTATATCTATTTCTCCATCAAATGGGATATTCAATAAATCATTAATATTTTTATATTTTATATCATTTGAATTATAAAACTTATCATTTTTTATTAAATCTAATAGATCATTTTCTATTATTAATTTATAATAAAAATTATTTATGAAATTTATATTTGGATCATCATCTTTATAATTTAATTTAAATCTAATATTATAAATAAATAAATTTGTAAATGTATAATGAATTTTTAAAAATGATTCTACAAATTCATTAGATATTATTTCTACAATTTTATCTTTATCTTTATCTTTATTTTCTAAATATAATTTTAGTAATAGATTAAATATACCTAAATTATAATAACTATAAAATGTACAGGAACCAGATTCTTGTGGTTTTACACCAATACCAAAATTATTATCATAAATTAATATGAATTTTTCTAATTTAAATTTTAATACTTTATCATGTTCATAATTTTTTAATATTTTATTAATATTTGTTATTACATCATTAAATATAATATCAATATTATCTGAACTAGATTTTGGCGTTTTTGATATAATCTCTGTTAATTTTTGTGTATTAGATTTATTTTGTATTTCGGTATAAAAAAAATCTAATGTTAAATTATCTTCAGAATAATTATATAATGAATCAAATATAGGTTTAATATTTTCAAAATTTGTGTTATTTAAAATATCTTTAAATGTACATTGTTTTATTATAAATTTGCTATTTTTATTTAATTTATATATAACATAATTAAATATTGCATATATTATATCTTGTATATTTTTTCCAGTCTGTGATGCGGATTGTAATAATGTAAAATTTGTATTTTCAGTAAAATCAAATACATATTTATATTGGTGAATACCATAAAAAAATCTATCATTTAATATATAATTGATGTAAGTAAAAAAATTTTCATATTTTTTATCTATTGATTGTATATTTTTTTGTTTTAATACTTGTTCTTTATTTGTTTTCTCATTAAAAAAAGATTTTATATAGTTATCTATATTTTTTATAATTTCATAAATCTGATCAATTATATATTTTATATGAAATATTGAATAATCGTTTCCTACAATTTGATATATATTTGGTATAACACAACCACTTATATTTATATGATTATCAATACCTAATCCAGAATTTGAATAGATTAAATAATATTTATTATTATGTTTTAAATGATAAAATAATGTAGCATGAGTCGGATTTGCTGAATTCTGAATAGTATTGTTAGAACCAATTTTTAAATCAAACTTAAAATAATCATTTATATTATATTTTTCAATAATTATATCTCTACTAGTACCATCAGAACCAATATCTTTATTTAAGTAACCATCAAATAAATAATATATTGGCGTTTTTAATGTTTTTAATTTTATTTGTCTTTTCGTAAGTGTTATTTCTTCATGAAATTTAAAAGTTTCAGTATCTATTGGTAAATTATTTTTTATATTTTCATAACAATCTCTATCTATATCTTTTAATTTTTCTAATATTGACATAATATATATATTATATATTTTATAAATAATAAAATTACAAAGAATATATTTAAGAATATATTATCCTAAAATATATATTAGATTATTAAATTATTATGTTAGAATGCAAACCATGTGATTATAAGACAAATAGATATAATAATTATACAAGACATATCGCTTCAAAAAAAACATGATCAAATTGTAAATATTAATAATCCTGCAAAATTTATATACATATGTGAATTTTGTACAAAGGAATTTAAATGTTTACATAATATTATGAAACATAAAGACAATAAACAAAAAAATAAAAATAATAATAATAATAATAATAATAATAATAATAATAATAATAATAATAATAATAATAATAATAATAATAATATAACATTAATAGACTTTGAAAAAGAAGTTAATGTATTAAAAGATAAATATAAAAATAATATTAATACTAAAAAAATAAATACACCATCAGCATTAAGAAATTTAGTGTGGACAACATATATTAGTGAAAATGACAGAAAAGGTAAATGTTTTTGTTGTCGTAAAGAAGAAATTTCAGTAGCAAACTTTGATTGCGGTCATATAATTAGTCATACAAATGGAGGTTTAATTACATTAGAAAATTTAAGACCTATCTGTGGTAATTGTAATAAATCTATGAATATACAAACAATGTCTGATTTTATAAAAAATCACGGATTTTGGAATATTTAAGGGGTACATCATAGCTTATAAAAAACGTTCATAAAAACATCGTTTATGATATAAAAACTATTATAAACCATATGAAAATAGCATATTTTATGTATTAAATTAAAATTAACTTTAATTTATTAATATTTAAAAAGATCTTAAATTTTCTTAATAATTTCTAATATTTATTTCTAAATTGTCTCATATGTGCGCGCGTGCGTGCGCGCGCGTATATTATATATTATATATTATATATTATATATTATATATTATATTTTTAGGAGCAAAATATATATTGTATCTATATTAACTTATGAATCGTTCTAAATCGCATACATTGTATCTATAATAACTTTTATGTTGATCATTTAAGGAGCAACGTATATTTATTATATGTATTTACTTTTTTATGTATAAAACGATTCAAAAATAAAACTTTTCCCACTAAAAACAGTGTTTTTTGAATACAAGTATCCAAGAATAGGGTGAAAATAGTTGTGTGTGGAGGAGCGGAAATTTTTATAGACTTTTTAAAAATTATTTTATATTTTTATTAATTTCTCATTTATAAGGGGGTATATCATAGCTTATAAAAACGTTCATAAAAACATCGTTTATGATATAAAAACTATTATAAACCATATGAAAATAGCATATTTTATGTATTAAATTAAATATTTTAAAT
>Ga0194133_10000766_pt1 | contig 61350 bp, 60 predicted proteins | sample TA2KigOf40mmetaG_FD_155448 | JGI IMG/M metagenome (GOLD analysis project Ga0194133, IMG submission 155448) | Freshwater microbial communities from Lake Tanganyika, Tanzania - TA2015055 Kigoma Offshore 40m | ecosystem: Environmental > Aquatic > Freshwater > Lake | place: Tanzania: Lake... | reverse complement strand
TGCAAAGCCTGACCTTTGCCCTGCCGCGCGGCACCTATCTGACCGATGGCGTGGATGGCCATGTCGCTGCGGCTTTTGAAACTGCACTGCGTAAACTTGCACTCGCCGGTGCGCGCATCATTGAAATTGATCTGCCGGAATTGGCCGAAATTCCGCAAGTGACGGCCGCCGGCGGCTTTCCCGCCAGTGAGGCTTTTGCCTGGCACCGCCACCTGATTGCGGAAAAAGCCGATGGCTATGACCCGCGCATCCTGAAGCGCATCCGGCGCGGTGAAGGCATGTCGGCCGCCGATTATGTGGACCTGGTCAATGCCCGCAAGCGAATCATCGCGAGTGTCGCGCCGCGCACCGCGCCGTTTGATGCGCTGATCTGCCCGACATGTCCTTTGGTGCCGCCCGCCATCGCGGAAGTGGAGGAGGAAAAAGAATATAACCGCATCAATATGATGCTGCTGCGGAATACGAGTGTCGGCAATTTCCTTGATCGCTGCTCGATCAGCCTGCCTTGCCACGCGCTTGGCGAAGCCCCGGTTGGGTTGATGCTGACCGGCGCGCATGGCGCGGATCAGCATCTTTTTGCGGTCTCGGCAGCGGTTGAGGCGGTGCTGGCGGCGTGACGGCGCCGCGCTTTGGGTCTTTGCATGACGGCGCCGCGCCGGTTGCGGGCGGCGAAAGCTTCTTGGAATTGGCACGCGCCGGTGGGGCGCGGGTGGAACGCATTGCCTCCCGCGCTGTGACCCATGGCGAATGGTATCAGCAAGCCTGGCCGGAATTTGTACTGCTTGTCGCGGGCAGCGCGGCCTTGGAGTTTGCTGATGGCAACTTGCGGGAATTGAAACCCGGCGACTGGGCGCTATTGCCCGCGCAATGCCGCCATCGCGTTGCCCGGACCGACCCCGCGCAAGAAACGCTTTGGCTGGCGGTGCATCTGCCGCCGAGGTGAAAGGCGCATCAGTCTTTTTTGGTATCCCCTGGCAGATCAATCCCCGTCAGCGCCTGCCAGACACGAATGACAAAGCCATCATCCGCGCTGCCCTGGCCCATGGCGCGCGCGGCGGTGAAAAGCTGCTGCGCTTGCGCGGCCAAGGGCACCGGGAAATTCAGGCCACGCGCCATGTCATTCACCAGCCCTAGGTCCTTCACGAAAATATCAACAGCACTGCGCGGTGCATCATCGCCGGTCAATACACGTGCCATGCGGTTTTCGAACATCCAGGAATTGCCTGCCGCGCTGGTGACAACATCATAAAGCGCTTGCGGATCGGCGCCGGCGCGAATGCCAAGCGCCATCGCCTCGGCTGCTACGGCAATATGCACGCCAGCCAGCAATTGATGCACCACCTTCACCGTGGCGCCGATGCCAATTTCGGAACCCAAGCGCCAGACTTTGGTGGCGATAGCCTCAAGCACAGGTGCGGCCTTGGCAAAGGCAGCATCACTGCCCGCGCCCATCACCGTCATTTCACCCGCACGCGCCTTGACCGCACCGCCCGAGACCGGCGCATCAAGATAAAGCAAGCCTGCTGCTTCCGCCTTGGCGGCCAGTGCGCGCGCCGCATCTGGCGCCATGGTGGCGGAGGAAATAATCACTGCACCCTTCGCCATATGTGATGCCGCGCCATCAGGGCCAAAAACTGCGGTTTCGGTTTGTGCGGCATTCACCACCAGCACTACCAGCGCTTCCATCCCCGCCGGCAAATCGCTGGCTTTGGCGACGGCACTGCCTCCGGCTGCACTGAATTCATCGCGCGCCGCTGCACGGGGATCGCAGCCCGTCACCTGCACCCCGGCCCGCAACAGGCTGAGCGCCGCGCCCATGCCCATGCTGCCCAAACCAATCACGCCAACACGCATCAGAAGATTCCCTTTTTAAAAAAGCGCGCGCAATACCTGCACCAGCGCCGTGATCACCATCAGCACCAGCACAATACGCTGTAATTTATCCATCGAAGGCATGGCAACGTCTTATCCAGCGCGGAACGCCAGGATAACCCCATGGGCCGCCACCGCTGGCACCGCAATACCGCCGCCCGGGATGGCGCTGAAGGGCAAACCCGCCTTGGTCAAACAGGCTTGCGCCGCCGCCAGATCAGCCACCGTAATGCCGAGCGTCACCGGCCCGGAATCAGACAAGCCGGCCAGATCAAGCGCACCATAGCGCGCGGCAAGTGCGGCGCGGTTCAGCACCAGGATTGGCGCGGCGCCAGTGGCCACGCGCAGCAATCCATCACCCATTGCTTCCGGTGCGCTATCCAGCAATTTGGCGATGGAAACAGCAACGCCTGCGGGGTCAGCAGCCAAAACCTCAATCCCCGTCAGGCCTTTGGCAGTATTGGCATGGGTCATGCTGCCCGGCACCCAGGTGGCACCCGGTGTGAGATGCTGGCAGGCAAACATCCGCAAACCTGGCGCGACAGGGTCCGCCAGATGAAAGGTATTGAAGCGCGTTTCAGTGCGCGTTCCATCCGGCATATCAACGGGCCTGCCGAAGCGCATCACCGGCATGGTCGGAATGCCGCGTGCCGCGACCTCAGCCGCGCCTTTCTCGGCATCATGCGCGCGCATGGCAATCGCGGTCATGCCTTCGCGGGATTCCAGCACAGCGCGCCATTTGGCGTTGGCTTCCGTTGGTGTCAGCACACCAAGAATTTCGAAGTAGTCCTTCTCAAGCATCACGCAATTATTGCCGGTGCCCATATGGGCGGAATGCACGCCACGCGGCGCTACGGTGAAGCCGGCGCGTGCGAAAGTCTCAGCCGCCCTGTCCAAATCCCTGACCAGTACGATGCAATGGTCAATGCCGCCGACATGTTCCAGCATGGTTCCCCCACTCAGCCCGCCAAGGGCACAAGCCCCTAAGGCGCGGCGGATTTTGTTCCGACCAATATAGACCATCATCATGCCCCAAGCGGCGCATCGCGTCGAATGGCACTCTGGGGGCTTGGAAGGCCGGGCGTGACGCTTTACCTAAGGCGATATGGCGAAAAACCCCCTGGCAATCCTGCAAAAGCTTCGCCGTCTGGAAGCCCAGGCGGAACGGCGTGCGCTAGCCGAAAAACTGGCCGCCGAGGCCGCCGCGCAGCAATCGGTGGCCGCCGCCGAACAGGCGCTGCGGCAGGAACATTCTGAAGGCTGGAACCCGAACCTCGGCGCCTTTATCCAGAAGGCGCTGGATGATCGTGCGATGGCCGAGGAAGCGCAGGAACGCGCGCGGCAGGAAACCGATCACCAGCGGCAGATTCTGGCAGATGCGCGCGCCGCCGAACGCGTGGTGGAAAAGCTTCGCGAAAACCGCGCCGCGGCGGCAGCGCGCGAAGAAGCGCGCCGCGAACAGAATGTGATGGATGAGGCAGCGCGCAAGCCTGGCTGACAGGCTAGCGCCCCTTGAAGACCGGCTTGCGCTTTTCCGCAAAAGCGCGCTGCGCTTCGCGTGTATCTTCCGTACGCGACAGCGCCGCGGTTTGCGTCTGTTCGTAGCGGTAGCCTTCAGATAGCGGCAGATATTCCGTGAGGGTAAAGCCGCGCTTGGCGGCTTCCACCGCAAGCGGCACCTTGGAAGCAATCTCGGCCGCCATCCTCTGCGCCGTCGCCAGCAATTGATCCTGCGGCACACAGGCGGAAGCGACATTCATGCGATAAAGATCCGGCCCATGAAAACGCCGCGCGGTATAGAGCATCAACCGCGCATTGGATTGCCCGAAATGGCGCAGCACATGGCGCACTCCACCCGCAAGGCCCACTTCAACCTCGGTCATGGACATGAAACTGTCTTCGGCTACCACGATAATATCGCAGACCAAGGCCAGCACGCAGCCCGCGCCAATCGCCGCACCATTCACTGCCGCGATCACCGGCTTACCGCATTCCATGACGCAATCAAAGCCGGCCCGCACCAGGCGGTTATGGCGCGGAAAGGCGCCTTGCCGCGTCACGTCCGGCCTGTCCTTCAAATCCGCCCCGGCAGAGAAATTGCGCCCTTCGCCTGTCAAGACCACCGCACGCACTTCGGGCATTTCGTGGAAGGCATCAAAGATGCGCGTGATTTCATCGCGAAAGGCGCTGTTTTGCGCATTCACGGGCGGGCGCGCAATCATCACCGTCGCAACGTGATCGGTGATGCTGACCTTGAAGGCTTGCAAATCAGGAAAGGGGTTCATGGGCTACTCCAACTTGATATTTCCAGCGCGGACCACCCGGCCCCAGCGCGCGCTGCCTTCACGAATGGCTTGGGTGAATTCATCCGGCGTGCTGCCAACCAATGTGCCGCCTTGCGCGGCGAAGGCCTGGCGCGTTTCAGGATCGTTCAACGCAGCCACCATCGCATTGCGCAATAGCGTGATACGTTCAGCCGGGGTGCCGGCGGGTGCCACCAACCCGTAGCTGGTATCACAAATCATCTCAGGCAGGCCGGCTTCGACCAGGTTTGGCAGATCGGGCAGAATATCCAACCGCTTTGCCGCGCTGATGCCAAGCGGGCGCAAGGTACCAGCGCGGATTTGCGAGAGGATGGCCGGCACATCAGCCATCAGAATTTCAATGCGCCCCGCCACCGCATCCGTAACTGCCGGTGCCGCACCACGATAGGGCACATGCACCACATCAATGCCACTCAGTTGCTTCAGCAATTCCATCGACATATGCAATGACGAACCAATGCCTGCGGAAGCATAGGAAAGCTTGCCCGGCTCTGCCTTGGTGCGGGCAATGAATGCGCGCAGGTCACGCACCGGCAGGTTGGGGTTGACGGTCAGGATTTGCGGCACGGAAATCACCATGCCAATCGGCGCCAGATCGCGCAGCGCATCAAAGGGCATTTGCTGCATCAGATGCGGCTGCACCGTCAGCACGCCAGAACTGGCAAGGCCAATTGTTAGCCCATCGGGGCGTGACCGTGCCACGGCTTCAATGCCCACTAGGCCCCCCCCGCCCGAGCGGTTTTCCACCACCACCGGCTTGCCGAGCCTTTCGCCCATGACCCGCGAAATCAAGCGACCAATGATATCCGCCGGGCCACCAGGCGGGAAAGGCACAATCAGCTTGATGGGTTGATCCGGAAATGCCTGCGCCAAGGCGGGCAAAGGCATGGCCGCCATAAGGCTAAGCGCGCTTCTGCGAGTAAGCTTCATGACTGTCCCTCCGATTTTGTTTTCAGTTCCGGCAATTCATGCAAGCCGCCATGGGCCGGCGCTTCAAGCGGCGCCTTCACCCCTTCAGGCAATGGAATTTCATGCGCATTCAGCGTCATGGAAACCATGGTGTAATAGCCAATCAACGCCGTGAGTTCGACCACGCCGGCCACACCGAAGCGCGCCACAGCATCATCGTAAACATCGCGCGGCACTTCGCCGGTTTGCTGCAAGGCACGCGCGAAACGATAGACCAGCGCTTCCTCATCATGGCCAAACACAGGCACCTTGCCCTGGCGCATGGCCTCAATAGCTTGGGGCGAAAGCCCTGCCTCGGCTGCGGCGCGGGCATGGACCCACCATTCAACCTGGCTGGTCCAGCGCCGCCCTGTTACCAGAATGGCCAATTCGGAAAGGCGCTTGGGTAGGGATGTGCGGAAGCGCAAAATCTCCCCAAGCGCTGACCAACGCTCCGCCAGATCAGGGTTGTGGATGGCTGCACGCAAGGGCCCAATCAGCGTGCCGCGCGGCCCGCTGACAACCGCATCATGCACACGCCGCTGTGCCGGGTTCATTTCCTCGGGGCCGGGCAGCGGAATGCGCGGCATGATCAATCATCCACCACAGGCGTAGCCAGGAAGGAAGGCCGCGCGACAGCCGCCGCCTGCCATTCAGCCAGCGCCGGTGCGCCCTTGCGCCATTGCAATGCCTCAAATCGGAAATCGAGGTAACAAAGCGCACAGGCAATCGCGATATGCCCAATGCCGAAATCGTCACGCGCCAGCGCCGGTGCCTCGGCTTCCAGCGCCTTGATCGTGGCCGCGTGCTTCAATTCGCAGCCCTCGATCATGCCGGGATTTGGCGCGGCGCGCCCCGCTTCATTGCGCCACATCAGCAACATATCAAGATAGCCATCGCCGAGTGCATGGCGGCGCAGCGCCTGGAACCGTGCCGCGCCCGCCGCCGGAAAAAGCTTCGGCTTTGCGGCGATACTGTCCAGATATTCGCAGATCACCACCGAATCATACAGGATGGTGCCATCAGCCAGAAGCATCGTTGGAATCTTGCCCAGCGGATTGTCGCTCAGCAGCCCCTTATGAACCTGGTTCGTCGCAACGCGCGTGCGTGTCGTTTCAATCTGATCCGCCAAGCCCAGTTCATGCGCCGCAATCATCACCTTGCGCACAAAGGGTGATCTTGGCGACCAATGCAGTCGCATCTTGCCGGTAGTGGCCATTTGGCAGCTCCGGTTCGTTTCCTCGGGCAAAAGCTTCCGCCTTCACGCCCCGCCTGTCCAGCCCAGCCCAGCCCAGCCCAGTCAGGATATCGAAAGCCCAGTCGCGGCCACAATGCGGCGCGCCACTTCCCGGTCCTTGGCGATCACCGCCTCGTAGGCAGCCGGTGAGGAAATCACCGGGTCCGCCCCGGTCGCTTCCAGCCGTGCCTGAATGGCAGGGTCTTTCAGCGCGTGATGAATGGCCGCGACAAAGCGATTCTGCGCGGCTACCGGCGTGCCGGCCGGGGCAAAACAGCCCGTCCAGGACACCAGTTCATAGCCGGGATAGGTCTCAGCAATCACCGGAATCTGGCGCAGGCTCGCTTGCCTCTCAGCCGCCGTGCTGGCCAGCAAAGTCGTGCCGCGTTCCACTGCGGGCCGCAGGCTGGAATAGGAGATAATACCCGCATCCAGCCGCCCACCGGCCAATTCGCGCGCCACATCGGCACCGCCGCGATAGGGGATATGTTCCAGCTTGATGCCGGCCATCAATTGCAGCAATTCGCCCATGAAATGGCCGATATGCGCGACCCCCGGCGTGCCATAGGTAACCTCTCCGGGGCGGCGCTTGGCTTCTGCGACAAACCCAGCCAGGTCACGCGCCGGAAAGCCCGCGCGCACGCCAAGCATATAGGGCTGGGTTGTGACCTGCACGACAGGAATGAAGGCCGAGGTGTAGTCAATCGGTAGGCTGCGGCTGACCAACGGCAGCGTCGCGAAAGTGGCTCCTTCAAACAAGAAGGTGTGCCCATCAGCCGGGCTTTGCGCCACGGCCATGGCGCCAATCGAACCCGATGCGCCGGTGCGGTTTTCAATGATGAAAGATTGGCCGAGATGTTCCGCCACTTTTGGCTGAATGATGCGCGCAATCGTATCCGCGACACCGCCCGCGCTATAGGGCACAATCATGCGCACGGGCCGATCCGGGTAGCTGCCCTGCGCCCAAGCCTGCCGCGCCAGGAACGGCGCCGCCAATCCCAAGCCTGCCAGACTGCGCCGCGTGATCAGTGCCATCTCATCCCTCCCCAGCTTGACCGCGCATCCTTGACGCGGCGTGATAGGGGCAGACGGTGCGGCGCGGATGGCGCCCAAGTCAAGAATCAGGGGGGCATCATGGCCGCGACGCTATTCGACAAGATTTGGGACCCGCATGTGATCGCGGAACTCGGCTCCGGCTGGTCATTGCTGCATTGCGACCGCGTGCTGTTGCATGATCTTTCCGGCGGGCGCGCGCTGCGTGAAGTGGGCGAAGCGGGCTATGAGATACCCCATCCAGAACTTGCCTTTGCCACGCCGGATCATGCGGTTGCCACAACACCTGGGCGCACGGCGGAAACTTTCCCAAAGGGCGGAGAGCTGATCGCGGGCTTGCGCAAGCGCGCCGCCGAAACCGGGGTCAGGCTTTTCGATCTCGGCCAGGATGGCAATGGCATTGTGCATGTGATGGGGCCAGAGCTTGGCATTGTACTGCCCGGCACCACGCTGGTCTGTGGCGATAGCCATACCTGCACCAATGGCGGGCTTGGCGCCTTGGCCTTTGGCATTGGCGCATCGGAATTGCGCCATGTGCTGGCGACACAAACCCTGCCGCAGAAGAAACCAAAGCGCATGCGGATTCGCTTTGAAGGTGCTGCACCGGCAGGTGTTACGCCGAAGGATATGATCCTGCATGCCATTGGCCGTTTCGGCACCGGTGCGGGCACAGGTTACGCCGTGGAATATGCCGGTTCCGCGGTGCGTACGCTCTCCGTCGAAGGGCGGCTGACGCTGTGTAACCTATCCATCGAAATGGGCGCCAAGATGGGCATGGTGGCGCCTGATGATGTGACTTACGAATGGCTCGCTAGCCGGCGCTTCGCGCCCAAGGGTGCTGCTTGGGATGCGGCCATCGCCCATTGGCGCAGCCTGCCGAGTGATGCGGATGCGGTCTTCGATTCCGATCTGATGATTTCCATGGCGGATATCGCCCCGCAAATCACCTGGGGCACCAGCCCAGAACAGGTGCTGCCCGTCACCGGCCGCGTGCCGGATCCAGCATCCGCGCCTGATCCCATTCGTCGCGCCGCTTATGAAGCCGCCTTGGCCTATATGGACCTGAAGCCCGGTCAGCCGATTGCAGGCACCAAGATTGATTGGGTCTTCATCGGTTCCTGCACCAATTCGCGGATCGAGGATTTGCGCGCCGCCGCCGCCGTGCTGCGCGGGCGCAAAGTGGCGCCGCATGTCACGGCCTGGGTGGTGCCGGGATCAGAGCGCGTGAAGAAGGAAGCCGAAGCGGAAGGGCTAGACGCCGCCTTCACCGCCGCCGGCTTCGAATGGCGCGAACCTGGCTGCGCGCTATGTGTCGCCGCGAATGGCGAAGCCGTGCCGCCTAGCGCGCGCTGCGTTTCCACATCCAACCGCAATTTTGTTGGGCGTCAGGGGCCGGGGGCTCGGACGCATCTGGCATCTCCGGCCATGGCGGCGGCGGCGGCGCTGGCGGGCGCCATTGCCGATGTGCGGCAATTCGCGGCGTAAGGCAGGAACAAAACCATGGAAAAATTCACCAAACTTGCTGGCCCTGCCGCACCGCTGATGCGCGCCAATGTGGATACGGATTTGATCATTCGCATCCAACGCCTGGTCGGCACCGGGCGCACCGGGCTTGGGCCTTATGCCTTCGAGAATCTACGCTTTCTGCCGGATGGTTCGGAAAACCCAGATTTCGTGCTGAACAAGGCGCCCTATCGGGAAGCGCCCATTCTGCTCGCGGGGGCCAATTTCGGCTGCGGATCATCGCGCGAAGGTGCGGTTTGGGCGCTGATGGGGGCGGGCATTCGCTGCGTGATCGCGCCAAGCTTCGGCGATATCTACCACAATAACTGCTTTCAGAACGGCCTGCTGCCGATTGCACTGCCCGAGGAAGTGGTGAAGCAAATCGCCGCCGAGACGGAAGCAAGCCAAGTTGCGCGCCACACCGCCATTGATCTGGTGCGCCAGGTGGTGATTACACCGGAAGGCGCGGAAATCCCCTTCAGCATTGACGCGCGCAAGCGTGATGCGCTGCTGGAAGGGCTTGATGATATTGCGCTGACGCTGCGGCTTAAGGATCAGATCGAAGCCTGGCAAAAGACGGATCGCGCCAAGCGTGGCTGGGTCTGGGAAAGTGTGAAGCCGTAGAAGGTTTGGGCGGGCATCAAGCCCGCCCGGAAGCTTTTCAGCCCTGCGGCACCATCCGCTGGGCAGTTTCCTGCAATTCCTTGGCTTTCTGGACCGCACGATCAATTTCAGTCGCGGTACGATCCAGCGCATCACGATAGGCCACCATGCCATCCTGCATGCCGCCGACCCTGGCCTTCAATTCACCCATGGCAGAGCGGAAATCAGCGGTAGCGCGCGCCTGGGCGCGCAGCGCTTCATCCAGCTTATGCAGCGCAATGCGCAGCCGATCCTGCGGGCGCTGGGGGAAGGCAAAAAGCTCCGCCGCCTTGGGTTCTTCGATAAGGGTGATGGTTGATGCGCTCATCGCTCCAGTCTCCGATTTGTTAACCGAAAACTAATTCAGGTTAAGAAAGATTACTCGCAAAATTCAGCAAAAAATAAGGAATTCTGAAATTTTTATCGAAGTTATTGTTTTTAGTTGGATTTTTCTGCCGGATTTTTACTAAATAAACTCTCGATGAAATTGCTTTTATTTCAATTCAACCAAGGGTTTTGCCCCCTGCCCCGCACGGGCGACACTGGGGGCAAATACGGCTACCGATTCGTGAACGCGGCCTTCCGCTTTTCCGCGAAGGCCGCCATGCCTTCCTCCTGATCCGCCGTTGCAAACAGGGACAGGAAGAGGCGCCGTTCCGTGCGCACACCCTCGGTCAGGCTGCTTTCAAAGGCAGCATTGACCGCTTCCTTCGCCATGGCGACCGAAGGCCCGGAAAGGGCGGCGATCTTCTCACCAATCTTCAGCGCTTCCGCGATCAATTCCGCTGCCGGCACCACGCGGCAAACCAGATTGGCGCGCTCCGCTTCCTCGGCATTCATCATGCGCGCGGTCAGGATCATTTCCATGGCCTTGGACTTGCCGATGGCGCGTGTCAGCCGCTGCGTGCCGCCCGCGCCAGGGATGATGCCAAGGTTGATTTCCGGCTGGCCGAATTTTGCCGTGTCAGCCGCGATAATCAGGTCACACATCATGGCCAATTCGCAGCCACCACCAAGCGCAAAGCCGGATACGGCAGCGATCACGGGCTTTTGGATTTCCAGCACGGTTTCCCAATTGGCGCCGATGAAATCATTGAAATAGACGTCCGGGAAATTGCGATCCTTCATTTCCTTGATGTCAGCCCCCGCCGCGAAAGCCTTTTCGCTGCCGGTAATGACAATGGCCGCAATAGCGGGGTCCTTGTCAAAAGCGCGCAAGGCAGTGCCGAGTTCGATCATCAATTGATCACAGAGCGCATTCAGCGCCTGCGGCCGGTTCAACCGGATCAGCCCGGTCTTGCCGTGGGTTTCAACCAGGATCATTTCAGGCGCCATGGCGGTTCTCCTTCATCTGTTGTTGCGAATAGGGTCTTAGCACAGGCTCAGCGCTGCCGAAGCGGGCAGAAAAAGCTTGAACGTCCGGATTGCACAATGCGCTTGATCCCCGGGCATTCCGGCTGGCCGGGGCAGGCCGGGCAGGCTTCCCCTTCCCGGCCATAAACCGCGAAACTCTCCTGAAAGCGCCCCACCTCACCATCGGCCTGGACGTAATCGCGGAGACTCGACCCGCCAGCGGCAATGGCTTCGGTCAGCACCGCCTTGATAGCCGGCGCCAATTTTTCGGCCCGCGCCCCCGCGACCATATGGGCGGAACGGCGGGGGGAGAGGCCGGCGCGATACAGCGCCTCACAGACATAAATATTGCCAAGCCCCGCGATCACGCGCTGATCCAGCAGGGCAGATTTGATTGGCGTGCGCTTGCCCGCCAGCGCCTTGGAAAGCCAGGCGGGCGTGATTTCCGGCCCCAGCGGTTCCGGGCCAAGGTCAGCCAGCAGCTTGTGGTGATCCTCGGCATCCGTTGCCACCAGATCAACACTGCCGAAGCGGCGCGGGTCCACAAAGCCGATATGCCAGCCACTTTCAGTGCCAAAGGCCAAATGTTCATGCGCTTCTGGCGGGGCGTTATGGCCGCGCGCGTCCGAGAATACGCCCTGCTTGCCCTGGCGCGGCACCGGGGCCGCCCCTTCCCGCCGCGCCACCATGCGCCCTGACATGCCCAGATGGATCAGCAGGCTTTCGCCCCCTTCAAGCCGCATCAGGATGTATTTCGCTCGGCGGCGAAAGCCCATCACCCGCCGCCCGCGCAACCGTTCCGCAAGCCTGGCCGGGAAGGGAAAGCGCATGCCATCCCGCCGGGTTTCGGCCCAGGCGATGCGTTCACCTTCCAGCACGGCCTGAAGGCCGCGCATCACGGTTTCCACCTCCGGCAATTCAGGCATGGCCCCTCCCCTTTCCCCCAATTGGCGCCTATGATGCCGCCATGACTGACACCGCCGCCCCAGAGACTGATTTCGGTTACCGCAAAATCCCCAAGGCCGAAAAGGCCGGGATGGTGCGCGCCGTGTTTGAAAGCGTCGCCCCCAAATATGACGTGATGAATGATTTGATGTCGCTTGGCGTGCATCGGGTCTGGAAACGCATCTTTGTCAATGCCATCGGCGTCGGGCCGCATGATACCTTGCTCGACCTTGCGGGGGGCACGGGCGATATCTCCTTCCTTGCCATGGAACGTGGTGCGGGGCGGGTGATCCTGACCGATGTGAACCCCGCCATGCTGGAAGTGGCGCAAGGCCGCGCCTTGTCACGCGGGTTGGTCAACGGGCTTTCCTTCATGTGCGTGGATGCGGAACGCATTCCGCTGCCGGATCGCAGCGTGGAACGCGTTTCGATTGCCTTCGGGCTCCGCAATTGCACCGATAAGGATGCGGTGCTGGCCGAGGCACGGCGCGTGCTCCGCCCCGGTGGGCGCTTTCACTGCCTGGAATTCTCCAGGGTTGAGGTCGCGGCGCTGGATGCAGTTTACGATGCCTGGTCCTTCAAGGCGCTGCCCGTCATCGGTGAATATGTCGCGAAGGACCGCGCTTCCTATGAGTATTTGGCCGAGAGCATTCGCATGTTCCCGGACCAGGAAAAGCTGGCGGGCATGATGCGCCACGCGGGGCTGGAGCGTGTTTCCTACCGGAATCTATCGGGCGGCATTGTCGCCATGCATAGCGGCTGGCGGTTGTAGCCCGGCCAGAGAGCGCAAGGGTGGATCGCTTGGGCGGATCACACTACCAGGAATTCCGCGTGTTTGATCGTACCCACCAGTGATGTGATGGTCGCAAATTGTATGGCGGCGCCAGTGCCGTTTCCGTCAGCATCATAAAGCAGCGCACCAGTCGCGCTATTGAAAATGATGCGATCATCCGCATCAGCAGCAGCTGCGCCCACACGAAACGCGCCAGCCGTCAAAATGCCAGCCGTACCTATGCCGGTAAAAATGGCATCCTCAAGCAATATGGTATCCTCGGCGACACTGTAACCAGTAATAAGGTCAATCTCCCCGGGGCCGATTGCAGCATCGAATATGAAGTAATCGCTTCCTGAATCACCAATCAGCGTATCTGCCGCGGCGCCGCCCGCAAGCGTATCGTCGCCGGCATTTCCCATGAGGGAATCCGCAGCCGCGCCCCCAAGGATGCGGTCATTGCCATCACCGCCAGTCAAGCTGTCTCTGCCATCACCGCCAGAAAGCGTATCATTGCCCGCAGCTGATGACAGCAGATTGGCAAGCCCATCACCGACCAGGCAGTCATTCCCTGCGCCGGAGACCACATTTTCGATCCCCAAGATCGAATCATTGCCTTCGGCCCCCGAAGATCTTCGTGCCAAAAGATCAACCGTAACGCCTTGGGTCGTCGCGAGAAGATAAGCGTAGCTGAGAAGATCCGTGCCGCCACCGCCATCAATGCTATCCGCACCTGCACCGCCGCTGATCGTATCATTACCCCAGCCGGACGAAAGCAAATTGGCCAAACCATCGCCCAAAAGACTGTCATGCCCGCCGCCAGCCATGACATTTTCGATACCCGCGAAGGAATCATTAGCCGCCGCACCCGTCACGCGCATGCTCACCATATCAATGATCATGGCTTGGGTCGTCGCGGTCAAATCGGCATAACTCAAAAGATCAAGACCGGTGCCGCCATGAATGGAATCATCCCCAAGGCCGCCCATCAGTGAGTCATTGCCGATATCACCCAGGATGGTGTCATTCCCTTGCGCCCCGGAGAGGATATTCGCGGGTGTATCTCCGATCAGCCAGTCATGACCCGCGCCAGTGACCACATTCTCAATCCCGGCGAAGCTATCCGCTCCGGCAGCGCCCATGGTCCGGCGCGTGCTGAGATCAACGGTCATGCTGTGGCTCGCGCTCACGAAATCAGTATAGCTCAGCCAATCAGTGCCAGCGCCACCATCCAGGCTGTCATCGCCAGCCCCTGCCAGAATTGTATCACTTCCCGCGCCGGAGGAGATTGTATTGGCAAGACCATTACCGAAGATGCTGTCACTACCCGCACCGGTAATCAGGTTTTCAATGCCAATGATCGTGTCGTTGCCCGCGGCGCCAGCCGCGCTCTGCGCCACTAGATCAATGGTGACCGCATGATACGCCGTTGAAAGCGCGGCATAGTTCAGCAAATCAATGCCAGTGCCGCCGTCAATCCTGTCTGCTGAAAACTCAGTGATGATGGTATCATTGCCGTCGCCGGCGGAAATGGTGTCTTCGCCCCCGCCGGCCAGAATCATATTCGCGAAACCGTCGCCAATAAGGCAATCATTGCCCGCGCCTGCAGTAATATTTTCAATGGCGGCGACTGCACCCATCCCATCAGCGCTGATGATCCTGCCATTCGCGAGGTCAATCGTAATTCCCTGCGTGGCAGATAAGACATCAGCATAATCCAAATGATCATTGCCGGCGCCACCATCCACCCTATCGGCACCCAAGCCCGCGATAATGGTATCATCGCCAGCGCCGGCCAAGATCGTGTCATTTCCAAGTCCCGCAGACAGGAAATTCGCGAGCCCATCGCCAAGCAGGCAGTCACTGCCCGCCCCTGATACTATGCCCTCAAAACCATTAAAGGTATCATTCCCAGCCGCACCAAAAACCCGCGCAAGCAAAAGATCTACGGTCACGCCCTGGCTTGCTGCGTTGAGGTCCGGATAGCTCAGCAGATCAACGCCAACCCCACCGTCAAGCCAGTCAGCGTCAAACCCGCCCGAGGCCGTATCATTGCCCGCGCCAGCCAAAACCGTATCATTACCAAGACCAGCGGAAAGGAAATTGCTGACGCTATCACCCAACAGACAATCATTGCCGTCAAATCCCAGAAGGGTATCTGAGAAATCTCCGCTGTAGAGCGTTTCGGAGGCGACCGTCCCCTGGATCACTTTCATGCCGAAAATTTACGGGAAATTAGCTTAACGATCTGTGAAATTTGCGTCTTGGATCAAAGGAAAATAAACAACAACCCAGCATCAGCCAGTCAGCTCAACCATAAATTGAAAATGCATCAATGAAACTATCGTAGTTTCACATTGGGTGTTTAAGAAAAATCCAGATAGACGCGTCTGTCTGGATGACCAAAGAAAATTGACCATAACAACGCCCGTGCAGGAAAGCCGGATTATGTCTGGCTCGTGCTTCAACCAGCCATGTGTTCAGCACGCCAACACACGGCCGCGCGTCACGAAGCCGCAGCTGGGTTTTCCGGTCCGCCGGCTGCTTGCACCGGGTGCTTTTGCTCCATCACCAGTTCTTATGCGGATAGGGAATTTCAATCCCAAGCTCATCAAAACGGCGCTTGATCCGCCGGTTCATCTCACGCGCAATTGCCCAGCGCTGGGATGGTTCGGTCTTCAGCCGCACGCGTATCACCACGCCTGAATCGCCCAAGCGATCCACCCCCATCACATCCAGATCATCGCGGATCACAGGGCGCCAGCGCGGATCCTGGCGCATTTCGCTGGCAATCTCGCGCAGCGTTTCGGAAACCTTGTCCGTGTCCTCACGATAATCGACATTGACGTCCACCACAGCAAAGGCAAAGTCGCGCGTCTGGTTCGTCACACTCGTCACGGCGCTGAAGGGGATGATGTGCAGGCTGCCATCCACCGCGCGTAGCTTGATGGAACGGATGGAAAGCTGTTCCACCACGCCATTCAACCCACCCAATTGCACCACATCACCCACGGCTACCGCATCTTCAAACAGCAGGAAAATCCCGGTGATCACATCCTGCACCAAGCGTTGGGAACCAAAACCAACCGCGATGCCAACCACGCCGGCGCCGGCGATCAAAGGTGCGACATTGACGCCGATTTCGGTCAGCATCGAAAGCACAACAAAGATCAGGATCATCGCCATCAACGCCGTCCGCAACATGGGCAGCAACGTCCGCACCCGTGCACTTTGCGCGGCCTTTGCATCGCGTGACAGCTTATCAAGATGCCGCTGGATCGCGGCATTGATCCCCTCCCAGATCACCAAAGCCAGCGTGATCGTAAGCCCAATGGATACCAGGGAAGATACCAGCCGATTGCCAAGCTTGCCCTGACCAAACCAGGCAAAAGCCTCCAAGTCCCAGCTCTCCAGCAGGAACAAAAAGGCCATACCCCCAATGGCAAGGCTCGCGCTGCCTTTCAGCATGGGCAGATAGCGATTGGCCCGCGCCTCCAACCCCGGATAGCGCGCGGATAATTCGGGCGTGATGCGGAAGGCGCGCTTCACCAAGCGGCGCATTCCCATATCGGCGATTTTGGCGACCGACAGGATCAGAATGGTACTGAAGGAAACCTTGAGCAATCGCCAGAATCCATACTGGATTTCAAGCGCCCAGACACCCCATGCCGCGATCAACCAGGCAATCGCCACCAAATGCCAGATATCGGCGGCGCGGTCGCGCAGCATACGGAAAAACCGCCTGGCGCGGTCCGGATCTTCCCCTTCCAACAATTCCGGCGCGCGCAGAAAATCCGATGCCGACTGGCGGTTCTGCAGAATGATGATCACCAGAAAAAGCGTAACCAGCAAAAGCGCGATACGCAGGAAGGTGTCATAGGCGGACCAGGGCAGCCCGAATTGAAGCCCCGCTTCCGCCACCGCGTAGCTTGTGATCAACACCACCACAATGCGCCTTAGCCAGATGGTGGCATAGGCTGCCGTTTCATCCGTCACGGGCAGCAGCCGCAAATGGCTGGATGCTGGTGAAAACAACATGCGCGCCGCAGCCATAATGGCGCGAGAAGCGATATACGCGTTATTGGCCGTCAGCATCACAAGCTGCGTCGTTGGCAGGGGTCGCACGGCGCCGATCAGCCCATAGGAAACCAGGGCAAAGACGGCAATCGGTACCAAATCCAGCCCAAGCCGCCCCAGCACCAGCGGCACGCGCTTCAAACGCGCCCAGCCGATAGTCTCAGCTGGCGCTTGCGCATCCAGCCAATCTTTTGGCCGCCGCAGGGCGCGCATCGCCCCCCATTCCGCCAGCAATCCAAGCCCAAGCACCAAGACCAATTTCCAAGACGCATCCAATACGCGCCACTGTGTAATCGGGTCCTGCATGAGGGAGGTGAGCCAGCCTAGCACCGCCGGCAAATCGGCAATGGCCTGCACGGTGGCCACAAGTTGATCCGACAATCCCGCGAGCCGTTGCGACGCCCCCTGCAGCAACTGCGCGCCAAGCGTATTGGGCGCGAGCAAAGCAGGTTCGGTCGCATCCGTGGGGCTAGGTGGCGCTTCCTGCCCCTCGGGTGCGGCAGCGCGGAGTGCGCGGATCAATTCAGCCCTGCGCGCATCATCCTGCAGCACCTTGAGCAGCGCCTCGATCTCTGGCGAGACAACCGCACCTGCCGCCGTGCTGGCGGCAGATGGTTGCGCGACGGGATTGCCTGGTTCCGGCTGCGCCTTCGCCTGGCCCGCCAGCAATGCGAAACCCAGCACCAACACGAAACGCTGCATTATCTGGAAGATGCTCATGGCAGACTTGGGAGCCTATTGCCGGGCGCGGGTCAAGTCTTTCCATCATCCCAATTGCCGGCGGGCGACGGCGCCGTTACACCGCGCCCATGCTTGCCGCACCTTCCGTTTGGACCGTCATGATCGCCCTTTTGGGGACGCATCTGGCGGGGATGGGCGTTTTCCTCACCGTGCCGGTGCTGGCCCCCGCCATTGCTGCTGAACTCGGCATCGCCGCATCGCTTGCCGGGGTGCATACCGCGCTGGTCTATCTGGGGGCCATGGTGTCGGGGCCTTTGGCGGGGGCCTTTATCCATCGCTTTGGCGGCATTCGGGTCTTGCAGGTGGGCATGCTGATTTCGGCCTTTGGCATATCGCTTGCCATGCTCGGCCATCCGGTGGCGCTTCTCGCCTCAGCCGTTATTGCCGGGCTGGGCCATGGGCCGGTCACGCCAGCGGGCAGCCATTTACTTGCCGCCCGCACCCCGGCACGGCGCCGGGGCTTGATCTTCAGCCTGAAGCAATGCGGCGTGCCAGCGGGTGCCATGCTGATTGCCGCTGCGGTGCCGCCCATTGCGGTAGCCACCGGCTGGCGCCAGGGCGTGCTGGCGGTGGTGGTTTTTTTGGCGATTTCGGCGCTGTGCCTGCAACCGCTGCGCACCGCTTTGGACGCGGAACGCAATCCCAAGGCCGCGATCCGGGGCCTCGCGCAGATTTGGGGGGCAGCGGCTTCAAGCCTTGGTTTGCTCCGCCAATTTCCGGTGCTGCGCCGCATGACCATTATGTCGGCGCTTTATGGCGTTTCCCAATTCTGTTTTTCGACCTTTTTCGTGGTGTTTCAGGTGGCAAGCCTGGGGACATCGCTGACCGAGGCAGGCATGCGCCTTGCCCTGGCTCAGGCGGCGGGGGTGGTTGGCCGCGTGCTCTGGGGCGTGGTGGCGGACCGCACCGGCGCCGCCCCGGTCTTCGCTGGGCTTGGCATAGGCGCGGCGGTGGCCGGGCTGGCGCTATTGCTGGCCGGGCCGGGCTGGCCGGGCTTCTTCATCATCCTGGCCGGCATGCTGATGGGCGCAACGGCCATTGGCTGGAATGGCGTATTTCTGGCCGAAATGGCGCGGTTGGCGCCGGCGGGGCAGGTCGGCGGCACCACGGCGGCGGCGGGTTTCGTCTTTGGCCTTTCCATGCTGGTGGCACCGCCCTTCTTTTCCCTGCTGGTGGACCTCAGCGGCGGTTATGAGGCCGGATTTGCACTTTGCGTCATCACCGCGCTGATCGGCTCAGCGCTCGCCTGGTCGGTGCGGGGCGGGGCTGTCTCCCGCGCGTGAAAGCGTGTAAAGTCAAGCCATGATTACAATACTCACCATTCTGGTTGCGTTTGCCATGCTGGCCACGGTTGGCGTGCTCTTTGCCGGGATTCTGGGCATGGCCGGCGGCAAGGCGAACCCCAAAACCGCCAATTGGCTGATGCGCTGGCGCATCATTTTCCAATTCATCGCGGTTGGGCTGTTCGTTATTCTGCTTGTGCTGTTGAAAAGCTGAGGCGCCGCGGGGGCCCGCAACGCCAAGCTTTCCGGGCCATGAAACGCGTCAGGGCTGCATATGCGCCCCACCACACTGCACCCAATTCTGCCCGGTAATGAAGGAAGCGCCTTCGGACAGCAGGAAGCAGATCAAGGGTGCGACTTCCGATGGCTGCGCCACGCGATTAAGCGGAATGCGCGCCAGGGTGCGTTCACGGAAGCGTTCTGAACGGATCACCTCGGTCATTGGTGTTTCCACCGTGCCGAAGCCAACGCTATTCACGCGAATGCCATAACGCGCCCATTCGCCCGCCGCGGTCATGGTGATGCCGAAAAGACCAGCCTTGGCTGCGGAATAATTCACCTGCCCAATGCTGCCCCTTTTCCCGGCAGTGGAGGAGATATTCACAATCGCCCCCGGCCTTTCTTCCCCGGCGCGCGCGCGTTCGATCATGTGCTTGCCGACGGCCTGCTGCATCAAATGGCAGCCGGTCAAGTTCACATTGATCACTTCCTGCCATTGGTGGAGCGTCATTTTCTCGATCATCGCGGGGCGCGTGATGCCGGCGCAATTCACCAAGCCATGCACAGCACCGAAACGCGCCACCGCATCCGCCACGCATTGCGGGCCAAATTCTTCTTCCGCCACATCGCCTTCCAAAGCCATGGTGCGGTCGCCGGCAAGCGCTTCGGCCACCAGCATCAGGGTTTCGCGATTGCGTTCCACCATTACCAGATTGCCGCCAAGCCCCAGCACCAATTCGGCAATGGCGCGGCCAATCCCCTGCCCCGCGCCGGTTACGATGATGGTTCTGCCTGTCAGCGCCATCGGATTCATCGTATTCGTTTCCTTCCTTGTTTCATCTGCAAGAATTGCTTGTTAGTTCAACCGCAAGCCACGGATCAAGTCAGGGCTTGGCTTGGCGTCCCCGCGTTCAACGCGCTTCACAATATCGGTCAGCGCCGCATTGGCCGGCGCATCAATGCCGATGGTCGCACCCTTTTCCACGACAAAGCCGTTCAGATATTCAATCTCTGTCCGCCGCCCCTTCACCATATCCTGGCCCATGGAAGGCCGATGCGCGCCGCCGCCACCCTTGGATGTTTCAGCCAGGCGATGCTCATCATAGGTTTGGCGCGCTGCCGCATCGCCCTCACCGGCGCGGGCGATGATCTCAGGGTCAAGGTGGAAAACCTCCTCCAGATCATAACCCAGCGCCTGACCAATGCGGATCGCTTCAGACCCCAAGCGCGCCGCAAAGCCGCGAATGGCATCATCCGCCACCATATCGCGCGTTGTAAGCCCCGTGCAGGCGGAAAGCCCATTGCCCATGACATTGGCCACCAGTTTGGACCAGCGTTCGCCCCAAAGATTGCTTGTGGTCAAAGCACTATCGGTCAGCCCCACCAGCTTCGTGATGTGTTCCGCGCGCGGCGAAATCCGCCCATGCGGTTCGCCCACGCGAAACACCGTATGCGCTGTTCCGCTTTTGCCCGCCGCGCGCCGCACATGGCCTGGTTCGGCCAATTCCACCGTGATCAGGCTCGCAATCGCCCCCAGCACGCGGCCCCAGCCGACAATGCCCGCGATCACTTCCTCATTGATGCAATTTTGCAAGGATACCACATAGCCATTGGGCGAAAGATACTGCGCGATCATCGTCGTCGCCCAGGCCGTGTCATATGATTTCATGCACATGAAGGCGATGTCTATCGGCTTTTCCTTTGCCAGCGCCTGCACTTCCGTCAAATGCAGCGCGCGCGGCATCACGGTAAATTCCGGCACATCGCGCAAATGCGTGATGCGAAGGCCGGTCTTGCGCATTGCCTCCACATGCTCAGGCCAGGGGTCAATGAAGGTCACATCCTCCCCCGCCTGGACCATATGCGCGCCGGCATAGCCGCCAACCGCGCCCGCACCGAAAATCGCTATTCTTGGCTTCATCGCGTTTCCCCAACCAATACGCGGGGGATGCTCCGCCCGGAATCGCCCGGCGGCAAGAGGGGGTCAGTGTTGCGCCTTGATCGCGTCCTCAATCGCAAGCGCCCATTTCAACGCGCGCCGCCCGGCGTCGCCATCCACCACCACTGGCCCCTGTCCCTGGCAGGCCGCAATGAAGGCCGCCTGTTCCGCTTCCAGACTGTCATGATCCGTCCAAGTGGCGCGATCCACGCCATGGCCCGGCATGGTCTCGACTGGTTCCGCCCCGCCCCGGCGCAGCACGGCGAGTGAGCGCGTCAGGAAATCCACCGCCAATTCGCCTTCGGTCCCCAGCACACGAAGCCGCCTTTCCATGGCCAGCGAAACGCGGGAAGCCGTGATGGACGCCGCCCGCCCGCCGGAAAACCTGAGCCGCGCCACGGCGAAATCCGGATGATCGGAAGCAATGGCAGCCCCCACCGCCTCCACCGCCTCAGGCTCGCCCCCGGCCAATTCCATGACCAAGTCTAAATCATGGATCATCAGGTCCAAAACCACGGAGACATCCAGGCTGCGCGGGCGGAAGGGCGCGGCGCGCACGGCCTCAAAAGATAGCGCCCGCCCGCCAGAGGGTGCCCCCATCACGGTGCGGAAAGCCGTCGAAAACCGTTCAATATGGCCGACTTGCAGCAACCGCCCCTGCTTGGCGGCCAGCGCGATCAGCCGATCCGCCTGATCAAGGCTGGCCGCGATGGGTTTTTCGATAAAGACATGCCGCCCCGCCTGAAGCGCCTGTTCGGCCAGCGCGTAATGGAAGCGCGTAGGCGCGGCGATGATTACCGCCTCGGCCGCCGCGATCACGTCCCCCGGCGTCAGGGCCGGGGCGCCCACCTCCCCGGCGATCTGGGCGGCCCGGTCAGCCGAGGCATCATGCAGGCCAATCAGGTGGATTGCGGGGTTGGCGGCGGCCTTGAGCGCATGGAATCGGCCGAAATGACCGACCCCTAAAATGCCCAGGCGCAGTTTTGCGGGGTTCACATTCATGCGGGAAAGCTACACCTAACCGGGGCGGGCTTGCATCCCCTTGGGTGCCTCGCCATTGTCCGCCCGCTCAACCAGGGGATTCCACCCGCCCATGCTACATTTCGCGCGCTGGAAACAGGCTGTCATTCTCGGCGTTTGTCTGCTCGGGGTGGTGCTTTGCCTGCCCAACCTCATGCCGCGTTCGGCCTTTCCATCCTGGATGGAACCCCGCCAGATCAGCTTGGGGCTGGATTTGCGTGGCGGGTCTTATCTGCTGCTGGAAGTGGATTTGAATACTGTCGTGCGGGAAAGGCTGGAATCCGCGGTGGATGGCGTGCGCGGCAAGCTCCGCACTGCGAATATCCGCTATGTGAACCTGGCCGCCGATGCGCCCAATCGCCGCATGGGTTTCCGTGTGCTGGACTCAGCGCAAGCCAGCGCCGCGGCGGCGGCTTTGCGTGAATTGGCCGAACCCGTGACTTTGCCCACCGGGCAGAATGTCCCGGATATTGAGGTCACCACCGCCCCCGATGGCACCGTCACGGCCACACTCAGCGAAGCCGGGCTGCGCGCCAAGGCGAGTGCGGCGGTCGAGCAATCCATCGAAATCATCCGCCGCCGCGTGGACGAAACCGGCGTCGCTGAGGCGCTGATCGCCCGCCAAGGCCAGTCGCGCATTCTGGTGACGCTGCCCGGCGTGGAAGACCCGAATCGGATCAAGGATTTGCTGGGCCGCACCGCGCGCATGACCTTCCATTTGGTGGATGAAGGCGCCAATCTGGCCGGCAGCCCGCCGCCAGGCGTCATGTTCCTGCCGAGTGAACGCCCCGGCGAACGTGTGGCGGTGCGCCGCAGTGTCGCGGTGGATGGCAAGAACCTGACCAATGCGCGTGCGGGTCAGGATTCGCGCACTGGCGAATGGGTGGTGAATTTCACCTTTGATGGCACCGGCACCAGGCGCTTTGCCGATATCACCCGCGCCAATGTCGGGCGCCCCTTTGCCATTGTGCTGGATGACAAGGTGATCAGCGCGCCGGTGATCCGTGAGCCCATCACCGGTGGCCAGGGTCAGATCAGCGGTTCCTTCAGTGTGCGCACGGCGAATGATCTTGCCGTGCTGCTGCGCGCCGGCGCGCTGCCGGCACCGCTCACGATTGTGGAAGAACGCACGGTTGGCCCGGAATTGGGTGCGGATGCCATTCGCGCGGGTATGATCTCACTCGCCTTCGGGACGCTTTTCGTCTTCCTCTATATGGGCTTTGCCTATGGGATTTTGGGCTGGTTCGCCAATATCGCGCTCGCATTCAATATCGTGCTGCTGATGGCGGGGCTTACCGTTCTGGGCGCCACTTTGACCTTGCCTGGCATTGCCGGGATTGTGCTGACGCTTGGCACGGCGTTGGACGCGAATATCCTGATCAATGAACGCATACGGGAAGAAGTGAAAAACGGCCGAACGCCGATCAATGCGTTGGAAGCGGGCTATACCAAAGCATCCGGCACCATCCTTGATTCCAACCTGACAAACCTGATCGCCATGGCCTGCTTGTATGGTTTTGGCTCGGGCCCGGTGAAGGGTTTTGCCGTCACGGTCGCCATCGGGACCATCGTGCAAATGTGGACCGCAACCGTGCTGACACGGCTTTTCGCTTCCTGGTGGTATCGCGCCACACGGCCCAAGGAATTGCCGGTCTTCCAGCGCCCGGGTCTTTCGCTGCTCGAGCGGCTGCGCCGCCCGCTGTTTCGCATCTTCCCTGATGGCACGCGCATTCCCTTCATGCGCGGCGCCAAGATGGGGCTCATTATCTCTGCTGTGCTTTCAACACTATCGGTGGCCATTGCCTTCCACCCAGGGCTAGAGAAAGGGATTGATTTCAAGGGCGGCGTTGAGATGGAAATCCGCACCCCCGGTCCTGGCGATATCAGCGTCTTGCGCGGCGCGGTTGGCGGTCTTGGGCTTGGGGATGCAACACTTCTGCAATTCGGCGACCCTTCCACCTTCGCCCTTCGCCTGCCCGCGCAAGGTGACGAAGGCGGCGTGCAAAGGGCGGTCACTGCGGTGCGAGAGGCTTTTGAAAAGGCCGCCCCCGGTACGCGCATTCTCCGCGTTGAAGCGGTTGGCAATCGTGTGTCGGATGAGCTTTTCCTGGGCGGGTTGATGGCGCTTGGCCTCAGTTTTCTTGCCATGCTGATCTATATCTGGATCAGGTTTGAATGGCAGTTCGGCATCGCCGCCATCACCACGCTGATCCTGGATGCCACAAAAACCATCGGCTTCATGGTGCTGTTCGGCGTTGAGTTCAATCTGACAACGGTTGCTGCGATCCTGACCATCATCGGCTTTTCGGCGAATGACAAGGTCGTGGTATTCGACCGCATGCGGGAGAATTTGCGCAAGTTCAAAGCCATGCCGCTGGACCAATTGGTTGATCTTTCGATCAATGAAACCATGAACCGCTCACTCGGCACATCCATGACCTTGCTGCTTTCCGCCCTGCCTTTGGCGCTGTTTGGCGGCGATACGCTGTCTGGCTTTGCTTGGGTCATGGTGGTCGGCATTGTGATTTCGGCGGGCTCATCGGTCTTTATCGCAGCGCCCATCGTGCTGTTCACCGGGCGCAACAGGCTTCGCATGCCGGATGCGGCGCTTTCGGATAAGGCCGAGGCCACCGCCACCAGATAAAACCAATTCCCAACCCCAAGGATGCTGTTACACTTCAGCAAAGTCATCCAGGGGTTGGGGCGCGTGGTAGAGCGCAAGAACAAAGCGGATCAGGGTAACGGGACAAGCCGTGCAATGCCGCGCACCTCAAGAACCGCCCTGGCGGAACGGGAGCAGGAATTGCGCGCAGCACTTGCCGGGCGCGCCTTGCTGCTGCGCTATCAGCCCATCATTCGCCTACGTAATGGCCATGTAGCTGCGCTTGAAGGCCTGGTGCGCTGGCCGCGCCAGGAAGCCCTATTGCAGGCGGGCGCCTTCGTGCCTTTGGCGGAAAAGCTCGGCTTGGCGCTTGACCTGACCCATGCCGTGCTGGAACGCGTGGCGCATGATTGGCAGCAGACGCCTTCCCCAAAGGGTGGGCTTGCGGTGAATATGCCGCTCAGTGTCATGTTGCTGCCAGAAATGCCCGCGCTCTTGGCCGCCATGCTCAAACAACATGGCGCGCGGCGTGGGCCTTTGCTGCTGGAATTGACCGAAACCGAGGCCATTCTTGATCGAGCGCGCCTACGCCGTGCGTTGCTTCGCCTGAAGCGGCTTGGCGTGTCGGTGTTGCTGGATGATGTGACGCTTGGTGATCATCGCTGGCGGCTTGCAAGCCTGCCTTTTGCCGGCGTGAAACTGGACCGCAGCGTGACCGAGGCGCTGCCGCATCAGATGCGCGCCCGGCATTTCCTGCGCCGTATCCTGACCGATTCCCACGCCAAGGGCCGCTATGTGATTGCCGAGGGCGTTTCAACCCCCCTTCTCCGCCGCGCCACACGCGCGCTCGGCGTGGATTTCGCCCAAGGCTTTCTGCTTGGCCAGCCAGAACCGCCGCAGCAAAACCGCGGCGGCCAGACGCGCCTCAGCCCTGCCAGGCGCGGCGGTAGAGCGCCATGATCGCTTCGGCATCCGGCACCGCCGGGTTATTGGCCGGGCTGCCTGAAGCCAAAGCCTGCGCTGCCATGGTGGGCAGCAGCCCATCCCATTTCGCCGCATCAATGCCGTAAGCTGCCGGGGTCGGCACCGCCAATTCGCGGTTGAGCGCCGAAAGCTCCTCAAGCAGTTTTGCCCCTGCGCTTTGATCACCCTCATCCCGGCCTGCGACGCCAATGGCCCGCGCCGCCTCGGCGTAACGGGGAAGCGCGGCATTGAGCGAATAGGCCGTGACAGCAGGCAAAAGCATGGCGTTGGAAAGCCCATGCGGCACATGGAAATGCGCCCCGATCGGGCGCGACATGCCATGTACCAACGCGACCGAGCTATTGCTGAAGGCAAGCCCCGCGAGTGTGGCCCCCTTCATCATGGCTTCGCGCGCCGCGGCATTCTTCGGGTCCTGATAAACGGTGCGCAGATTGGGCCCGATCAGGCGCATGGCGCGTAAAGCATATTCATCCGATTCCGGATTGGCGCGGCGGGACACCAGGGCTTCCAGCGCATGGGTCAGGCTATCAATGCCGGTATCGGCGGTGGTGCGCGGCGGCACGCTGAAGGTCAGTTCGTAATCCACAATCGCGGCCAAGGGCAGCGCGCCAAGCCCCGCGATCAGCATCTTCTCATCGGTTTCGGTATCGGTGATGACGGTGAAGCGCGTGGCCTCACTGCCCGTCCCCGCCGTGGTTGGGATGCAAATCACCGGTAGCGCCGCCTTATTGGCCTGGGCCGGCACCTTGAAGTCGCGCATCTTGGCACCTGCTGGCGCGGCGGCCAGGATGGTCATGGCCTTGGCGGTATCCATCGGGCTGCCGCCACCAAAACCGATCAGGCAATCATAATCGCGCCCCTGCATGGCAGTGACACCGGTGGCGATGACGGTATCAGTCGGGTCCGGCACGGTATCGCTGAAGACGCCATAGCTGATGCCCGCCGCCTTCAAAGGTGCGAGCAGTTTTTCAACCGTGCCGGAAGACACCATCCAGGGATCGGTCACCACCAGCGGGCGCGACAGGCCAAATTGCGCCAGCACGGAAGCCGCCTGGGCAAGGGAGCCGCCGCCCATCACCAACAAGCGTGGGGAGACAAAATTCGTGATCACTGCACGCCCCCTTCGCGGATCATATTGATAATGCCGGAGAAATCCTTATCCCCGCCGCCGCGTTCCAGATATTGCCGGAACAGCGAAAGCGCATGGGCGCCAATCGGCGATGCGGTGCCCACCTGTTCCACCGCTTCCTGCGCGAGGCCCAAATCTTTGGCCATGAGTGCCGCCGCAAAGCCGGGCTTGTAATCCCGATTGGCAGGGCTGGCCGGCACCGGCCCCGGCACCGGGCAATAGCTGGAAAGCGCCCAGGAATTGCTGGTGGAGGTGGAACACACGTCAAATAGCGCCTGATGCGAAAGCCCAAGCTTTTCTGCCAGCACAAAGGCTTCCGAAGTGACGATCATGCTCGCTGCCAGCATCATGTTATTGCAGAGCTTCACGCCCTGCCCCGCGCCCGCCGCGCCGCAATGAATGACATTGCGCCCCATCTGCTTCAGGATCGGCTCGGCACGTGCGAAATGCTCTGCCGTGCCGCCCACCATGAAGGTCAGCGTGCCGGCTTCCGCGCCCATGGTCCCGCCAGAGACCGGCGCATCCACAAAGGCGCGGCCAGATTTCGTCGCAACATCGCGTGCGGTTGCAACATCAATGGTGGAGCAATCAATCAGTAGCGCATCCGGCGCGCTGGCCGCCGCCATGCCACCCGCGCCAAGCCAGGCATCGCGCACATGCTGGCCCGCCGGCAGCATGGTGATGACAATCTCCGCCCCGCGCGCCGCATCGGCAGCATTGGCTGCCGCCTTGGCGCCATTGGGCGTGACCGAGGCAATGGTGGCGGGCACGATGTCAAACACCGTGACCTCATGCCCCGCCTTCAGCAGGTTGCGCACCATATGCGCGCCCATATTGCCAAGACCAACAAAGCCGATGCGTGCCATGGCTTGCTTCCTTTCCTTAAAATTCAACGGGTTTTGGGCTTGAGCGAGAGCCGCTTGGCAGCCTCACCAGAACGGCGCGCGGCCAGGCGCGCCAGGATATCTTGCGGCCAGGGCGCCACGCGCCGCTTGGTCAAATCAATACTTAGGTACAGCACCTCATTCTCCGCAACCTGCCAGCCTTCCTTCGCATGGTACATCACATGCCGGCAGAGCAGGCGCTTATCATCATAATCCAGGACGATGCTTTCACAGGCGAGTGGCGCGCCTTCGCGCACTTCGCGGATATAGGCCTGCCAGCTTTCAGCGGCGAAAGTGCCCATGCCGCGCGCGCGATACTCAGGCCCGAAACCGAGATCGAGCCACTGCACATCGCAAGCCATGTCGAAGACAACAAGGTAATAGGCCAGATTCATATGGCCGTAGTGATCCACCCAGGCGGGCTTAACCTCAGTTAGGATCGGGCGTTCGGTCATGGGCGGAGGTCTGGGGGCGGTTGCCCGCCCCCACCCCGTTCAGTGGATGTCTTCGGATTTCGCCAAAGCTTCGCGCAGCTTGGCGATATTGAAGCCAGAGGCGCGCGCCATATCCAGGATCACGGCTTCCTTTCGCGCGCCAAGATCAATCGCCGCCGGGATTTTCGTCACCACATCATGCGGGATCACCACCGCGCCGTGATGGTCGGCATGGATCACATCATCGTGGGATACCTGCATACCATGGATGGTCACTTCGCATTTCAGCGCGACGATATGGACATAGGAATGCGAGGGGTTTACCACCCCGGCAATGCCCTGAAAGCCCGGCGCAAACATCTCAAGGTCGCGCACCGAACCATTGGTCACCACGCCAAGCGCGCCAAGGCCCTTATGCACCGCGCTATTCACTTCACCCCAAAAGGCGCCAACACCTGGGGTGTCGTCCAAATCCTGCAAGCAAACGATTGTCGGCAGTGCGGCATCGGCGACATATTCATACCAGCCAATGCGCATGGCCTTATCGGCATCCTTGCTGCGGCCGGATGGGAAGGCGGCGCGCTGCGTGCCGGTGCGCGCCAGGCCGCAAATCGGCGGGAGTTTGCGGTCCACCGCCACAAAGGGGCGCACGGTGAAGCCGTAATTGCGCCGATGGGGTGCGACCACTTCCAGCGCATTGCAGATGGTGGGCGTATCCCAGGCGCGCAGCGCTTCAAGGTCGGCGGCGGTAAAGGGGTATTTGCTCATGTCAAGGTTTCCTCCTTGGGCGCAGCATCGGGCGGACGGCGCTTCCGGTCAAACCCCATCAATCCGCCTGCACATTCCCCTGCCGCACCACCTCAAACCAGCGCTTGCGCTCACTCGCGACCAGCGCCGCGTAATCGGCGGGCGGGCCGCCGCGCGGGGTGGTGCCGCGCGCGGCCAATTGCTGGCGCACCGCCGGGTCATTCAGCGCGGCCTGCGCCACTTCCGCCATACGCGCCACCACAGCGTCTGATGCCGATTTATGCGCATGCAGGCCAAACCAGGCCTCAGCCTCAAACCCCACAAGGTTGAACTCGGCGCCCAATTCGGAAACGGCAGGCACATTGGGCAAAGCGGGCAGGCGTTCGCGCGATGTCACGGCGAGTGCCAGCACATTGCCATTCTGGATTTGCGGCAGCGCGGTTGGCAGATTGTCTATCAGGCTATCCACCTCGCCGCCGATCACCGCGGTCATGGCCGGGCCAGCGCCGCGATAGGGCACATGCTGCACGCGCACGCCCGCCAATTGGTTGATCACCTCCCCGGTCAGATGGGTTGAGGTGCCATTGCCGGCCGAGGCGAAATTGCGTTCCCCGGGCTTCGCCTTGGCATCGCGCAAAAAGGCGCGCAAATCGCCCCCCGGAACGCGGCGCGGATTGGCGACCCAGACATTGGGCACTGTCACCACGAGCGTCACAGCGCGGAAATCGGCTTCCGGATCATAAGCAAGGTTCCGATAAAGCGCCGGGCCAATGGCGTGAGAGGCAATCTGGCTCAAGAACAGGGCGTGATCATCGGCTTCGCGCGCAAAGCGCCCGGCGGCAAGTGTGCTGCCCGCACCTGGCTGGTTTTCGACAACGACATTGCGGCCGAGCCTTTCACGCATGGCGCCGGCGATCAGCCGCGCCACGACATCCGTGGTTCCCCCCGGCGGGAAGGGGCAGATCAGGCGCAAATCCTTGTTGGGCCAGGCGGCCTGCGCGCGAAGCGCGGGGGCAGCGAGCAGCCCGGCAGCGGCGGCGATGGTGGTGCGGCGTGTGATCATTGTCATGAGGTGAAAGCTCCTTCCCGGTTGACGCAAGGCTTTGCCTGAATTGCCGCCCCTGGCAAGATGGCAGTGATGGAGCACCCCGCATGACCGAAAAACCCGAAACCTTGCCGACCCATGATGTCGCGGGGCGCTTCGCCGCGCCGATTGACCAAAGCGCGCATGAACCCACCCATTGGGAGAAGGAGGCCGACGCGATCCGCCTGCTGCTGGCCGACAAGAAGCGCCAGATTTTCACCACCGATGAAAGCCGGCGCGTGCAGGAAGCGCTGGACGCCGAGACCTATTGGAAGCTGCCCTATTATGAGCGCTGGATTCACGGTTTTTCGAGCTTGCTCAAGGAAAAGGGCGTGCTTCAGGAAGCTGCTTTGGTGACGGAAGAAGCGCGGCTGCGCGCCGCCGGTGAAGACAAGGTGGAAGACCCGCCCGGCGGCCATCACCACCACCATCATGATCACGACCACGACCACGACCACGACCATGATCATGATGACCACCCCTATCAGGAAGATGATGATGCGGGGGTTGCCGTGCTGTCACCTCTGCAATTGCGCGGGCGGGCGGTGCGTAATTTGCTGATCGCGCGCGGCATTCTGACCGCGGCTGAAATCCGCACGCAGATTGAGGCGATGGATAGTCGGGGTGAGCATCTCGGCGCTCGGGTTGTCGTGCGCGCCTGGACTGATCCCGGCTTTGCCGCGCGGCTTGCCGAAGATGCCGGCGCGGCGGTGGAAGAATTGGGGCTTTCGCGGGGGGAGACTGTGCTGACGGCGCTCTTCAACACGCCGGATGTGCATAACCTTGTCGTCTGCACGCTTTGTTCCTGTTATCCGCGCAGCGTGCTGGGCCGCCCGCCCGCCTGGTATAAAAGCCGCGCCTATCGCGCCCGCGCAGTGCGGGACCCGCGCGGGGTGCTGGCGGAATTCGGCACGCATCTGCCGGAAGGCACCAGCATTCGCGTGCATGATAGCAATGCGGAGCTGCGCTATCTGGTCGTACCGCGCCGGCCTGCGGGCACCGAAGGGTGGGATGCGGCGAAGCTGGAGCAGCTTGTCACGCGCGATGCGATGATTGGGGTGACGGAAGCGCGGCAGCCGTGATTGAAGCATTTTCAAGCCAAGTGGAATCACTTGGCGACTCGGAAAATGCGATCAAAGAAACATTTGGAGCGTCTCCCGTGACCGAAGGTGAACGGGAGACGCTCTAAAAGCCAAGCCTTTCAGCGTATCGCCCCCGCCAATCCGCCCCGCTGATCCAGCGCTTGAGTGAAGCCGCATCGGCGGCCTCACCACTCAGCGCCGCCATCGCGCGCCACATCAGCGCCAGATTGCAGGAAATCACCGGCGCGCCCTCCACTTCCGGCTGCGCCAGAATGGCGCCGAGGGTGGGCATGCCGGTGCCCAGCAGAATAATCGCCTGAACGCCCGCACCCCGCATGGCGGCAAGTGCGGCGCTGGCATCGCCCTCGGCCAGGGCATAGATCGGGTGGAAGGCCGCGCCCGGCGTCGCCATGGCGACAACCCGCGCCACCTCAAACCCCCGCGCCTTCCAATACCCCACCGAGGCTTCGGTCAAATCCGGCGGATAGGGTGAAACCAGGCCGATGCGTTTGGCGCCCAGCGCAGCAAAGGCATCACACACCGCGCGGCCCGCAGTGATGAAGGGCGCGCGGGTGGAAAGGCGGGCGATGGCGGCATCCTCGGCCTCCGGCCCCACCAGATAGGATGAACCCGTGCAGGCAAAGGCAATGGCGCCAAGCGGCGCATTGGCGAATTGCGCGCAGGTGGCATCCAGCCCCGCGACATAATCGCGCAGCCGGTCATTCAGGCTGGGCTTGGTGCTGACCAGGCGCGCGGTCAGCATCGCGGTCGCGGGTGGCAGCAGCAGGGAAAACTCCGGCTCCACCGTGGTATTGGCCTGCGGCGTCAGCACCCCAAGCAGGCCGTTGCGGGCATAGGCAAGCGACATGGTATCCTCCGCCGCCATGAAGACATGGCCGGGGGTTCCGGTCTATGGAACGCCTTAATTCCCGAGGAATCACGCCATGAAAATCTCCCATCGTCGTGCCGTGCTGGCCGCCATGCTTGCAACCCCTGCCCTGGCAGCGGGCGCGCAAACCGCGCGGCCCATCCGCTTCATTGTTCCCTTCCCGCCCGGTGGCACGGCAGATTTGCTGGCGCGCCTGGTGGCACGCGAAATGGAAGCGCGGCTTGGCGCGCCGGTGGTGGTCGAAAACCGCGCTGGTGCGGGTGGCGTTGTGGGCAGTGATTCGGTCGCCAAAAGCGCCTCTGATGGCACGACCATTTTGCTGTCCAACATCGCCTCCCAAGGCATCGCCCCGGCCATCCTGCCCACCATGCCCTATGATGTGCTGCGCGATTTCACGCATATCGGGCTGCTCGCCGCGGTGCCGAGTGCGATTGCGGTTTCAGCCACCGGCCCCTGGCAGAGCCTGCCCGCGCTGATTGCCGCCGCACGCGAAAAACCGGGCAGCATTCGCTTCGGGTCCAATGGCAATGGTACATCATCCCACGCCAAGCTTGAAATCCTGAAGCGGCTGGCCGGCGTTGACATTACCCATGTGCCCTATCGCGGCGCGGCGCCGGCGGCGACTGATGTGATTGCCGGCAATATTGATGGGCTGATCGCGGCCATTCCCGATGTTGGGCGCAATGAAAGGCTGCGCTTGCTTGCCATGACCACGCCGGAACGCCTGCCGCGCTGGCCGGATGTGCCATCCGTGGCGGAGCTTGGCCTCGGGCAATTGGTGGCGGCGAATTGGTTCGGCATCAGCGGCCCGGCGGGCATTCCGGCGCCGATTGCGGATCGGCTCAATGCCGCGCTGGTAGAAAGCCTGGCCGCGCCCGCCATCACCGAACGCCTGGGTGAATTGGGCGCTGCCCCCAATCGGCTGGACCGCGCTGCCTTCACCGCCCTGGTGGAAGCCGACATGAAGCGCTGGGCGCAGATTGTGCGCGACGCGGGGATCAAGGCGGACTAAGCCCCGCCTGTGTCTTGCACCAGCGCGCCACCTCCTCATGCGTCGCGAACCAGACATCGCCAAAACTTTTCATATGCTGCACCAACCGATCAAGCAGCGCGATGCGGCTGCGGTGGCCGATCACATGCGGGTGCATGGTGAGCAGGAACAAACCCCCTTCGCGATAGGCGCCTTCGAATTCGGCGGTGAACACCTCCTCCACGCTTGAAGGGGGCGTATAGGGGCGGAGTGCCGAAAAGCGCAGCATATTGAAGTAAACCGCATCATCGCGGATCCATTCCGGTGGCAATTCGACAATGCCGGTGGGCTCACCCTTGTCGAGCAATTCATAGGCATCATCATCGGCCATCAGCGATGAATCATAAAGCAAACCCAATTCGCGGATGATGGAAAGCGTGTCCACCGAAAAATCCCAGGATGCGGTGCGAATGCCAACCGGGCGCCGGCCTGTCAGCTTTTCCAGAGTATCGGCAGCGCGGAAAGTAAGGTCCCGTTCCACACCCGGCGGCAATTGCGTATTGGCCTCATGGATCCAGGAATGGATGCCAATCTCATGGCCTTCATCCGCGACACCGCGCACCTCCTCCGGGTGCAAAAGCGCGGAGACTGCGGGGTAGAAGAAGCTTGCCTTGATGTCATGGCGGGCAAGCAGGGCGCGAATGCGCGGCACACCTTGCCGAGCACCGTATTGCCCCTGGCTGATGCGCATGGGGCTTTCATCGGCATCGCGCAGCGGAATGGTTTCGTGATCCGCGTCGAAGGAAAGCGAAACACAACAGCGCGCCCCATTCGGCCAGGAAGCCGGCGCCAGTGACCGCCCGGCGCGGGCGCGGCCCACAATCTCGCGCCATTGCGCTTCGGGCCATTCCCAGGGTTTGGCGGGTTTGTCATTCATCAGGGGTTCTCCTGCCTGCAATCAGACGGCATGCTGCACCCATAGCCAGGATACCGGAACCCCCATGAGTGATACCGATCCCGCCCTGATGTCTGCCGAGACCCTGCTTGGCCTTTACGCGCGCCGGCGGCTTTCGCCGGTGGAGGCGCTGAAGGCCGTGATGGAACGCGTCGCGCGCTATAATCCTTGGGTAAATGCCTTTGCGGCGATGAACCCGCGCGCCTTGCAGGCCGCAGGTGAATCGGAAGCGCGCTGGCAGGCCGGCAGGCCCATGGGTGCCTTGGATGGCGTGCCCGCCACGGTGAAGGATTTGCTTTACATGGCGGGCTTCCCGACACGGCGTGGCAGCCGCAGTACGGATACGACACCCGCCACTGAAGACGCCCCCGCCGTTCTTGGGCTGAAGCAAGCCGGTGCAGTGATCATCGGCAAGACCACCACGACGGAATTCGGCTGGAAATCGCCAGGCGATTGCCCCTTGCATGGCATCACGCGCAATCCCTGGAACCCCAAGCGCACGCCAGGGGGGTCTTCTTCCGGTGCTGGGGCGGCAGGCGCGGCCTGTTTCGGGCCGCTCCATATCGGCACCGATGCAGGCGGTTCCATTCGCATCCCAGCCGCGTTTTGCGGGCTGGTCGGGATGAAGCCGTCCTTCGGGCGCATTCCGCAATGGCCGCTTGGCGCCTTTGGCCATGTCGCCGTGGCCGGCCCCATGACGCGGACGGTGCGCGACGCCGCGCTGATGTTTGGCGCCATGGCGCGGCATGATCTGCGCGACCCCTATGCGCTGCCGGATGATCCGCGCGATTGGCTGGATGGCATAGAAGATGGCGTGGCGGGGCTGCGTGTCGCGGTGGTGCGCCGCATGGGCTTTGCGCCACCCTTGGATGCGGACGGCGAAGAAGCACTGGCCGCCGCCGCGCGGCTTTTGGAAGAACAAGGCGCAATTGTAGAGGAAGCCGATCCCGGCCTGCCCGATACCCGCGCCATTTTCGGCCGCGTCTGGGGTGTCGCTTTGGCGCGCATTATCGCTACCACGCCTGAGGATAAGCGCGACTTGCTCGATGCCGGCATTGCCGAGGTGGCAGCGCGCGAAGGTGAAATGCTCGCGGTGGATTATTTGGCCGCCGAGGCAATGCGCCTGGAAGCCGCCCATGCCATGGCGCGGTTTCATCAGCGCTATGATCTGGTGCTGACTGCCTGCACGCCGACGGCTGCTTTTGCTGCGGATCAGCCAACCATCCGCCCGGCGGAATCGCTCTGGCGCGATTGGGCGCCCTGGACCTTCGCCTTCAACCTGACGCGCCAACCGGCGATTTCCGTGCCGGTGGCTTTGGATGGGGAAGGCGTGCCGCGTGCGGTGCAAATGGTGGCACCGCTTTACCGCGACGATCTGGCGCTGCGCGGCGCGCGGGCCTTGGAACGCGCGGCCAGCCTGCCCCTGGCGAATCCTGCGGAAAGCGCTACCTGAGACGCTGGATGACAGTGAGGATGAAGTAATGCGTTTGGTCACTTTTTCGGATGGTTCGGGCACACGTATTGGCGCGCTGGACGCGGCAGGTGCCGTGCGCGATATCGGCGCTGCCGCGCCATCGCTGCCGCGGGATATCCTTGGCCTGATTGCGGCGGGCGCAGCAGCGCTGGCGGCGGCGCGCGATGCGCTGGGCAAGGCACCGGTGGTGACGGGTGCAAAAATCCTCGCCCCCATTCCGCGCCCGCCGAAGAACGTGTTCTGCGTCGGAAAGAACTACCATGAACATGCCAAGGAATTCGCGGGATCGGGCTTTGATGGCGGGGCGAAGGATGTGGTGCCGCCCTACCCCGTTGTGTTTTCCAAACCGCATACCGCCATCATCGCCACGGGCGAACCGATCCTGAGCCATTTGGACCCCACCGGCGGGCTCGATTACGAAGGCGAATTGGCGATTGTGATCGGCCAGGGCGGGCGTGGCATTTCCAAAGCCGCCGCGCTTTCCCATGTATTCGGCTATACCATTATCAATGACGTGACCGCGCGGCATTTGCAAAAGCGCCATAGCCAATGGGTGCTCGGCAAGGGCTTGGATAGTTTCTGCCCCATGGGCCCTGCCATCCTGACGGCGGATGAAGCGCCCGACCCCGCAAAACTTCGCCTCACCACGCACGTGAATGGCGAAAAGCGCCAGGATGCGCTGGTCGCGGATTTGATCTTTGACGTGCCGACGCTGATCGAAGCGATCAGCGCCGCCATTACGCTGGAACCCGGCGATGTGATCGCGACCGGCACGCCGGTTGGCGTTGGCATTGGCTTCACCCCGCCGAAATTCCTGCAAAAGGGTGATGTCGTGCGGATTGAAATCAGCGGGATTGGTATGCTCGAAAACCCAGTCGCCTGAAACAACCAACAAAAATAGGGAGGATCAAACATGCAAAGACGCACTCTTTTGGCCGGGGCCACGGCGCTGCCTTTCGGCGCATCCGCGCTGGCGCAGGAAGCCTATCCTTCGCGCGCCGTTTCCATGATTGTGGCCTTCCCGCCCGGGGGCCAGGCCGATGTGGTGGGCAGGCCCGTGGCCGCCACGCTCGAAAAAATCTGGCGCCAGCCCGTGCCGATCACCAATCGCGGCGGTGCAGCCGGCGAGATTGGCAATGGCTTCGTCGCGCGCAGCACGCCCGATGGCTATACGCTGCTGATGGGGCTTTCATCGCTCACCTATATTCCGGAAGCCGCGCGCATCAATGGCCGCACGCCGGCCTATACGCCTGAGATGCTGACGCCGATTGCGCTATTCTCTGCCGATCCGACCGTATTGGTGGTGCCGGCTTCAAGCCCCATTCGCACCATTGAGGAATTCATCGCCGACGTAAAAGCCAAGCCCGGCCAGATCGCCTATTCCTCGGCAGGGAATTACTCAGCTTTGCATGTGCCGATGGCGATGCTGTCTCAAGCGGCAGGCTTGCAGATGCTTCATGTGCCCTTCCAGGGTGGCGGGCCGGCGCTGACCGCGATTTTGAGCGGGCAGGTGCAGGCGCTTTCCTCTGGCCCCGGCCCCGTTGCGCAGCATGTGCGCGATGGGCGGCTGCGCGCTTTGGCCACCTGGGGCCGACAAAGGCTCAAGGGTTTTGAGGATGTGCCAACGCTGATTGAAAAGGGCTTCACCGATGTGGAGTTCTATATCTGGGTTGGAATTTTCGCGCCAACCGGCACGCCGCCCGCGATCATTGACCGCATTCGCGATGCCGCGCGGCAAGTCACGCAGGATGCCGATTTCATCCGCATCATGGCGGGCAGCGGCAATACGCTCGATTACCGCGATGGCGATGCCTTCAAGCGCTTTTACGATGAGGATGCGGGAAGGTTGCTGCGTGTGATCCGGGCGCTGGGTAAGATTGAATAGCGCCCTTGCCTGCGCTGCATCGCTGGCGCAGGCTTTCGTCTGGTTTTGACATATTCGAGGACACCATGACCACAGAAGCGCAAATCACTGCCTGGCTTGCCACGCAGCAGGACGCCATGCTCGCTGAGCTTAAGGAAATGGTGAATACCGATGGTGGTTCCTATGACAAACCGGGCGTGGATCGCACCGGCGCCCAGGTGAAGCGCTTTCTTGAAGGCCATGGAATCGCGGTGGAGGTGGTGCCGCGCGAAAAACACGGCGATTGCCTGCGCGGCATTGTGCCCGGCGCGCATGAAATCGCTTCCGGCAATCAGCAGAAAAATATCGTGCTGATGGGGCATCGGGACACGGTGTTCCCGAAGGGCGAACCGGAACGCCGGCCTTTCACCATTCAGGGCAATATCGCCTATGGGCCGGGTGTGGCCGATATGAAGGCTGGCATTGTGATGAATATGTTTGTCCTGGCCGCCTTCCATAAATTCGGCGGCGCGCCCGGCCCCTTGGTTGGGCTTTTCACCGGTGATGAGGAAATCGGCAGCCCCGAAGGCCGCCCGGTGATTGAAAATGAAGCGCGCAGCGCGCGCGTGGTCTTCAATAGCGAACCGGGCCGGCCTTCCGGCAATGTGGTGACAGGCCGCAAGGGCGGCGTGTTTTCCGTGGTGGATATTGAAGGCAAGGCGGCACATTCCGGCGGTAATTTTGAAGCGGGCATCAGCGCCATTGGCGAAGCGGCGCAAAAGATTGTCGCCATTCACGCGCTGACCGACCTCAAGCGCGGCATTTCGCTGAATGTCGGTTTGGTGAGTGGCGGGCAGAGCGTGAATACCGTGGCCCCCGCCTGCCAATTCCAGATTGATCTGCGTTACGTTGAATTGGCCGATCGTGATGAGGTTGTGGGCAAGCTGCATGACATTGTCGCGAAATCCTTCGTGCCAGGCACCAAGGCGAAGCTGGTCATCAAGGGCGAATTCCTGCCCTTGAATGCAACACCGGCCAGTGAGCGTGTCTTCGCACTTTACCAGGGCGCGGCAGCGGATAGCGGCCTGAAGGTGGCGGGGGAATTTTCCGGTGGCTGCGCCGATAGTGGGTTTACCGCGGCAATTGGCGCGCCCACCATTTGCGCCGTTGGCCCCGTGGGCGGCAAGGCGCATAGCCCCGAGGAATATCTGGAAATCAACAGCATGGTCCCGCGCGCCCAGGCCATGGCGCGCGCGATCATGCGGCTGGAAAAGGCAGGGCTGTAAGGCCCTGCCCCTTGCCTTGCGTTAGGGCGCCTTACTTCACCGCATAGACATCATAGCATGGCCCGCTCGGCGGTCTTTGGCCCACGCCGACAGCGATGATCTTGTTCATCCAGGCAAGATCAGCCGCGCCGGTTTCAAAGCGGATCAGCGTGCGGAAATAGATCTCTGATGGATCAACCGTCTCGCCGGCGGCGAGCTTCGCCACCGCGGCCGATGAGCCATGGCGAATGCCATTATAGGCGAGGAAGACCATGCTGCCGGAGGCCGCGCGAATGGTCAGCCGCACGTCAATCTGCGCCGATCCATCCGGATCCACCCGCAGCCAATCCGCGGCCGACCCCGGCATGATTTCGCCATTCAGCTTCGGGCCTGCGACGGTGCCGCCCGTGACAGGAACAATGCGGAGTTCCCCGTTGCGCGTGGCGCCGATCATTTGCGGCGTGCCGACGCCAAGGGTCATGCGGAACAGGTATTCGGATTGCAAAGGCAATGGGGTCATGGGCATTTCTCCTTATCCTGCCAGCATGGCCCGCCTCAGCGCTGCCGCCAAGGCAGGCCGGATGCCTTCCACCCGGCAGCGCTTCCGCGATGCCCTGCCCCATCCACCGGGCCTTCAAACCCATCCGCCACATTGAAGGCATGGGCAAAGCCCGCCGCCTGTGCAGCCTGCCCCGCCGATTGGGATCGCGCGCCGGACCGGCAGATGAAATAAAGCTTCTGCCCCGGCGTCAGCCCCGCCGCCTGCAAATCCTCAGCAAAGCCGCCACTCACCTGCATGGAGGGGTAAATCTGCCAGGGGATCAGCACCACCTGCTTGCCCAGGGAAATCAAATCCGGCAGGCCGACGAAATTCCATTCCGCATCGGTACGCACATCAATCAACACGGCATCCTTATCGGCGGCCAAAGCCGCCCAGGTATCCTTGGGGGTGATGTCGGGCACGGGGGGCATGGCTTCTTCTCCTGCTTGGTCTTCGCCCCCCATCTTGCCACAGGCTGGGGCTTTGCGTGTAGGGTTTCATCAGAAAAGGCTGGGCAAGGCGGCCTGGCCAAGGGGGAAGCCATGTTGGGACTGATGCAGGATTGGCCCTTGCTGATGCATAAGGTGCTGGATCACGCCGCCATCCAGCATCCGGGGCGGGAGATTATCAGCCGTTCGGTCGAAGGCCCTTTTCAACGCACGAATTACCATGATGTGCGGTTGCGCGCACTCCGCGTTTCGCAGCGCTTGCAGCGCGATGGCATCAAGCTTGGGGATCGGGTGGCGACGCTTGCCTGGAATACCTGGCGGCATGTCGAAGCCTGGTATGGCATCACCGGCATTGGTGCCATCTACCACACCGTCAATCCGCGGCTTTTTCCGGATCAGATCGCTTGGATCCTGAACCATGCCGGTTCGCGCGTGCTGATGCTGGACCTGACCTTCATCCCGCTGATCCAGCAATTGGCCCCGAAGCTTGAACACATCGAACGCTTCATCATCCTGACCGATGGCGCGCATCTGCCTGAGACGGGGCTCCACAATGCTGTCGCCTATGAGGATTGGCTGGCGGAAGCCGATGGCGATTTCACCTGGGCGAGCTTTGATGAAAGAACCGCCGCCGGGCTTTGCTATACGTCAGGCACTACGGGCGATCCGAAGGGCGTGCTTTATTCGCATCGTTCCAACATCCTGCATGCGCTGGCCTGCAATCAGGTGGATTGCCTGGGGCTTGGCGTGGCAGACCGCGTTATGCCGGTGGTGCCGATGTTCCATGCCAATGGCTGGTCCTTGCCGATTTCAGCGCCCATGGTTGGCGCCGCGCTGATCCTGCCCGGCGCCAAGCTGGATGGCGCTTCGGTGCATGAAATCATCACGGAAGCGCAGGTGAATTTTTCCGCCGCCGTGCCTACGGTTTGGATGATGCTGCTGCAGCACATGGAAGCGACGGGGGCGCGCATTGATACGCTGAAGCGCGTTATCATCGGCGGTTCCGCCTGCCCTGCCGCCATTACGCAAACCTATCAGGAAAAATATGGTGTCCGTGTGATCCATGCTTGGGGCATGACGGAAATGTCGCCGGTTGGCACCACCTATCAGCGCAAGCCAGAAATCAGCGGGCTTGATGCAGAAACCGCCCTTGCGCTGCAAGCCAAGCAAGGCTGCCCGCCCTTCACGGTTGAGATGAAAATCACCGATGATACTGGTAAGGACTTGCCCTGGAATGGGGAGGTCTTTGGTCGCCTGAAAGTGCGCGGCCCGGCCATTACGCGCAATTACTTCCGCCGTGATGATGAAGCCGTGTTGGATGAAGATGGCTTTTTCGATACTGGCGATGTAGCGACAATTGACGCCCATGGCTTCATGGAAGTGACCGACCGATCCAAGGATGTCATCAAATCCGGTGGCGAGTGGATTTCTTCCATCGCGCTGGAAAACGCCGCTGTTGGTTATCCTGGTGTGGCGGAAGCCGCCGTTGTCGCCATGCATGACCCGAAATGGGATGAACGCCCGCTGATGATCCTGGTCATGAAGCCGGGTGCGGCCGCGCCTGATTTGGCCGCCATCAATGCCTTCCTGGCCGATAAGGTCGCCAAATGGTGGCTGCCGGATGATTTGGTGGTGGTGGATGAAATTCCCCATACGGCGACAGGCAAGATATTAAAGACGAAGCTGCGCGAAACCTTCAAGGATCATCGCCCAAAACGGTGATCTCTACAGCGCCTCACCTTCCGCCGCCGCCTTCAAGCGCCTGAGCGCCTCGGCCCCGCCAGGCAGCGCGGGGTAAAGCGCAAGCGCCGCTTCCATGCTGCGCAAGGCGCCCGCTGCATCGCCTGCTTCCTGCTGCAAACGTGACAGGCTTTGCAAGGCGATGAAATGGCGCGGTTCCAGCCGCAACGCCTCGGCCAAATCACGCGCGGCGTCACGTGTCTGCCCCAGCGCCGCCAAGGCTTCCGCGCGCAAATGCCACGCACTCGCTGCATTGGGGGCAAGCGTCAGCGCCGCGTCAAAATCCTCAATCGCTTCTTCCGGCAGTCGCGCATTCAAATTGCGTGTGCCGCGCTGCATCAATAGCCGCGCGGCGGGCGATGCCGCTTCCAGCCATAATTGCCGAATGCGCGCTTCTGCCAAGGCAAGCTGCGCCGCATCCCGGCTGTCGCGCAGCACAGCGAAAAGCTGATCCAATTCCGCCGCGCGTGGCGTGCCCTGCGCCAGCGCCAATCCCGGCAGCGCCAAGCCCAGCAGCAGGGCGGCGCGGCGCGTCATCATGTCAACGCGCGTGTCTTCGCAATGCCTTCCGGCTCCGGCCCGCCCGCCATCCAATCGAGCAATTCCACCGTATGGATCGCGGGCATCGCGCCATCACCAAGCTGCGTCAGACAGCCGATATTCCCCGCGGCAATCACTGCGGCCCCGGTGCGTTCCAAATTGCCGAGCTTGCGTTCCTTCAACTGCCCCGCAATTTCCGGCTGCATCAGATTATAGGTCCCCGCCGAACCACAGCAGATATGCCCTTCCGCCGGTTCCTTCACGGTAAAACCCGCCTTGGCCAGCAGCGTCTTGGGTTCCGCCGTGATCTTCTGCCCATGTTGCAGCGAACAGGCGGCGTGATAGGCCACCGCCAGCCCCTGCGCTGGCCGGCTTGGCGCATAGCCAAAACGCGTCAGCACCTCAGAGATATCCGCCGCCAAGCCCGCGACCTTCTCGGCCTTCTCCCGCCAGGGCGCCGCTTCATCACGGAACATGAAGCCGTAATCCTTGAGCGTGGTGCCGCATCCTGATGCATTCACCACAATCGCATCCAGCCCTTCACCCTCAATCTCGGCGCTCCAGGCCGCTATATTCGCCCGCGCCAGGCGCATCGCCGGATCATGATGGCCCATGTGATGATCAAGCGCGCCGCAGCAGCCCTGGCGCTTGGTCACCACCACCTCAATGCCCATGCGCGTCAGCAGGCGGATCGTTGCCTCATTGATCGAAGGGGCCAGCACCTGCTGCGCGCAACCGGTCAGCAAGCCAACCCGCCCGCGCCTTTCACCCTGCGCTGGGAAAACACCCCGGCGTTCAGTCGCGGAAGGCGATGGCACACGCGCCGGCGCCAGCCGCAGCATCGCGCGCAGGCGCGCTGCCATCATGGACTCGCCAGGCACCAAACGCGCAAATGGCCGCGCCAGACTGGCGCCCACCAAAGCCACCCGAAACCGGAACGGATAGGGCAACACGAAGGACAGCAAACGCCGCAGAAAACGTTCCGCCGCCGGGCGCTGATAGGTCTTTTCAATGTAAGCGCGCGCATGATCCACCAGATGCATGTAATGCACCCCGGAAGGGCAGGTCGTCATGCAGGACAGGCAGGACAGGCAGCGATCAATATGCCGCACTTCAAGCTCACTCGCCGGGCGGCCCGATTCCAGCATGTCCTTGATCAGATAAATCCGCCCGCGCGGCGAATCCAATTCATCACCGCGTAACAAAAACGTGGGGCAAGTCGCGGTGCACATGCCGCAATGGACGCAGCTCCGCAGGATGCGGTTGCTCTCCGCAATATCCGGATCGGCCAATTGGGCGGGGGAGAAAAGGGTCTGCATGACGCAAACTATAGACCAGAAAGCAATTCATGGGCAGCGGCGAGGGCCCTGCCCCCGCCGAGGCCGGATCAAATTTTCTGGGGACGGGCGCCCAGGATATGCGCGATGGCGTAGGTCAGATCAGGGCGGTTCAGCGTGTAGAAGTGGAATTCATCCACACCATTGGCCTGCAATAGCCGCACCTGCTCGGCCGCCACCACGGCAGCCACCATGCGCCGTGTCTCCACATCTTCCTCCAGCGCCTCAAACAACTGGCCCATCCAAGCGGGGACAGACGCGCCGCACATGGCGGAGAACTTCACCACCTGCTGGAAGTTTGAGACCGGCAAAATCCCCGGCACGATCGGTACATTGATCCCCTTGGCATGGCAGCGATCAATGAAACGGAGGAAAGTCTCACCTTCAAAGAAATACTGCGTAATGGCGCGCGTCGCGCCCGCATCAATCTTGCGCTTCAGGAAATCCAAATCCGCATCGGCCGAAAGCGCGGCCGGATGGGTTTCCGGATAGGCGCCGACACTGATCTCAAAATCGCCAATGCGCTTCAGGCCGCGCACCAAATCCTCGGCCTGGGCATAACCGCCCGGATGCGGCACGTATTCCGAAGCCCCCGCCGGCGGATCGCCCCGCAGCGCCACGATATGGCGGACACCGGCAGCCCAATAACGCCGCGCAACGTCATCCACCTCCTCGCGCGTTGCCCCAACGCAGGTCAGATGCGCCGCGGGCGTCAGGCTGGTTTCCGCGACCAGGCGGGAAACCGTGGCATGGGTGCGTTCCTGCGTGCTGCCCCCGGCGCCATAGGTCACCGAGACAAAACGCGGCCCCAGCGGTTCCAGGCGCCGAATGCAGGCCCAAAGCTGTTCTTCCAGCTTGTCCGTCTTGGGCGGGAAAAATTCAAAGGAAAGCCGGGGCGCCGGCAGGGCAGCCGGGGCCGGCAAGGCGCTGAAGCGCGGGCCGGTCAGCCAGCGGGCCAGGGGGCCAGGGGTGATGTTGTTCATGACAATTCCCGAAATGGTGCGGCCTTTGGCCTTTCGCAACCGCGCCCCTTTTGCCCATCACGCCCATCTTGGCAAGGGCGCGCCGCGTGGGTTAAGCGGTTCCTCATCCACAGGTTTTTGCGCTAAGACCCTTTTGATGAACCCTCCCCTGTCCCGCATCTTCGGCCCCGCCGCGCTTGTCCTGCTGCTTTTGGCGGGTTGCGCCACGCGCCCGCCTGCCGATGACCCGGAAGCATTGCAGGAATTCCGCGAAAACAACGACCCGTTTGAACCCGCCAACCGCGCCCTTTTCGAAGTGAATGAGGCGATAGACAAGGCCGTATTGCAGCCCATCGCTGAAGCCTATCGGGATTTGCTGCCGAAGCCTGTGCGTTCGGGTATCCGCAATGTGCTCGGCAATCTGCGCACGCCGACCATCCTGATCGGCGATCTGTTGCAGGGCAATATGACCCGCGCGCGCGAAACCACCGGACGCTTCATTGTCAATTCCACCATCGGAATTGGCGGCATAGTGGATGTGGGGCGACGCTATGATGTGCATGGCCATTCCGAGGATATGGGCCAGACCTTCGCCGTATGGGGCATGGGCGAAGGTTTCTACATGTTTGTGCCACTGCTTGGCCCGACCACCGCACGCGACCTGACTGGCTTTGCGATTGATGTCTATACCAACCCACAATCCCTAATCGGCCAGGGCTATGCCCTTGATGCCTGGAACTACACGCGCATTGGCATGACCGTTGTGGATACGCGTGAAGCCCTGCTGGAACCCTTTGATATGGTGCGCAAGACCTCTCTTGATCCCTATGCGACCCTCAGATCCGCCTATCGCCAGCGCCGTAGCTTTGAAATCCTGAACAAGGATGGCCCCGGCGGTGCCGTGGCGCCAGCGGGTGGTGTTGGCTTTGGCCAGAGCGTTATGGAGCCTCAGTAATGCGTGAATTTAAGCTTTCTCGGCGCCTTCTGCTTGCGGGCTTGATCGGCCTGGCTGGCACCAAGGCGCAAGCACAGCAAATGGACATCACCCGCGCTACTGCCTTTGTGGATAAGGCAGGGCAGGATTTGGTGAATGCCATCAATGACCCGCGCCTGAACCAGGCCCAAAGGCGCGACAAGGTGGCCGGCATTCTGCGCAGCGCGATTGATATTGAAGGCACTGGCCGCTTTATCCTTGGCCGTCATGTTCGCCAGGCATCGCCTGCTGAATTGCAGGATTACCTGAAGCTGTTCGATGAAATCATTATCCGCAATCTCTCCGCCCGCTTCGGGGAGTATCGCGGCGTAAGATTCTCGCTTGGCCGTTCGCAACAGCGCACCGAAGAGGATGCGCTGGTCAGCACGCTGGTCGAACGCCCGAATAATCCCGCCTTCACGCTTGATTGGCGCGTGGCGGAGATCAATGGCCAGCCAAGGGTGGTGGATGTGATTGCGGAAGGCACATCACTACGCCTGACGACCCGCAGCGAATACGCCGCCGTCATTCAACGCAATGGGGGCCGCGTGGCGTCCTTGCTGGATGCAATGCGCGGGCAGATCGCCCAATTGGCGGCACGCGAAGGCGGCTAAATCTTCAAGCCTTCAGGCTTTCATAAACCACCATGGCATGGCCCTTATGGGTAAAGCCGCCGGCAGGGCGCATGGCGATATCTTCCATCACCTGCCGAGAGGCTTCATTCGTTTCACGCGCCACGGCAATAATGCGCGGCAAACCCGCCGCATGGCCGAAATCAAGCGCGGCGCGCGCCGCTTCCCGCGCATAGCCCTTGCCGCGACATTCCGGCCAAAGCGCATAACGCAACGCCACACCGCGCCCATCGGGGCGTTCCATCAGCCCGCAAATACCCAGAAATTCGCCACTGCCACGCACAAAGACAGACCAGGTGCCATAGCCGCGCACCGCCCAGAAATCGATATCATCTTCCAATTCTTCCCGCGTGCGTTCGGCGCTGCGGGTTCCATGCAGCATGAAGCCAAAGACGCGTTCATCCGCTTTCAGACGGATCAGATCAGGCAATTGCTCGGGCGCTGGCGGCAGCAGGGATAGCCGCGCGGTGGTAATCCCGCGCGGCGAATGCAATGCGCCGAGCAATTGGTTCACCGCTGCAAGGGCCGGTACTTGATGCGATGCGGTTCCGTCGCATCCGCACCAAGCCGCCGGCGCTTGTCTTCTTCATAGGCTTGGAAATTGCCTTCGAACCATTCCACATGGCTATCGCCTTCAAAGGCCAGGATATGCGTGGCAAGCCGGTCCAGAAAGAAGCGATCGTGGCTGATGATCACCGCACAACCGGCAAAATCCATCAGCGCTTCTTCCAAGGAACGCAGCGTATCCACATCCAAATCATTGGTCGGTTCGTCAAGCAGAATGACGTTATGTTCGCGCTTCAGCATCTTCGCCAAATGCACACGATTTCGTTCACCACCGGAAAGCACGCCAACGCGCTTTTGCTGATCACCACCCTTGAAGTTGAAGGCAGCAACATAGGCGCGTGACGGGACGCTTCGCTTGCCAATCGTGATCATATCAAGCCCATCCGAGATTTCTTCCCAGACGCTGCGCGTATCATTCAGGCTGTCGCGGCTTTGATCCACATAGCCAAGTTGGACACTGTCACCCACCACCAGGCTGCCGGCATCGGGCGTTTCGCCGCCCGTGATCATCTTGAACAGCGTGGATTTGCCCGCGCCATTGGGACCGATCACGCCAACAATGCCACCAGGCGGCAGCTTGAAGGAAAGATTGTCAATCAGCAGCCGATCGCCAAAACCCTTGGAGAGATTTGCGGCAACAATGACGGTATTGCCGAGCCTAGGCGCGGGCGGGATGCTGATTTCGGTCGGGTCCGGCGCCTTATCCTGGCTGCGGCGGAGCAGATCCTCATAGGCCGCGATACGCGCCTTGGATTTCGCCTGTCGTGCTGCGGGTGAACGCCCAATCCATTCCTGTTCTTCGGCCAATTGACGCTGGCGCGCGGTTTCTTCGCGTTCTTCCTGCGACAGGCGCTTGCGCTTGGCTTCCAGATAGGCGGAGTAGTTCCCCTCATATGGAATGCCGCGGCCACGATCCACTTCCAGAATCCAGCTTGTGACATTGTCCAGGAAGTAGCGATCATGGGTCACGATCAGCACCGCGCCCTGATATTCGCGCAAGGTCTTTTCAAGCCAGGCGACGCTTTCCGCATCCAAATGGTTGGTTGGTTCGTCAAGCAGCAGCAGGTCAGGCTTTTCAAGCAGTAGGCGGCAAAGTGCCACACGGCGGCGTTCACCGCCTGAAAGATGCGTCACGGCCAGATCAGCGGGCGGGCAGCGCAGCGCGTCCAGCGCAATATCCACCTGCCGGTCAATTTCCCAGCCATTCACCGCATCAATCTTCTCCTGCAAATCCGCCTGTTCGGCCAGCAGAGTGTTCATCTCATCCTCGCTCATTTCCTCGGCGAATTTTTCGGAGATTTCATTGAAGCGCGCGAGGTGCGCGGAAAGCTCGGCAAAGGCCGCGCGCACATTCTCACCGACCGTCAGATTGGGATCGAGCTGCGGTTCCTGCGGCAGATAGCCAACCTTGGCGCCTTCTGCGGCCCATGCCTCACCGCCGAAATCCTTATCCTGCCCGGACATGATGCGCATAAGGGTGGATTTGCCCGCGCCATTCGGCCCCAGCACACCGATCTTGGCGGTGGGCAGGAAGGACAGCGTGATGCCCTTGAAGACCTCTCGCCCGCCCGGATAGGACTTGGTGAGGTTCTTCATGACATAGACGTATTGATAGGCAGCCATGAGGCGGGGGACCTGACGCGGTTAGGGGGTTTCGGAAGGGGCTAATAGAGCAGTTTGCGGCTGCGTGAAATCGGGGGGCGTGGATTGGCCAGGGAAGGCTATTCCGGCTCCGCAATCCGGTTGAGGCTGCCCCGCAGCCGATCCAATAAGCGAAAAAGCTGCACAGCTTCTTCGGTCGAGAAATCAGCAAGTGCCGCTTGGTAATAGGCGCGGATGGCCGGACCCATCGCCGCCCATTGGCGATTGCCTTCTTCCGTCAGGCGCACATGCCTGAGCCTGCCATCGCCGCCCGCGCGCAGCCTTTCGACCAGGCCAGCCGCCACCAGCCGATCTATCACCGCGGTCAGATTCTGCCGACTGACCATCAGAAAGGCGATCAATTCCTTCACAGTAAGCCCCGATTCCCGACTGGCCGGGCGGGCCAGCGCCCCCATCACCGCCCATTGCTGGGTGGTGGCGCCAAAGCCGGCAACGGCCCGTGTGCCGGTTTTGTGCAGCAGGTTAGACGCCTGATAAAGCCGGAGAAAAAGCCGATTGGCCACATCAAGGCGGGCCGCGTCATCATCGCGGAGGGGCTGACCTTCAGGGCTACCGGCAGCATTTTGCATCAATAGATTGCCACTTCAAATTTAATATATCATAGTATTGCTATTCTGGTCCTACCAGTCAAATCTCGCTCGAGGAAAACCAGGGGGAAACATGCGCGGCCTTCAGAACAAAACGGTCATCGTCACAGGTGGCGGCGGCGGCATCGGTGGGGCCACTTGCCGGCGCTTCGGGGAAGCGGGCAGCCGCGTGGCGGTGTTTGATATCAACATGGAAAGCGCCGAGCAGACCGCGGCTGATATCACCAAGGCGGGCGGCGTCGCGCAGGCGTTTCGCTGCGACATCACGGATCATGAAGGTGTCAAAGCTGCCGTTGCGGCGGCGGAAGCCGCGCTCGGCCCCATCGGCATTCTGGTGAATAATGCGGGCTGGGATGTGTTTCGGCTGTTCAAGGATACGACGCCCGATGATTGGCAGAAACTGATCGCCATCAACCTGACCGGCGCGCTCAATATGCATCACGCGGTGCTGCCGGGAATGCTGGAACGCCGCCAGGGGCGGATTGTGAATATCGCATCCGATGCCGCGCGTGTCGGTTCATCTGGTGAAGCGGTTTATGCCGCCTGCAAGGCGGGCTTGGTGGGCTTTTCCAAGACCATCGCACGCGAACATGCGCGCCATGGCATTACCGTGAATGTGGTCTGCCCCGGCGCCACCAACACCGCGCTTTTCGCTGATTACAAAAGGGGCGCGGGCAATCCGGAAAAGCTGGAAGAAGCCTTCCGCCGCGCCACGCCGTTGGGTCGCATCGGCGAACCGGAAGACCTGCCCGGCGCCATCCTGTTTTTCGCGAGCGATGATGCCGCCTATGTCACTGGCCAGGTGCTGAGTGTCTCGGGCGGCCTGACCATGGCGGGCTGAAGGGACGCATCATGACCTATCAGGATATTCTGTTCGAGGCGCGGGATGGTGTTGCGACCATCACCATCAATCGCCCGCAGGTGATGAACGCGTTTCGCGGCCAGACCTGCGAAGAATTGATCCATGCGCTGAACCGCGCGGGGTGGGACAAGGCCATTGGCGTGATTGTGCTGGCCGGCGCGGGGGATCGTGCCTTTTGCACCGGCGGCGATCAAAGCGCGCATGATGGACAATATGATGGCCGCGGCATGATCGGCCTGCCGGTTGAAGAATTGCAAAGCCTGATACGCGATGTGCCAAAGCCCGTGATTGCGCGCGTGCAAGGCTATGCCATTGGCGGAGGCAATGTGCTGGCGACATTGTGTGACCTGACCATCGCATCGGAAAAAGCGCAATTCGGTCAGGTGGGGCCAAAGGTGGGTTCCGTTGATCCGGGCTTTGGCACCGCCTATCTGGCCCGCATTGTGGGTGAGAAAAAGGCGCGCGAGATTTGGTATCTCTGCCGCCGCTACACCGCCACCGAGGCTGAGCGCATGGGCCTTGTGAATGTTGTCGTGCCGCATGACCAATTGGACGCGGAAGTGGCGCGCTGGTGCGCGGAGATTCTGGAACGGAGCCCAACCGCGATAGCGATTGCCAAACGTTCCTTCAACGCGGATAGCGAGAATATTCGCGGCATCGGCAATATGGGGATGCAGGCGCTTTCCATGTATTACGATACCGAGGAATCAAAGGAAGGTGTCCGCGCCTTCAATGAAAAGCGCAAACCCGATTTCCGCAAACATCAGAAATAGCCACGCCATGACCCGCCCTTTAACAGATGATCAACGCGCCTTTCAGGAAACCGCGCAGCGCTTCACACGCGAAAAAATTGCACCGCATTATATGAAGCGCGAGACTGAGGCGCGGCTGGATCGTGCCCTGCTGCTGGAAATGGGCGCGCTTGGCCTGATTGGTGCTGATTTGCCGGAACGCTATGGCGGACTTGGCGAACCGAGTGTCACGGCAGGGCTTGCGATTGAAGCGCTCGCCTATGGTGACATCAATGTGTCCTATGTGCCGTTATTGGCTTCGCTCAATGGGCAGATCATTGCGCACCATGCCTCGCCCGAATTGGCCGGGCATTGGATTCCGCGCATTGTCTCCGGTGAGGCTTTGTTCTGCATTGCACTGACCGAACCGCGCGGCGGATCTGATGCTGCCAATCTGGCGCTTTCGGCGCGGCGCGATGGTGATTTCTATGTGGTCAAGGGCGAAAAATCCTCGATCAGCATGGCAGATCAGGCTGATGCCGCCGTGGTCTTCGCCCGCACCGGGCCGGTTGAAGCCGGCGCGCGCGGTGTTTCGGCCTTTCTGGTGCCCATGAATACGCCAGGCATCAGCACCACGCGCTTCAACGATTTGGGCAGCCACGCCATTGGGCGCGGTTCGATCTTCTTTGATGACGTGCGTATCCCCGCGAGCCATCTGCTGGGTGAAGAAGGTTTGGGTTTTGTGCAGGTGATGCAGGGTTTCGATTACAGCCGTGCGCTGATCGGCCTGCAATGCTGTGCGGCGGCGCAAGCCTCGCTCGATGAAAGCTGGGCATATATCACGGAACGCCAGGCCTTCGGTGCGCCGCTTGCGCAGTATCAGGGGGTAACGTTCCCGCTGGCCGAAGGTGAAGGCCTAATCGCCGCCATTCGCCAGCTTTCCTATCATACGCTTCGGTTGCGTGACGCTGATGAGGCGCATACGTCTGAGGCCGCCATGTGCAAATGGCTCGGCCCCAAGACGGCAGTGGATGTGATCCATCAATGCCTGTTGACGCATGGGCATTATGGCTGGTCGCTTGAACTGCCGCATCAGCAGCGCTTGCGCGATGTGATGGGGCTTGAGATTGGCGATGGCACGGCGCAAATCATGAAGCTGATCGTGGCGCGCGAAAAGGCCGGGCGCCTTGCCGTTCAATACGCCCGCAAGGGGTAAAGCAAAGGGCGCAAAGACGCCCGCTTAAAACTCAGGAGGAAACCATGACCGTCCAGGGCAATGATATCGCCATTCGTGGCCCCGCCATGCGCGCCCAAGGCTTTTGGCGCGATGAGACGCTGTTGCATCATTTGGCGCGCGCCGTGGCGCGCAGCCCTGACAAGACCGCGATTGTCGCCTGCCGGTCGGATCTCGGCACGGAAACGCGGCTTTCCTATCGGCAGATTGATGATCTATCGAGCCGCTTGGCCGCTGCCTTGCGCGCGCTTGGCATCGGGCGCGGTGATGTGGTTTCCTTTCAGCTGCCGAATTGGTGGGAGTTTTCCATCCTGCATTTGGCCTGCCTGAAGCTTGGCGCCATCAGCAATCCGTTGATGGTGATTTTCCGTGAACGCGAATTGCGCTTTATGCTGGACTTGGCGGAAAGCAAGATTCTGGTGGTGCCGGCCAGTTTCCGCGGCTTTGATTACGCTGCCATGGCGGCCAATCTGCGCGAACACCTGCCCAAGCTCGCGCATGTTTTTGTGGTCGGGCGCGATGGCCCTGATGGTTTTGCGCACCTGCTGGAACAGCCCGCGCCAGCCACGCCCTTTGCGCCAGCAGGTGGTCCCGGCCCTGATGAGGTGATCCAGCTGCTTTACACCAGCGGTACCACGGGTGAGCCCAAGGGGGTCATGCATAGTTCCAACACCATGCTGTCCAATCTGGAATATTTCGCCAAAAGGCTTGGGCTTGGCGTGGATGATGTGATCCACATGCCCTCCCCTTTGGCGCATCAGCTTGGCTTCATGTATGGGATCGTGCTGCCGATCATGCTCGGTGGCACGGCGATTTTGCAGGACGTTTTCTCGGCACCCGAAATGGCGCGGCAAATCCGCGATGAAGGTGCCAGTTTCACCATGGGTGCGACGCCCTTCCTGAATGATCTGACCGAACATGTCGCGTCATCAGGTCAGGGTACGCCGAGCCTGCGCGTTTTCGTCTCAGCCGGCGCGCCGATTCCGCGCGCGCTGGTGGCAAAGGCGCGCCAGACGCTTGGCGCTGCGGTCATCTCCGCTTGGGGCATGTCGGAAAACGGCGCCGTCACCACCACGAAACTGGATGATGGTGAGGAAAAGGCCACCACCACCGATGGCTGCACGCTGCCGGGCATTGAACTTCGCATTGTGGATGCTGAAGGTGCGCGCGTACCCACCGGTCAGGACGGGCAATTGCAGGTGCGCGGCTGCTCCAATTTCATCGGCTATCTGAAGCGCCCGGAACTCAACCCCAATGATCCGGAGGGTTGGTTTGACACCGGCGACCTCGCCCACATGGATGCCGATGGCTATATCCGCATCGCCGGGCGTTCAAAGGACATCATCATTCGTGGCGGTGAAAACATTCCGGTGGTGGAGGTTGAGGGGCTGCTGTTCCGTCATCCCGCCGTGGCGGAAGTGGCGATTGTCGGCTTTCCCGATGCACGGCTTGGTGAGCGCGCCTGCGCCTTTGTGCGCCTGCGTGATGGCGCAAGCCTGACGCTGCTAGAGGCCACCGCCTATCTGGAAACGCAGCGTATGGCGCGGCAATATATGCCGGAACGCCTTGAGATTCTGCCCGAGTTGCCGCGCACGCCAAGCGGCAAAATCCAGAAATTCAAGCTGCGGGATATCGCGCGCACCTTTGAGCAGGGATGACGGGTGGAGCAGCGGGGCTTGCAGCACGCGCGCCCTGGCAGCACCTTATGCAAAGCAATGAGGCGCCAAAGATGAGCATCCCCTTCCTGAAAAATGACAGCCTGGCCCCGGGCGCGGTGGAACAGACCGCGCCAGGCGTGCGGCGTGTGCTCTGCAATAATCCTGGCCCCTTCACCTTTCGCGGCACGAATAGCTGGATCATTGGCCAGGGAAATTCGGTGGCCATCCTGGACCCTGGCCCGTTGGATGCGGCGCATTTGGCGGCGCTACTTGCGGCAACCAAGGGTGAGCGCGTCACGCATATCCTGGTCTCCCACACGCATCGGGATCATTCGCCGGGTGTCGCGGCGCTGAAGGCCGCAACCGGCGCGCAGAGCTATGGTTTCGGCCCGCATATGACGCCACCGGAACAGGGCGGCGAAGGCGGCGATCATGATTTCCGCCCGGATGTGACGCTGGCGGATAGCGCCATTGTGGCGGGCAGCGATTGGCGCGTGACGGCGCTGCACACACCCGGCCATTGCGCGAATCACCTGTGCTTTGCCTTGGAAAATGCCAGCACGAACCGCACGCTGTTCAGCGCGGATCATGTCATGTCCTGGTCCACCAGCGTGGTCAGCCCGCCGGATGGCGATATGGCGGCCTATATGAATTCTCTCGCCAAAATCCAAACGCGTATGGATGAGCTTTATCTGCCGGGCCATGGGCCGCCGCTACCCAATCCCCTCCCCTTCGTCACCGCGCTTGCCGCGCATCGGCGGGAGAGAGAGGCGCGTGTTCTGGAAGAACTCCGCCGCGCCGGGCGCGCGCGGGCGGAAGAATTGGTCCCGCCGGTTTATGGTGCAGCGCTTGATGCCAGGCTCATCCCGGCAGCGGCACGCAGCCTGACCGCGCATTTGATCAAGCTGGCGGCGGAAGGCGCAGTGCGGCGGGAAGCCGGCGTATGGGTCGGTTCATGAAATTGCGGCACGGCGTTCTTGCGCTGCCACTCGCCGCGCTGATCAGCTGCGGCCCGCCGGATTACACACCGGTGCGCGATTGGGCGAATGTGGCGGGCAATGCGGCCATCTATCCCGAACTGGTGACGCGCGCGGGCGTGGCGCCTGCTGTTTCACCAGCCGCTGACGCGATCAACGCCATGCAGCAAGCACTGGCCGCCTATCTGCAAGCGCTTGATACACTCGCCGCCGATGGGCTGTTGATGATCCGCGAGGACTCGCTGGCCGCTTATGCGCCGCGCGTTGCGCCCAGCAACCCAAAAGGCGCTGAGGCAATCCAGGCGCTTGGTGCATTGCTGCGTGACCGCGGGCGTTCCTTGGCGCGCGCGCCGCAGCTACGCGCCACCATCCGCGAAGCAGATGCGCCGCTGCAAGCACTGATTGCTGCCATGCAGGAAGCCATCGCGGCGCTTGCACCGAATGAGGCAGCCGCCGCCGATCAGGCGCGCGCGCGCTATCAGCGCCTGCTGCGCGAAGCGCGTGATGAGCCAAGCCGGCAAATCCTGCGCGACCTTTCGGCGCTGCATGAAGCCGCTGCCGCCAATCGCGCTGCCGCGATACGGAATTACCAAACGGTGCTGGCCGATATCGCCCGCGGTCATGCGCTGTTGAAGGAACGTGTTTCACACCTGACCCAGGAAGAAACCGCGCGGCAGATCCGCGCTGCCGAGGTCGAGCTCCGCCGCGCCAGCGTGCGCCTACCGCGTGATGGGCTTGGCATTGCCGTGCCTGTGATGGCCGCGCCGCGCTAAACCAAAATTTCCGGGCGCCAGGGGGTGACAAACCGCTCCGGCGCTGCTTCCATCCCGCTACCAATATCGAGGAGGATAAACGCCACTCATGAGTACCAATGGCAAGGGCTATATCGTGGGCGCCTTTGAGCACCCGACCCGCAAGGCCGACAATACATCCGTCGCCCAACTTCATGCCGAAGTCGCCTATGGCGCGCTGCAGGATGCCGGGCTTTCCAAGGATGATGTGGACGGGTTTTTCTGCACCGGCGCCGCGCCGGGGCTCGGCCCGCTTAATATGGCGGATTATCTGGGGCTAACGAAGCTCAAGCACCTCGATTCCACCGATATGGGCGGCTGTTCTTATGTGATGCATGTCGGCCATGCGGTGGAAGCGATTGCGCTTGGCAAGTGCAATATCGCGCTGATCACCCTGGCGGGCCGCCCGCGCGCTGAAGCCATGGCCACCGGCACCGCGCCGCGTTCCTGGGGCGTGAATGTGCCGGATGATCCGTTTGAAATTGTCTATGGCCGCACCGTCGCCAATGCCTATGCCATGTGTGCCATGCGCCACATGCATGAATACGGCACCACGTCTGAACAACTCGCCTGGATCAAGGTTGCGGCTTCGCATCATGCGCAGCACAACCCGCATGCCATGTTGCCCAAGGTGGTGACAGTGGAAGATGTGGTGAATTCGCCCATGGTGTCAGACCCGCTGCACCGGCTGGATTGCTGCGTCATTTCCGATGGCGGCGGCGCCTTGATTGTCACAAGCCCGGAAATCGCCAAATCCCTCAAGCGGCCTTTGGTGAAGGTGAAAGGCCATGGGGAGGCAACCAAGAACCAGAATGCCGGCTATACGGATTTGACCTATTCCGGCGCCGTCTGGTCCGGCCCGCGTGCTTTTGAAGAAGCCGGCGTGACGCCCAAGGATATTCAATACGCTTCCATCTATGACAGCTTCACGATCACGGTGCTGATTCAGTTGGAAGACCTTGGCTTCTGCAAAAAGGGCGAAGGCGGGAAGTTTGTCGCCGATGGCAATCTGATTTCCGGCGTGGGCAAGCTGCCCTTCAACACCGATGGCGGCGGGCTTTGCAACAACCACCCGGCCAATCGCGGCGGCATGACCAAGGTGATCGAAGCGGTGCGGCAATTGCGCCATGAAGCGCACCCCAAGGTGCAGGTGCCTGGCTGCACATTGGCGTTGGCACATGGCACGGGCGGCTTGCTTGGCACGCGCCATGGCAGTGCCACCGTCATTCTGGAAAGGGAGTAAGCACAATGGCCACCATGGCATTCAACAGGGCCCTGCCGGAAATCAAGACGGACCCGACCAATCAGCCCTTTTTTGATGGTGCGCGCGCCGGCAAGCTGCTGATCGGCAAATGCAATGATACCGGCAAGTTCTTCTGGTATCCGCGCGGCTGTTCGCCCTTCACGCTTTCAAACAATATCGAATTGGTGGAAGCCAAGGGCACGGGCAGCATCTATACCTTCACGGTGATGCGCACCAAGGAACCCTATTGCGTCGCTTACGTGGAATTGGATGAAGGCATCCGGGTTTTCACCAATATCGTGGATTGCGATTTGGACAGTCTGAAGATCGGCCAGAAGGTGAAGCTGGTCTTCAAGCCGACCCAGGGGGATGGACCGCCGGCCTTCATGTTCACCCCGGCCTGATGGCTAGAGCGTGTTGTTTTTCGATCATCTTCTCACGTTCAGATGATTCGATCTGAACGTGACCTGCGCCAGGATTTGACGAAAGGGCGTCCCGTTTCGCGGGGCGCCCTTTTTTGTTGCGGTTTTCCCGATGCAAAGCGGGAGCCTTTTTGCTAACATTACCCTCAGGGGAATTAAGGGGGTTCGCGATCATGCGGCGCATGGTCACGATGGGGCTGTTATTCGCACTCGCCGGCTGCGCTTCCGGGCGCATGGGCGCGCGTTCTGGTGTGCCGGGCTATTCGGGCGGGGATTTATCCTGCGTGCCTTATGCGCGGGAACGTTCGGGGCTGCCTATCAGTGGCGATGCCTGGCAATGGTGGCAGGCGGCGGCTGGGCAATATGAAAGATCCAGAAGGCCACAGCCCGGCAGCGTGCTGGTTTTTCAACGCACCAGTCGCAATCCCCAGGGCCATGTGGCCGTGGTTTCCCGCGTGGTTTCCGCGCGCGAAATCAGGGTGGATCACGCCAATTGGTCAAGCGGGCGGGCGCGGGGGCAGATCGCGCGCGATCAGCCGGTGATGGATGTCTCCCCGCGCGGGGATTGGTCCCTGGTTCGGGTTTGGTATCCGCCATCGGATGATTTCGGGGGCACATATTTCCCAACCTACGGGTTTATTCACGGCCGGCGCCTGATGGCCTCAGCCGGTTGAGGGGCTGGACAAAACCGCCACGGGCGCTATGAAGCGCGCCTTGGTGTTGCGGGGGCTTGCCTCCGCCACCGGGCGCATAGCTCAGTTGGTAGAGCAGCTGACTCTTAATCAGCGGGTCCAAGGTTCGAATCCTTGTGCGCCCACCAATGAAATCAAAGATTTGGCGGTTGCCGAGCCCCCTACAAAACACGTCTTTTCACTCTGTGGTGCCACTATGGTGCCAAGTTGGCTGCGCTTCCCTGGGACAATCGTCCACCCCCCCCCAAGCACGACTGTGATGGCGAGCTATCCATCATTGGATAGATGGTGAACGGCTGTCGGCTGGGCCTGTGCGCCTAATATCGTTCTTGATCAGTGCCGCTCCCTTATGGAAGCCTAAGGCAAGCATCACGGCCCAGGATTTTTCAAAGTGGTGCTTCTGTTGGTCGGCTGTCCCGATGCTTTCGATACTTCAGCGAGAGGAGGCCAATACGTAAAGGAACCGATCCCTTGAGCGCAAAAAGCTCGCCAGCGTCAGAGACAGCCGGGGTGCCTGAAAGTGCCGCCAGGGTAGGCCAGACTCGTATCATTCCAGCCTTTTGGATGCCGGTCGATCCAATCCTTGCGTGGCTGGCTTTCGGTTCTGCTGAAACCGACTTGGATACAGCGTACTATTTCGGCGCATCGATTTGGCATGCCGCTAATCCAGACCACATCGTGGAATGGCTCGCCGAAATCAAAGAAACTGGAGAGTTCGCTTACGATCCTGCCTATCCAGAGTTGCTGGAACTTGAAGGTGGGGTGATGAGTAGGGCAGCGCGAACAGCGAGTTACCAGACCGCGTTAGCTGAGGCTAAAAAGAAGAACGCTGAAGAGAAGGCTAAGGCGGAAGCTGCTGGAGATCCGAAGATAGCCGCCAGAATATCCCTGCCTGGGGTCAAGACAGTGTATGTGAGGGAAGCCGCCTCTGAACTGTTAGAAGAGCTTGAAACAGACCTGCCCGAAGCCACGTCCAAGCAGTCCGCCCTTTGGAACGCCTCTGAGACGCTGCGACGAGCCATCGCCAAAGGGGACATCAAGGCGTTTGGCTGGCGCGGACACGGCCCCGATTTCAGCGATCAGCACAAGCCGCTCCCCCTTCGCGAACGCATCCCTGATGATCTATTTGCGGCCCCGATAACCATAACTGGGCGCGGACTGCTTTCATTCGCACTTGGGGATGGAGGCTTTGGTACGCCTGAGGTTCTTTGGTCGGGCGTTCTTTGTGATTCATTTGATGTATTGAAAATAAAACCAATCCCGGACGACGATTCCGTTAAGGTAGAGTATTCTCTGCCCAGACAGGAGAAACAAAAGCCGCCACTAAATGGCCTCGGGCGCCCTCCTCGCGAAGACTGGAAGCAGTTTCATCAAGAGTTAATTCGGTACTTGGTCGTTGAGGAGGCCGCTCCGAGTCGAACAAAGACAAGAAGATATATGAAGGAATGGGCTGATGCGAATATGGGAGAAACGCCGCCCAGCGATAAATCAATCGAACGTGAGATAGATAAGCTAGTTATCGAAGCCGTCTACGCGGAATGACGGCCAGTAGTTTTGTCCGGTTTTGTCCGATTTTGTCTTCGGCCCTCGTGGGGTGCCCGCGTAATGAGGGGGCATCAATCCACGAAAGGAGAAGCGATTGATGCAAATCTCAACTACGACGGAAAACTCGACAGAGCGCACGAAGCCGACTCTTGACCTTGTGTCGATTATGGCGGCGCCGATCCGGCAGGCTTGCGCAATCAGCGGGCTGAGCAGGAGTGGCATGTACCGCGCTGCCGCTGCCGGGCGCATTCGTCTCCTCAAGCACGGGCGCTCATCACTGGTCGACATGGTCAGCGTACGAGAATACCTGGCGAGCTTGCCTCAAGCTGAAATCCGGCAGCAGCCTTTGAAGCCCGCAAACATCAACCCTCGAAACTGAAACCCCGCCGGAAGCCTAAGCCGCCAGACGGGGTCCCCGCGAAGCATTGCTGCCACGCCTTGTGGAAGAGATTTGGTAGCAAGCTTCTCGGGTCGCCGCCAGCGGAAAATTCTTCCGGCATCACCTGGAGAAGCTACATGAGTATCGACAACAATTCAGCGGCCCCCATGGGCGCCGCAACGCCGGAGGATTCTGTAATGGCATCCCCGGAAAGCCGCGAAACGCAATTGGCGTACATGCTCGCCACTTTGCCGCAAGCGGACCTTACCGATGGGCAGGAAACGCCTGTCTCGGTAACCCCTATCGAAAGCGCCACCAGCGCCGTCCCCGAAGACTTTTGCCTTACACCCAAAGGGCTGTTCGCCCTTAACAAAGACGACGAGCAGGATGCACGATACATCTCGGGTCCGCTGAAAATAACAGCAGTGACGCGCAATGCGGATAGTGAAGGCTGGGGACGCCGCTTGGAATGGCAGGACCCCGACAATAAGGCCCATCGGTGGAACATGCCCAGCAGCCTTCTTGCTGGCGCTCCTTCCGAAATAAGTGGGCGTTTGTTGGATGGCGGCCTTCACCTGGCAATGGGAAGCTCAACGGAGAGAAGTCTTCTAAGGTACATCGCCAACGCTAAACCCAAAAGCCGCCTGCAGGCCGTGGAACGCGGTGGTTGGCATGAGGCGGGCGGCAAACACTGCTTTGTACTGCATGACCGCACCCTGACAGCAGACGACAAGCCCGAAGTCTTCCTGCAATCTAGGGGCGCCGCAACGCATCCTTCAGTACGTCAGTCTGGCACGCTGAAGGATTGGGGCGAGAATGTCGCCATCTACGCCATCAACAACAGCCGCCTTGCCCTCAGTATTTCGGTTGCATTCAGCGCCCCGTTGGCAGCCCCGGTTGGTGCTGAAGGCGGCGGCTTTCATCTGCAGGGGGCGTCCAGTATCGGCAAAAGTACCGCCCTGTATGCCAATGGCTCAGTCTTTTATGGCGGTGGATTGCGCGGCGCCCTTGGCACTTGGCGGGCAACTGACAACAGCCATGAAGCCAATGCCGCAGCCCATTGCGATCTGCCTATGACGCTGGACGAGATGGGGGAAGCCGATCCGAATTCAGTTGGGCGGGTCGCCTACATGCTCGCCAACGGCAAGGGTAAGGGGCGCGCGAATGTCGATGGTAGCGGAAGACCTTCGGCTGAATGGCGGGCTACCTTCCTGTCTTCTGGCGAGGTTGGCCTCAACGAGGTGATGTCTGGCGCGCGTGTTGGTGACAATACTGCGCGGGCTGGCCAGCAGGTTCGTATCGTTGACTTCCCCGCCGGGGTTGGGTCGCTTGGTTTGTTCGAGACATGCCATGATTTCGAAACGCCAAAGCAGCTTGCCGAACACCTGTCGGACGCCTCCAAGCGTTACTACGGGACCGCTGGGCTGGCATGGCTGCGGTACTTGGTCGCCAATCGTGATGCGGTTGTCCGCGTTGCCAAGGAACTGGTGAAGGCATTCGTCGCCAGCAATGTGCCCAAGGGCGCCGATGGTCAGGTCGGTCGTGTTGCCAGTCGCTTCGGCTTGGTGGCTGCGGCAGGCGAAATCGCCACCCGCATCGGCATCCTGCCTTGGCCAGAAGGGGAGGCCACTCGTGCGGCAGCCACCTGCTTCGCTGATTGGCGCGCTAACCGTGATGGCGGCGATGGCTCAAGCGAAGAAGCACAGGGCTTATCAAAGGTGCGGAAGTTCCTCGAAGAGTACGGGGAAAGCCGCTTTACTCCCATTCTGCCCAGCCTTGCAGAAGAAGCTGAGAAGCCAATCGGGCAGCCTGACATCTCGCAGCGTATGCCTATTCAGCGTGCAGGGTATAGGCGTTGGGAAAACGGCAGTTGGCTTTACCTGATCTCGACCGAGGTCTGGAAAACCGAAGTCTGCGCTGGCCTGAATGCCAAGAGCGTCGCACGCAGTCTTGCTGATAAGGGACACCTAGTGCGTGGCGACGGCAACAACTTAGCTGTCAAACACGGCATCCCTGGCAGCAGCAGCAAGCAGCGGTTCTACACGATCCGTCCCAGTATCTTTGAGGAATAGGTCGGAACTCTCGGGCCAGTCGGAATAATGGCGCAATTCAGCCGTTTTTGCTGGCCCGAGTACCCCTTTCAAGGTCGGGCCATGTCGGAACAACCCTGCGCCCTAGTTGCGGGTGGCATCCGGCTTGGCCCGACTGTTCCGAGTGGCATGTAAGCTGTCGGACCGGCGCAAACCCACAGTTCTCCTCGGTTGTTCCGACTGGTCCGACTGGCCCGACCCCAAAACTGCCAATGCCGTGCAAGACTGCCAAGCAGCAGCGCCCTTCGTCGATTAATCGGCCCCGTTTGGGTCAGGGCGATCTGGCGTTAACCCACCGTTATGTTCTGCTTGCGAATGATATTTCCCCAAGTCTCGGTTTCGCGCACCAGCGTCTCACGCAATTCGGCAGCAGTACCGGGCCAATTGGTAATGCCGGCGCTGGCCAGCCGCTCCTTCACTTCAGCGTTCTCAACAGCGCGTCGCACCGCAGCCTCAAGCCGGCTCG